>ERZ791741.888-NODE-888-length-26555-cov-41.828528_pt1 | contig 26555 bp, 13 predicted proteins | sample MGYA00510040_ERZ791741 | MGnify/ENA primary metagenome ERZ791741 (study PRJEB30046, sample SAMN00791960) | human gut metagenome | study: EMG produced TPA metagenomics assembly of the A metagenome-wide association study of gut microbiota in type 2... | reverse complement strand
GGGAGCAAACAGAGCAGGTAGAATTGCAGTTAGCTCAGAAGTCGCAGGAACGGGTGCGTTGGGAAGATGAAGACAAGCGTTTACGGGCGGAAAAGGAGAAACGCCTGAAGCAATTGGCCGAAGAACTGCGGAAAACGGAAAAGGCTGAAGAGGAGGTCGTTCGGCAGGAAACTGGCGTTATCCATGAAGAGATTACTCGTCAGCGAATTGAAATGGAAACGAAAAAGGCAGAGCTGCGGCGCTCACAGGCCAAGGAACTTGAAGGAAGCGGGGCGGATATGTCTGTCATTACCAGTTACGAGAAACGTATGGCCGACATCCGTCAGGAGCTGGAATACATTGTCCGTAAACGTTCTTTGGTATCCGATTTTGAGAAAGACAAACGCGAGTATTTCGACCGGGAGCCGCAACTGCGCAACGAGAAAAAAACAAACGATGCGCAGCTGGAAGATTTGGAAAATAAGTACAAGCTTCGTATGGAGCGTCTGCTAAGCCAGCAGAGTGAGGAGGATAAGATACTGGAAGCCAGGAGAAAAGAGCATACAGACATTCATAAAGATTTGGCCAGCCTGAAAGCTTTCCGTGCAGACGAAGACCTCTGTCCGTCCGAGTCGTATACCTCGGAAATGCGTCCTACCCGGAAGTCTTGTGGAACCATTATCGGAGACTTGAAGTCGCTTATTATTTCCATTCATAGAGAGCTGGACCAGTTCAAGCGGGCGGTCAATGCATTCCATGGCAATTTTACGGCTAAGAACACCTTCCATTTCCCCGAAACGTTGGTAAGCGACTCTGATTTCTATGATTTTGCGGCAAATCTTTGTGAGTTTGTGGAAGATAACAAAATTGTGGAATATCAGACACGTATCAGTGAGCGCTACACCAACATTATCCAGCGAATCTCGAAGGAGACGGGCGATTTGACCCAGCATGAAAGTGAGATACAGAAAACCATTCGTGCCATAAACGAAGACTTTGTAAGGCGGAACTTTGCCGGAGTCATCCGGGGTATTGAACTGCGGACTCAGGCCAGCGATGACAAGCTGATGCAGCTTTTGGTAGAAATCAAACAGTTCAATGAAGAACATCAGTTTAACATGGGAGCCCTTGATCTTTTCTCGCAGGACTCGCGTATGGAAGTGAACGAAAAGGCGGTGAAGTATCTTTATTCATTCAGCCGGCAGCTGAGAGACAATCCGTCTCGCAAAAGCCTGGTATTGTCTGACACGTTCAATCTGCAGTTCCGTGTGAAAGAGAATGATAACGATACCGGATGGACCGAAAAGATAGCCAATGTGGGGTCGGACGGAACGGATATTCTGGTGAAAGCCATGGTTAACATCATGCTGATTAACGTGTTCAAGGAGAAAGCTTCGCGTAAGTTCGGAGATTTCCGGATTCATTGCATGATGGACGAAATCGGCAAGCTTCATCCCAACAATGTCAAAGGTATTCTGGCTTTTGCCAACTGCCGGAATATCGTACTGGTCAACAGTTCTCCTACCACCTACAATGTGGAGGATTATCGTTATACTTATCTTTTGAGTAAGGATGCTCAGAGTTTTACGCAGGTGGTACCTTTACTCACACGCAAGCAATAGTTTATGGAACAGAAAAAATTTACTCCGTCAATATGCCGTAAGGTACTTCGTCTTATACAGGGAGAGACACTTCCTTCCAGCCTTTTCCCGCGCTGGTTTGCCGATGAACTGAAAGAAGAAGGGTTGCTTTCTGTCATCACTCATGGAAGCCGTAACTCTTATCGGTTGCTGGATGTAGAGGCAAGCATCCGTTATGTGAAGAACAAGTATACGGGTGGGGCCGAATTGTCCCGGTGGATAGAGCTGACCGATGGACATAACCCTGATCTGGACCGGAGTGTACTGGTAAATGAAACCGGCGACTCCAAGCTTGTTCGTGTGCGGACCTTCCGCGGCTTTCTGGTAAATTGTTGCGAGCCATTGGAGGTGACGATGGGAGAGAAATCTTTCACCCTCTCTCCGCTGGAAGGTATGGCTTTTTTTGTGCAGGAACCGGAGAAATTCCGCATACCCTCCGATGTGCTTGTGGTGGGTGTGGAGAACGGCGACAACTTTCGTCTGCTTCACCGTCAGCGACATTTGTTCAAGGCCCGGAAAGTACTCCTTGTGTCACGTTACCCTCAGTCGGATGACTTGCGCAACTGGCTCCTTTCGGTTCCCAATGATTACCTGCATTTCGGCGATTTCGACCTGGCCGGCATTCATATCTATCTCACCGAATTCTATAAATACCTGGGCAACCGGGCTTCTTTCTTTGTGCCGGACGATATTGAAATAAAGCTGAAGAATGGAAATGCCACCCTGTACGACCGCCAGTATGCACGCTTCTGCCATCTGGTGCCGGAGGATGTACGCCTCATTCCGCTGGTAGAGATGATTCACCGTTATCATCGGGTTTACGAGCAGGAAGGATATATCTCTTCAATTGTTTTTAGGTAAAATTACGCTTTATTACCGCCGCATTGTTTCGATTGTGGTGGAATGCGTCTATTTTTGTCCCTTATTGTGTACCTATGAACAAAAAACTGCTTAAATACTGGAAAAACTGCCTGCTGGATGCTGAGTGGAGTAACAGCATGTTCTATAAAGAGCCGCGCGTGACGCTGGCGTTTGAAGACCGTATGCCGGAGTCGATATCGGAAGAAGACATCGAACTGCTTTTCCCCGACGGAAGGGAAGACGGCAAGAAGTGTAAGGTGCGCATTGCCCCCTGTGTGCTGCTTCCCGAATATGAGAATGGCAAACCTATTGGTAAGACGTTTCCTGAATATCCTTTCTTCATTACGGCGACACTAGGCCCCGACGGTTCCTTACAGTTGCCTGAAAACCCGATGGACCGTGTGCCGATGTTCGTCCGCAAGTTCCTTTCGCCCAATGCCAAGGACGACCGTACCCTTGCTTCCCTCGACGAGGTGGACAGCCTGCTGAGTGCGTTCAAGACCGATGTGGCTACCGAAGAGGAATACTGGAAGGCATGCGAAGCCCTCTTCCGGAAGGCTACCGGGATGACGTTTGCCGAAATGAATTACCCCGACCAGCCGGAGATGGTTATCACGAAGGCGCCCGTCACGGGGATGGCACAGAATATCCTGCGGTTGTACGACAAGCTGCTGGACTGCAAGGAAGACCTCCCGCTGCTGGAGTGCCTGACGCGCTGCGAGTGCGAACCGTTGCTTCCGCTTCCTGCCCGTCGGGAGATTTATGCCAACAAGCGGCACCTGGCCCAGATGAGCAGTGATTTCCCCTTATCCGTTTCCCAGCGTGAAACGCTCGCCATGTACACCCATCCCCGTGGCAGCCGGATTTTTGCGGTCAACGGTCCTCCGGGAACGGGAAAGACCACTTTCCTGCAGACGGTCATTGCCAACCGGCTGGTGCATTCCGTGCTGACGGACGGAGAACCTGAGCTTATTGTGGCCAGTTCAGTTAACAACCAGGCCATTACCAACATACTCAAGGATTTCGAGATGGAAGTTGTTGAGACAGATACGGCCGAGGTAGGCCTGGCGGCACGCTGGTTGCCGGAACTGGATACGTTAGGCCTGTACCTGCCCGGAAAGGAAGAGCTGACTGAACGTTATGCCATGATGCTGAACACCCGAGGAAAGGGCTTTCCCGAAACGTACGACAATCCGGAGCGGGTGGACGAGTACCGCACGTACTACCTGGAGCTGTTCAACCGTTACTTCCATACTTCGTGCAAGGATGAAACAGAGTGTCAGCACTACCTTCGTGGACAGATGGCCCTGCTGAGGGACTGGATTGAAACGGGCTTGGAGTCTGCTGCACAGAAAGAATCCGGTGGTGTAAATGGAGGAAAGAATCTGCTTGTCCGGATGATGCAACACTTCCGTAAGACTTCTTCCGCCTACGAAGAGACCATGGCCCGCTGGGAGGAGAACGAAGATTTCAGGGCACGCTACACCCGGCTGACGGAAGGAGAGGAGTACAGGAACCTGTCCTGCATGGAAGACATGGCCGTGCGCCTGGACATCAGTTACCGCTACCAGATGTTCTGGTATGCCATTCACTACCGGGAGGCTGAGTTTATCCGCCGCCTGAGCCGTTGCACCGGAAACCTGAACCGTTCGGACCGTACCGTCTACCTCGAACGTCTGAGACGGCTGGCCTGCGTGATGCCGGTGTTCATCTCCACCTTCCATTCCCTTCCGCGCTACATGACCTGCAGCAGCGAGGGCAATCCCTCCGTGCCCCTCTACAATACCATCGACCTACTCATCGTCGACGAGTCCGGACAGGTGTCGCCTGAACTTGCCGTACCCTCGTTCAGTCTGGCCCGGCAAGCCATCCTCGTGGGCGACATCGAACAGATAGAACCCATCTGGCCCGTAACTGGACAATACTCTTTCATCAACCTCCGCCGCTCCGGGGTAGTCACTTCGTCAAAAGCTCCGTTGTATGCTTTCCTGACCGAACACGGTTTCCTGTCCTCTTCCGGAAGCCTGATGAAAATGGCTCGCAAGAGTGGCAGCTATCAGGTGGACGGCGAACGCGGGGCCTTCCTGCGCGAGCACCGCCGTTGCCTGGACTCCATTATCGCCTATTGCAACGATTATGTGTACCACGGGCGACTACTCCCCTTGAAAGGCGACCGTCCGAAATACGCGGCTCTTCCCTCCAAGGGCTATGTCCATGTGAACGGATACAGCCAGAAGGGAAAGACCGGAAGCCGATTCAATGAAGCCGAAGCTGCTGCCATTGTGAAATGGCTGTCGCGCGAGAAAAGAAAGCTGGAAGAAGCCTACGGAAAGCCTATTCCTCAGGTAGCCGCCATTGTTACCCCGTTCAAGGCGCAGGAACGCCTTTTGCGCAAGCTGCTGTCCGGACTGCCCGATGCCGCAGACTTCGTTACGATGACCGTCGGCACCGTCCACTCGCTGCAAGGAGCTCAGTACCCGCTGGTGATATTCTCGCCCGTCAATTCACCCGAAGACACTTCCTACTTTATGGAAGCAGGCGGAAAGTACAATATGCTCAATGTGGCCGTGTCGCGTGCGCAATACCACTTCCTGGTGTTCGGCCACATGAACATCTTCCATCCCGACCGGGACACCCCGTCGGGCAACCTGGCCAAGTGGCTGTTCGACAGTCAGCAGAGCGAAATCTCCTCCCACTTTCTTTACCAGGACGAGGAACCCCTCCTGAGCCAGTCGCTCGATGTGCCCCGTCAGTCGGCTGCAGTCTGCCGTCTGTCCACCCTTGAGGCCCATACGGACATCTTGCGTCAGGCCCTTCAGACCGCTCGCCGGAAAGTAGTGATAGTGTCGCCCTTCCTCTCCATCCGCGCCCTTGAAAGCGACCACCTGCTGCCCCTCATTCAGGAAGCAGTGGAGCGTGGGGTAGAAGTGGTGGTGTATACCGACCATTACCTGGATAAGAAAAACGGCTTGTGGAAGGAAGAAAGTCTGCAAGCCCGCCGCGCACTGGTAGAACACCACGTCAGTCTGCGGGTGTTGAAAGGCATCCACAACAAGACCTTGGTGGTGGACGACCGCCTGCTGGTGGAAGGCTCGTTCAACTGGCTTTCGGCCCGACGGAACAAGGACGATGCCCGCCATGAATGCTCCATCCTGGTGCAGGCTCCGGCCGCCGCTGCATGTATCGACCAGCTGATGCAAGAACTGGAAGCCATTGACAGGGAGGCTCTTTTCTGCTGTCCGCCGAAGCAGAAGATTCTCTGTGCAGACTTCTTCTGTCAGCCTCTCTATCACAACTATTGGAACAGTGTGCTGACACATCTTCGTGAACAGGCCAGCCGGCTGAACCTTTCGGAAGATTCCAATCCGGAACCTTTGCAGGAAATCCGGAAAAAATATCCGCGCCACAGAGCAGCCTGGACCGACGAAGAAGTGCAACTCGTGTGGGAACTGATGAACTATACCAACGACCTGCGCGTGTTCACCGACTGTCTGCAACGTAGCGAACGCTCCATCCGTTATAAAGTGGAGGGCACAGCCCCTTAATCCCCGGGGCTGGCTGCTCCTTTTCCGGCAAAAACGCTATCTTTGCACAAACTATTCAAGCAGCCTATGCAACTCACCTATATCTTCCACAGCGGCTTTGCCCTCGAGACCGACCGCTGCATCCTTGTGTTCGACTACTGGATGGACCCTGTCGGCGTGATGCCCCGTCTGTTGCAGTCGCCCAAGCCCCTGTACGTTTTCTCCAGTCATTTCCATGAAGACCATTTCAACCGCGACATCTTCTCCTGGCGGACTCGGAAAGTGAACGTACGCTACATCCTTTCGAAAGACATCCTGAAACACCGTTGGGCACAGAAAGAAGAAGCCGATGCCTGGCTGGGGAAAGGTGCCACGTGGGAAGACGAACTCCTTCGCGTGACGGCCACCGGAAGCAACGACAGCGGCGTGTCGTGGGTGATAGAGACCGACGGCAAGCGCATCTTCCATGCCGGCGACCTGAACAACTGGTACGCCCGCTTCCTGACCGACGATTATCACGGGGGACTGGTCTACAGCCCCGACTTCGGCATCGACATTGACCCTGCCAAGGAAGAAAAGCGTTTCCTGGGCGAGTTGAAAGACATCCGCAAGCTCACCGACCGTTTCGACATGGTGATGTTCCCCGTAGACGGGCGCATCGGCAACGGCTACACCCGCGGGGCCCGTCAGTTTCTCGACGTGTTCCGTACCGGCCTGTTCGTGCCCATGCATTTCGTGGCCAGCGGTTTCGAATCAGCCTGGCGGATGAAAGAGTTTACCGACGCCAAGTCCGTCCCGTTCTGGTGCATCCGTCGGGAAGGAGAGTGCTGCGAAGTAAAGGAGATTATCGCCTAGGCATCCCGTTAGTTGTAATCGTACCGTTGGCCACCGGCCAGCAGATAGATTACCCCTATTATGGGTACTACTATGGAGCTGATGTTGATAGCCGACGCTTCGTCCATGAACAGCCGCAGGAGCAGGTAGCTCACGAAGACTAGCACGCCGATTGCGCAGAACACACGGCACATGAAGGCTTTGAGCCCTTTGACGTCGACTTTTTTCTGTTGCTCGGGCGTCATGGTGTTGTATCCTGCAATGAGTTTGGGGAATCTCCAGACGAGGAATCCGAGCAGGATGAAGAAGGCTGAAAAGATGGGTATGAAGGAGTTCATAATATCCAATGATTTATATTCACAAAGATAAAGTTTTTCGGGATTCTTTCTAAAAATATGTCAGCTAGTTTCATTTTATTTTGTACTTTCAGCATGAAATTCTGAAATCAGCAAGCGATGTTAAAGAAAGGTATCTACGAGAATATTATCAATCAGAAAGTTGAACGAGATATACAGGAGGCTGAATCCCAGCAGTTAGTTTGCCTGCGCGAACAGATAGACGCGGCAGAATCTCCTAAGATTTTAGCGGATTATCTGGCAAAAGCCATCCGGCAGAAACTGGAAGACACGGAAGATATGCACGACCGGATGGCGCTGGTTAATCGGATATTGGCCGAGTACGGGCTTGTGGAAGAAGTGCGGATAGCCGACACTTCCAACCTCTTGATGGAGGTGATGACCCAGCAAAAGAACCTCCTGCAAAAGCACAGTCGTTCAGAAACCGTCCGCCCACAATCCGGCTTCCGAGTGAGCAACCTGTTTACAGGTGGAAACAGTGTCCTTTCATTGGGCGAGGAAATCCGACGGGAAATTGCGAGTGCCGACGAGATTTATTTTATTGTTTCTTTCCTGAAACTCTCTGGTGTGCGCTTGCTGTTGGATGACTTGAAAAAGTTCTGTCAACGCGAAGGTACCCGTTTGCGCATCATTACCACAACCTATTGCGGGGCGACCGAGACCAAGGCCGTGCAGCAACTTGCCGAACTACCTCATACGGAAATCCATATTTCTTATCAAACCGACATCGAACGTCTCCATGCCAAAGCCTACATTTTTGTGCGTAATTCCGGTATGCACACTGCCTATATTGGCTCGTCCAACCTGTCTAAGTCGGCACAGACCGACGGATTGGAATGGAACATGCGCGTGACGAGTGTAGAGAATCCGCACATCATCAAGACCGCGCTGGCCACCTTCGACTTGTACTGGAACAGCCCGAACTTTGAAGATTTCCGGCTGGGAGGTATTGAAAAGTTCCAACAGGAATTGCATCGCAACACCTTCAAAGGAAAACCGGATAATTTCGTGTACCAACGCTATTCCTTGCTTCCACACCAGAAGCAGATTTTAGATAAACTGAAAGTAGAGCGTGAGGAGTGTGGTAACTTCCGTAACTTGGTTGTGGCGGCCACTGGTACGGGAAAGACCGTGATTTCCGCTTTCGATTATCAGTCCTTCTGCCAACTGCAGACAGGAGCAGGGAGGACCAGTCGCATCCTGTTCACCGCCCACCGTGAAGAAATCCTTCGCCAGTCCTTGCACACCTACCGCAGCGTGTTGCAAGACGCCAATTTCGGCACGTTGTGGGTCAGTAATGAAGCTCCTCAAACCGAGGCCGACTATGCTCATCTGTTTGTCTCCATCTCCATGTTCAACTCACGGTTTGAAGCCCTGTTTTCGCAGCTCCCGGCCGATTATTACGACTACATCGTCATCGACGAAGCTCATCATAGCCAGGCCGACAGCTATCGGAAACTCTTTTCGCATTTCCATCCTCAACTGTTGATTGGACTCACCGCCACACCGGAACGTATGGACGGAAAAGACCTTCGCCCGGATTTTGGCGGGCGCATCAGTGCCGAGATACGCCTTCCCCAAGCCCTTCAGGCCGGATTGCTGACTCCCTTCCAATACCTGTGCGTGACCGATGACACCGACCTGACCGATGATTCCCTTTGGAACGGACAACGTTACGTTATCGACCGACTGGCCGACAAACTGTGCGTACCCGAACGGGCACAACACATCGTAGATGCCTTACACCGTTACCTGGCCGATGAATACACCTGTCGCGCTCTGTGCTTCTGCGTCAATAAGAAACATGCCGACTTTATGGCTCTTCAGCTCCAGAAATACGGATTCAATGCAAAAAGCCTGACTTCCGATACGCCGCAACCGCAACGTAAGCAACTGGCAGAAGACCTTCGTAACGGACTGGTGCACTACTTGTGTGTGGTCGACATCTTCAATGAAGGAGTTGATATACCCGAAGTAGATACAGTGCTTTTCCTCCGTCCTACAGACAGTTTGACCATCTTCCTGCAACAGTTGGGCCGTGGTCTCCGTCTTTCTCCAGGAAAGACCGAACTCACCGCCCTCGACTTTGTGGCACAAGCCCATAAGAAGTATGATTTCGCCTCAAAATTCCGTGCCCTTACTCTGCGTCCCGAAAAGAACATTGCCCAGCAGATAGCGAACGGTTTCACCCTTTTGCCTACCGGTTGCAGCATCATCATGGAAAAGCAGGCCCGACAATACATCTTAGAGAACATTCAGCAAGCTATCTACAACAAAAATCGTCTGGTGAAAGAAATCAATTCCTACACCGAGTTGCCTACGCTTACCCAATTTTTGGAGAATAACGGACAAGACATCCGTGTGGTATATGTGGGAAACAATTGTTGGACGTCTCTCAAACGGGCCGCAGGGCGTATCTCTTATACCGATGATGCGATTACCCGACGCCTGGAGAAAGGTATGGGCAATTTGATACATCATAACACCGCCTCTTACTTGCATTTCGTGGCCGATTTCCTGTCGGGCAGTAAACGTTATATGGACGAAGACAAGCGTCTGTATGCCACTATGCTTTACTATAATCTCTATCAGGAGCGAATCGACAAAACCGAGCTGAAAGAAATGGGCATGTATCAGGCGTTGGCTTTACTGCATGATGACCGTTATCGGTATTTCAAGCAAGAAGCTGCTGAAATCGTGTCTTACTTGTTGTCACATTTGGAAATTACCACCACACCGCTTGGCCCTGAGGTATTACCTTGCATTGAACTTTATGGATGCTATACCCGTGAGGAGATATTCACTTTGGTTGGACGGCAAACTGAAGAGAAAAGAATGTCAGGTTCGGTGTCTGGTGTGTTCAATTTGCCAGAATACGATGCCACCTTGCTCTTTGTCACCCTGAACAAATCCGACAAAGATTTTTCACCTTCTACGCAATACGATGATTATGTCATCAATAAAGACTACTTCCATTGGCAGTCCAAGAATACCGACTCCCATCACAACCGTGGAGGACGGATTTACACCGAGCAACCTCAGCGGCATAACAAGATTGTGCTTTTTGTGCGTGAGGAAAAGAAAGACGGCTTTGGAAACACTTGTCCTTTCCATTGTTTCGGCCTTGTGGACTATGTTTCTTCGCATGGTGATTTCCCCATGAACATCACCTGGAAACTGGAGAAACCTGTGATGCCGCAATACCTGAAAGTGGTATAAAAATAGGGGACGAGCTTCTTGAAATTTAGAAGGCAAATCCTTGCTTTTTTTAAAAAATTGAGTTAAATTTACCTCGACACGTACGTGACGAGGTCTTGACACGTTCGTGCTGATGTCTCGTCACGTTCGTGTCGAGACCTTGACAGCAACGTGTCGAGGTATTTTTGTATAAGCGTTTCGAAAGAAGTATAATAACAATATAACTAAAACGATTATGGCTATAAAATTTGACCTGTTTGAGAATCCGGTAAAGGAGGGAGTCTCCGCGCCGAAGTTGCATGCAAAAGTGATTACCAAAGACGTGGTGACCACCCGTGAAATCCGTGAAGCGATACGCAGGAAATGTACCGTCTCTCCAGCCGATGTGGCAGCTGTCATCACGGCCCTGAACGATGAACTTTATGAGAACCTGAGCAACGGATATGCGGTGCATTTGGAAGGAATCGGCTATTTCAGTCTGAGCCTGAAGTGTTCGCCAGACATTAATCCGAAGTATATTAAGGATGACGATGTACAGGTGAGAAGCATCAAGTTCACGCCCGACAAGGACTTGATTGACCGTTTCCAGAGTGTGTATCTGGAGCGCAAGGTAGACGAGGCGCATCATTCTACTAAGTTGGACGAGGAAGAGGTGAAACAGAAGTTAACGGAATATTTCAAGGCGCATTCTTTCCTGCAACGCCGCGATTTTGAACGGCTCACTGGGTTTAATTCGTCGAAGTCTACTCGGGTGATTCGGGAGCTGGTGAAGGATGGGGTGTTGAAGAATGCGGGGACGAAGTATCAGCCGGTGTATTTGGCGGGGGAGAAATAAAAATAATCGTTATCTTTGTATTGAAATAATTAGACAAAGGATATGATTAATATAAGAAAACTGGAAGGAGAACTGTGGGAATCAGCTGATTTATTACGACAAGGTAGTAAACTGACAAGCAGTCAATATTGCATGCCAGTGCTGGCATTGTTGTTTTTACGCTATGCTTATAGCCGTTATAAACTGGTGGAAGCTGAAATTCTGAAAAATCGCCCCTCGCGAGGAGGGCGCGTAATGCCGGTAGAACAAAGCGATTTTGCGGCAAAAAGTGCGCTTTATCTTCCTCGTGAAGCACAGTTTGATTTTCTTGTTAATCTGCCCGAAGATATTGCATCCGTCGGTTTGGAGAATAAGGAAGGACAGCCTCTTAATTCTTTAGGTGAGGCAGTCAATAATGCCATGCAGTTGTTGGAAGAACAGAGTGAGCAACTGACGGGTGTCCTGCCAAAGTCGTACACCATGTTTTCGGATGATTTGTTGCGCGAATTACTTCGAATTTTCAATAACAAGACCATTGATGAAGTAGGGGGCGATATTATTGGACGCATCTATGAATACTTCCTTTCCAAGTTTGCCAAGGCGGTAGCCAGCGATGATGGCGTTTTTTTTACGCCAAAGTCCTTGGTGAAAATGTTGGTAAATGTGCTGGAGCCGGAACAGGGCGTAATGCTTGACCCGGCTTGTGGCTCGGGAGGTATGTTTGTGCAGACCGGCGATTTTGTAAATGCAGCGGGTATGAATGCCAACACACAAATGACATTCTATGGACAGGAAAAAGTGGAGTACAATGCTCAACTTTGTTTGATGAATATGGCGGTACATGGGCTTAATGGTCGCATTGTTTCTGGAGATGAAGCCAATTCATTCTATCACGATGCGTTCAATCTGGCAAGGAAGTGTGACTATGTGATTGCCAATCCTCCTTTCAATGTCGATAAAGTTAAGGCTGAGTCGGCTTCAAGTGCTGGGCGACTCCCATTTGGCTTGCCTGGTGTAAACACTAAAAGTAAAGAAGTGGGTAACGCCAATTATCTTTGGATTAACTATTTCTATGCCTATCTCAATGATCACGGACGTGCGGGCTTTGTAATGGCCAGTTCGGCAACCGACAGCTCGAATAAAGACCGTGACATCAGAGAAAAACTGGTAAAAACCGGGCATGTGGATGTCATGGTCAGTGTAGGAAACAACTTTTTCTATACACTTTCTTTGCCTTGCTCGTTGTGGTTCTTTGATAAAGCCAAACGAGAGGAAAATCAGGATAAGGTATTGTTTATTGATGCCCGTAAATATTATACGGTAGTAGACCGTACACTCAACGAGTGGACCGAATGGCAGTTGTGCAATCTTCAGGCCATCGTACATCTCTATCGTGGAGAAGCAGAGAAATACCAGGCGCTGATAGAAAAATATAACAGTGCCATACAGGAAGCTGTAAGTGAGATGATGGAGCAAGTCAAACCGTTTACAGAATTATTGGATGCAGAAACGGAAACTCAGTTTAAGCGTTCACTTACCTGGCTCGAAGGCTCCTGGGAGAATTACGATGCATTGAGCAAAAAGCTCAATGAACAGATAGAACAGACCAAGGCTTGTGTAAAGTCCGCTGAAGAAAAGTTGAAAAAGCGTGAAGTGAAACCCATGCGTCTGGCTGGTGACGAATTTTGTAAAGTACTTGAAAGTATTCTGACAGTAATCGGTGAATATAACTGGTTGACGGAAAAGTTTGGTAAGGGTGAGTATCACGATATTGCAGGACTTTGCAAGATTGCTACACTTGATGAAATAGCAGAGAAGAACTATTCGCTTACTCCCGGTGCATACGTAGGTGTGGCAGAGATGGAAGACGATGGAGTGGATTTTCACGAGCGTATGAATGAGATTCATGCAGAATTGGCAAAATTGAACAAGGAAGCTAATGCATTAATGGATGCAATTCTAAAGGATTGGGAGACACTGAAATGACCCTGGATGACAAGACAAAAACCTTGCTTTCCCTGCTGGATGAATATAAAACATTAGGGATTGCCGAGCAGATAGATTATAACAAATTCTATCTCTATTCTCTTATTACCCATTCTACAGCTATTGAAGGTAGCACGGTTACGGAGATAGAGAATCAGCTGCTTTTTGATGAAGGCATTACGGCAAAAGGCCGTAGCATTCAGGAACAGATGATGAACTTGGACTTGAAAGCGGCATACGAACAGTCCATGAAACAAGCTAAGGCGCATACGGAATTTTCTGTTGAGATGCTGAAAGGGCTTTCGGCTTTGGTCATGAAAAACACGGGTGGCGAATACCACACAGCAAGTGGCAGCTTTGACTCATCTAAAGGAGACCTTCGTTTACTCGGTGTCACAGCGGGCGTAGGGGGAAGTTCTTATATGAACTTTCGCAAAGTGCCTGACAAGTTAAAAGAGTTGTGTCAGTACCTGAACCAACAAAGAGCAGAACTTTTGAATACGGATGATGTCATTGCAAAGTATAAAGCCAGTTTTGATGCGCATTTTCAGCTTGTCACCATTCACCCGTGGGTAGATGGTAACGGACGTATGTCGAGATTGGTCATGAATCATTTGCAATATGAATTTGGCTTGGTCCCTTCAAAAGTAGTGAAAGAAGATAAGGCGGAATATATTCAGTCACTCATTGATTCACGTGAGCAGGAAACGCTGCTTCCTTTCTATGAGTTTATGTTCGACGAACATATCCGGAATATACGTAAAGAGATAGAAGCCTACAAGAAATCGCAGAACGCTGACCTGATAAGACCTACAACTGACCTGATAAATATGATTTCTGACCCGATAAAAGAATATTCGGTTGACCCGATAACGGCACGTTTGTATCAGGCTATTCAAGAGAATAATAACCTGAATTATGCTGGGTATGGAGCATTATTGGGTGTATCGGAAGCTACAATTAAACGTCGCTTAGCTGAGTTAAGAAAAGCAGGGATGATTGTGCGTGTGGGTAGTAATAAAACAGGACATTGGGAAGTGGTAATTTCAGAGAATAGAAAGGAGGGGAAAGTATGAGTTGGGATTTTAAAACATTAGATGAATTAGGTAAAGTTGCAAGAGGAAAATCTAAACATCGTCCACGAAATGATAAAAGGCTTTTTGGAGGAATATATCCTTTCATTCAAACAGCAGATGTGAAGAAAGCTAATTTCTATATATATGAATATTCTGAAACATATAATGAGATAGGATTAGCTCAAAGTAAATTATGGGATGCTGGAACATTATGTATTACTATTGCTGCAAATATTGCTGATACAGGAATATTAAGTATGCCTGCGTGTTTCCCTGATAGTATTATGGGATTTATACCTTATGACGGTATTTCTGATGTACGTTTTATTAAATATTGTTTTGATATTCTACAAAGAAAATGTAAACAGATTTCTCAGGGTACTGCACAGGATAATTTATCATGGGAAAAACTTTCAACTATAAAATTTCCTGCCCCACCTTTAAAAATTCAATGTCGTATTGCTGAAGTTCTTTCTCGTTACGATTCTTTGATAGAAAACTACCAAAAACAGATTAAGTTATTGGAAGAAGCTGCACAGCGTCTTTATAAAGAATGGTTTGTGGATTTACGTTTCCCAGGATATGAAAATACGAAGATTGTGGATGGACTGCCGGAAGGATGGGAGAAGAACAACATAACTGAGTTAGCAGATATTCAATATGGATATGCCTTTGACGGAAAACTATTTAATAGTGATAAAGTAGGAATCCCTATAGCGAGAATAAGGAATATTCCTGATGGTTACACAAATGATTATACGACAGAAGAAGCTTCAAATGATTACATTGTCAAGAATGGAGATATTTTGGTCGGGATGGATGGTATTTTTCATATTAATACATGGAGTGGTAGTGATGCTTATCTTGTGCAACGTACTTGTTTGTTTAGACCTAAAAATGAGATTCTGAAAGGATTTATTTTTCAAGCAATAAAAGGTCCTATTAAAGTTTTTGAGCAAACATTAGTTGGTGCTACTGTAGCTCATCTGGGGAAAAAACATATTGATTCAATAAAATTAATTATGCCAAAAGATTTTCATTTGTATAGACCACTCAATGATTTATTTTTTTATCGGCAAAAACTTTTAAATCAAGTACGTTTCTTGGTTGAAGCTCGCGATCGCATGCTTTACAAACTGATGAGTGGAGAAATAAAAGTATATTGATTATGGAAATGGAAAGAACAGATTATATAGAGAATAGGGAAGATATCATAAAAAATATACAGACCTTATATTCTTATTTAGAGGGAAAGTATGGAGATGAGTATAAGGAATGGGCGAAAGATATAATGACAAGAGGGAGAAATTATGTGGTTGAGGTAATTGAAAATCATATATATTTTTCTCCAAGTCGTTTTGTAGGTTATAGAGACAATTCTAAGGATAAATATGAAATGAGCCATGGGAATGGTGGTAAAACAGATGATAAGCTCAAAAACTTTTATTATGAGGCTAAAAAAAATGAAGATTTTAATAAAATATTTCGAAGTCAAATGATAAAATATGACGTGAAGTATATGAAAGATAAAAGCTTTTGGATTCCTAAGAATATGGCAATTGAAGAAATTTTAGGTCGTGTAGATGTAAATGAACCGCAATATTGGATTGTAAGATTATCTGATGATGAACACTGGAGTGAAGCGATAGAAAAACATATTTGGATGACACAGCAAAGATATGGTATTCAAAAATCACAAGCTGTTTCTGGATTATTAAATATAGTATCTCAGGTTAAAAGAGGTGATATTTTATTGTTGACATATTACAATGAGATTTATGCTTATGGAACTGTTGTGGATTGTCCTTTTCAGTCAAATCAAATATCATCCATTAAAAATGTAGTAGAAAGAAACCAGCATGATTATTATTCTGGAATTGTTCGCTTTACAGATAGTAAAGTCTTTTATGAAGATTTAGAGGGCGATTGCACGAACTGGGGACAACGTATTATGGTTGATGGGTGGCATTATTATCTTAGTCAATCTCATGTTTCTACTTCTGGTATTCAGAATGATGTAACGGTAGGAATATTGAGAATGTCTATTTTCGGAATTAGTTCAAAGAAAGGATTAGAAAAGATGAAAGAATTAAAAGAACAGTATGAGAAACAAAATACATTTGTGACTCAAGCAGTTCAATTATTGAAGTACAAGCATAATATAATATTGCAAGGTGCCCCTGGTACAGGAAAAACTTATAATACAGCTGCTATTGCTTTATCTATATTAGGAATTACAGATATAGATTTAACAGACCATACACAAGTGATGAAACGATATGAATCATTGCAAGATGATCAGATATTTTTCACAACCTTTCATCAGTCTCTTGATTATGAAGATTTTGTTGAAGGACTGAAGCCTCATGTACAAACAGATAGTACTGGACAAAGTATAGGAGTTACTTATGAGCCAGAAGATGGAATATTTAAACGTGCGTGTATGGCTGTACAAACAGATGAGACAAAAGATATAATAGAGTGTATAGATGATTATCTGCAAACAATAAAAGGTTTTGATAATAGAAAAGAGATTCCTACCATTACGGGTAACTCTTCGCTTTATGTTTGGTGGAATGAAGGGAATACTACAATCAGTGTTCGAAGTATAAAATCTACTAGTAAGAAAAAAGAAGATTATACACCTTCTCCATTGAATATAGAGAAAGTAAAACTTCAGGCTACGGGGAAAGGAAGTGAAAATAACTGGCAACAATATGCTCAGGCGTTTATTGAAGCTGTAAAGAAAGAATATAAAGCTAAAGTAAATAAACCGGTAGTACTTATTCTTGACGAGATAAATCGGGGAAATATATCTAAAATTTTTGGTGAATTAATAACATTGTTAGAGTATGATAAGCGGGATAATGGTAACCATCCCATAAAAGTTACATTACCATATTCAAAGACCCTTTTTGGTGTACCATCGAATTTGTATATCATTGGAACGATGAATACGACAGACCGAAGTACTGGAAGTCTTGATTATGCATTACGGAGAAGATTTGCATTTGTTACACTGAAATCGAATGTAGAGGTTATAGAGAAATATTATGATGGTATTCAAAATCTAAATTTAAAGTCTATTGCTGTAGCATTGTTCAATGATATAAAGGCATTTATTGAAAATCCTCAGCATTTAAGTAGCGAGCTCGATATTGATGATTTGATGGTAGGACATAGCTTTTTTATGGCAGCAACAGAGCAAGAGCTTTTATATAAAATGAAGTATGAAGTAACACCTCTCGTGAATGAATATATAAATGACGGGATATTAAATGTAAAAGCAGATGAGAAGAAAAAAGCTTTCCAGGCATGGGAGAACTTGACGATTATTGAAAAAGAAACAACAGCAGAATCATGATTCAAAAGCAAGAACATGAGCAGTTTCCATTTGAATATGATGAAAGATATAATGATCTTCAATTGATTCAATGGTGTAAGCCTACAGAAAGTAGTATGTGGGGATATTATGCGTCCTACAAAATTGGAGCAGAATGGCTAGATGAAAAGGAGTCTATTGTTGTGACTACAAAGCGAAAAATGGAAAGTATAGACTTCCTTAAGATGTTTATGACTTGTTTTTCGTCAAATCTTGAATTGAAATCCTTTTCTAAGATATATTCCATTGATTATGACAAACCTGTAATTAAAGTTCCTGCATTTAGAAGCATACTTAGTCTGCTGATTGTGGTTCACTTTCTTAGTGTGGTAGATAGAATAAAAAGTTTGAAGAGGGGTTATGTGCATTATAGTGAGAACTTGAAAAAGGTAAAAGGTCATATTTCGCTTCTAAAGAATGAGAGAAAAAATATTTTAGGGAAACGTTATGACAGAATATATTGTGATTATGATGAGTATTCTATTGATATACCAGAAAATCGTTTGATTAAAAAAGCTTTATTGTTTTCAAAACATTTGCTGTACTCTTGTAATTTATATGATGCGATATGTCAAGTGTTAAATAGAAATCTAGCATTATTTGAAAATGTTTCCTGTGATGTGGAGATTCGGGAAGTTAATCAAATAAAGGGGCATAAGCTTTTTAATGATTATCAAGAAGCTATACGACTGGCAAAAATCATATTGCGCCATTTTGACTATAGCATAGCTAAAGCAGACAATACGGAAGGAACGGTTCCCCCATTTGTGATTGATATGTCTTTACTATATGAACACTATGTATATGGTTTGCTTTATGAGGCATATGGAAATAAAATAGCATATCAGTATAAGGGTATAACAGGATATCCTGATTTTTTGTATATTTCAGAAAATTTTAAAGCTATACTTGATACCAAATATATACCGAAGTATGAAGATGAAACATTGGACACAAATGTCGTTCGGCAGTTAAGTGGTTATAGTAGGGATTTGTTTGTATTAAGAAAATTAGGATATAAAAATATAGGAGAAGATTCTTTCATTCCATCAGTACCCTGTATAATTGTTTATCCAACTGAAGGTAATGGTATTTTTAATCCTTTCAAGGGAAATAGATTAATAGATATTTGCAATAAGAGGGTAAAGGGATTATCTCATTTTTATAAGATAGAGATACCTTTACCTACTGTTATATAACGAAATAATGTAATTATGTCAACAGACTACGGCGAAGATAAACTCATACAGAAAAGTACAGCTGAATTTTTGGAAAAAGAACTTGGCTGGACTCCTGTGTATGCTTTTGATAAAGAAGTGTTGGGAGAAAATGGCACTTTGGGACGGAAAAGTTATCATGAAGTATTCTTGGTGCAACGCTTCCGCAAGGCCTTGAAAAAATTGAATCCGTGGATTAATGATAAGCAGATGGCTGAGGCGGTAGAACGGATGACAGAACACATGAGCAGCCAGACACTTATGCAGATTAACGAGCAGAAGTATCAATATATCCGTGACGGGGTGCCTGTGACCCGAGTATTGCCTAACGGAGAAACGAAAGAAGTAAAGGCAAGAATCATAAATTTTGAGAAGGGTGCCGATAATGATTTTCTTTGTGTCAGAGAACTGAAAGTGTATGGTTCACTGTATCGTCGTAGAGCTGATATTGTAGGATTTGTGAACGGTATTCCTTTGCTGTTCATGGAATTGAAAAATCACAATGTGGAAGTGGAAGATGCGTTCAGTCAAAATTACCGGGATTATCTGGATACGATTCCACAACTCTTCTATCACAATGCTTTTATTATTTTCAGTAATGGGCTGGAGGCACGTGTAGGTACGATAGATTCCAAATGGGAGTTCTTCCACGAGTGGAAACGTTTGACGGAAATGGACAAGGGAAATATCGAATTGCCCACTATGTTACGTGGTATCTGCGAGAAAGAGAATTTTATTGATTTACTGGAAAACTTTATTCTTTATGACCATTCAGACGGGAGAACGGTGAAGATTATGGCGCGTAACCACCAGTATTTGGGAGTGAACTTGGCCGTAGATATGTATCGTCGTCGGGAATATGTGAATGGAAAGTTAGGAGTATTCTGGCATACGCAAGGCAGTGGAAAGAGCTATTCGATGCTGTTTATGGCCCGTAAAATCAGGCGGAAATTTGAGGGTTCTCCCACTATTGTTGTTTTGACAGACCGTGAGGAGTTGAACAAACAGATTAGTGATACATTTGAAAACTGTGGGGCGCTGGGTAAAACGAAAACAGAAGAATTTATTGCGAAAAGTGGCAAAGATTTGATAAAAAGATTAGGGGGTAATCCTTCTTTTATTTTCTCTTTGATTCAGAAATTCAATGATCCTAAAGCGGCACCGATTTATCCGGATCATGATATTATTGTAATGAGTGACGAGGCGCATCGCACACAAAATGGATTGTTTGCTGATAATCTGGTACACTTGCTCCCTACTGCCAGCCGAATAGGATTTACGGGTACACCTCTTTTGCGGGATGATAATATTACAGCCCGTACGTTTGGAGGATATGTCAGCATATATGATTTCAAGCGGGCTGTGGATGATAAGGCGACTGTTCCGTTGTATTATGAGAACCGGGGAGAAAAATTGAAGGATTTAAAGAATCCGGAAATAAACGCGGAGATTGCTGCGGCATTGGAGCAGGCTGGAGAAATGGATGCCTCGCAATTGGCTAAGTTGGAACGTGAATTTGCCAAAGAAGTGCATTTACTGACGGCTCCGAAACGCCTGAGAATTGTAGCGCAGGATTTTGTGCGTCATTATAGTGACCTGTGGACATCTGGAAAGGCCATGGTTGTGTGTTACAACAAGATAACTTGTGTGCGCATGTATGATTACGTACAGGAATATTGGCAGAAAGAGATTGAAGCATTGAAAAAGCAGATTGCTGCCAGTCCTTATCAGCAGGAAGTTCAGGAACAGAAACGAAAACTGGAATGGATGCAAAAAACGGAAATGGCTGTGGTCGTTTCACAAGAACAGAATGAAATACAGACATTCCAGAAATGGGGACTTGATATATTGACGCATCGTAAGAAGATGGAGGACTGTAAACTTGATGAGGATTTTAAAGATACAGATAATCCGCTGCGAGTGGTATTTGTGTGTGCGATGTGGTTGACAGGGTTTGATGTGAAATCCTTGTCATGCCTGTATATAGATAAGCCTATGAAGGCCCATACATTGATGCAGACGATAGCTCGGGCAAACCGAGTGGCCGAGGGAAAGGAAAACGGCCTTATTATTGATTATATGGGCATTGTAAAAGCACTCAGGCAGGCTTTGGCAGATTATACGGCAAGCCCGGAAGAGGGAGAAGAGGGCAAAGACCCTACGATAGACAAAAAGGAGCTTATCAACCGTGTGATAGAGACTATTTCCAGTGCTGTAGCATTTCTTAAAGAACATGGCTTTGAATTGAAGGACTTGATTCAGGCGGATTCTTTTGTAAAATTGTCGTTGCTGAGAGATGCGGCAAATGCCATGTGCGAAACGGTTGAAATAAGAAAAAGTTATAACACTTATCTCACTACTTTGCTCAAATTGTGGAAATTCTTAGACCGCGATGATATTACGTCGGAAATGAAGCAACAAAAAGATGCGTTAGAGGCTATTTATAAAGCATTGCAGAAGAAGCGTAAGCATGCGGATATAACAGACCTTAGTGTGGTTATCAATGGAATCGTAGATGAGCATTTGGAAGTGGAAACTATAAATGAATTGGAGGAAATTGATTCCAATCGCCGTTTCGATATTAGTAAGATTGATTTTGATTTGTTGAGAAGAGAGTTTGGCAGAAGAAGAGACAAGAATCTGGTGATGAAAGATATTCAGGAGGTGTTACAGGAACGTATCGCCCAAATGTTGTCGGCCAATCCTTCGAGAATAAATTTCTATGAGAAATATCAGGAAATTATCAGTAATTATAACAAAGAGCAAAACCGGGCCAGTATTGAGAAAACTTTTGAAGACTTGATGCGTCTGACTGAAAAGTTGTCAGAAGAAGAGAAACGATATATCAGGGAAGGTTTTGAAAATGATGAGCAGCTTTCATTGTATGATATATTAGAGAAGAAAGATTTGTCGAAGGAGGATATTCAGAAGTTGAAGAAAGTGGCCAAAGACTTATTAAATAAGATTAAATCTATGCTCGAAACAATGGATCATCCATTTGATAAGCAGGAAACAAAAGCTACCATTGTGATAACCATACGGGATTTGCTCTGGCAGGAGTTACCTGAAAGTTATCCGGATGAAAGTATTACTTATTATCGTGATGCAGTGTTTAATTACGTGAGCCAACGATATGGTGGAGTGGCATAATCCCTTCCCGGATTTCATCTGCTTCAATTTTTTTAAAGAGGATTTATATGCTGGAGCCGTTATTACCCAAGGATTTAACTGAAAAAGATGCAGCTTTTAAAACTGTAGAAGAGTTGCATGAAGTTATTGATAAAGCTCTCGATGAGGGAGAAATAAAAAACATTGCTCTTACCGGACCTTTTGGGTCAGGTAAGAGTTCTGTTCTTCAGACATTGCGTAAGAGATATAAGGAGTTTGAATACCTTCCTATTTCTTTGGCAACTTTACGTTCGGAGGAGGAGGAAAGTGATGGGGAGGAAGAGGTTCAGGAGGGTATTCAAGAAAACTCTGGGCAGCCAAAAGGTAATGAAAGTAAATCTTCAAATGGGTATAGTTGCCATAAATCTGAGAAGCAAGTTGAAAAATTAAACAGAAGGATAGAATACAGTATCCTACAGCAATTGATTTATCGCGAACGAACATCCACTGTCCAGAACTCACGGTTTAGAAGAATTGTCCATATTGAGGAAAATCGGTTGAGAACTTATGCTTGGTTTGTCATTGGATTAATATTGGCTATAATTGTGGTATTCTTTCCTAATTTTGGAGATGTCCGGTCATTATTAATTTCATACGGACTTGGCAGGTTTCTTCCCTTTCTGAAACTATCTGGCTTTGCATTTATTCTGTATATTATTTATTTGAGTGTCAAGAGTTTTGTGAAATTATATTGTAACTCAAAGCTGAATAAGTTGAATTTAAAAGATATGTATATTGAGATTGAGGAGGAAAATTCAATCTTTAATAAACATCTTGATGAAATACTTTACTTTTTTCAGGTTACAAAATATAATGTGGTTATTATTGAAGATTTGGACAGGTTTGGAACATCTGATATATTTCTTAAGCTTAGAGAGTTGAACCAGCTTATTAATGAATCTAAGATAGTAGGCAGAAATGTAGTGTTTGTATATGCTGTAAAAGATGATATGTTCATAAATGAAGAGCGTACAAAATTCTTTGATTACATAACTACGGTTATACCTGTTATTAACCCATCAAACTCTAAAAGTAAACTTAAAGAAGCACTTGAAAAAGTTGGAGTAGAGAATGGAGTCATAAAAGATGGAGATTTAGCAGATATGGCATTTTTCATTCAAGATATGCGTATATTGACTAATATCGTGAATGAATTTTCTCAGTATAAAGAGAAGCTTACAGAAAAAGGGCAAAAGCTAAATTTGACAAAGTTATTGGCTATGATAGTTTATAAAAATTATCATCCTAAAGACTTTGCAATGCTTCACAGACGAGAGGGAAAAGTTTATAGCTGCATAAAGGCAAAACCATTATTTGCGAAGTTTGCTTTGAATGAGATTGAATTAAAAGAAAAAGAATTAGAAAAAGAGTATCAAGAATATTTAAGAGTAAGACATTTAAATGAAGAAGATTTACGCTTCTTATTTTTATGTAGAATAAAAAATTCAAGTATTTATAAACTTATTGATTTATTTGTAGATGGAAGCTATTATACAATTGAACAGATTTCAAAAGATGAAGAGCTTTTCAATAAATTGATATCTGAAAAGAAAATAAGCTATCAGCATAGGGATTATTGGGGAAGTATATCTAAACATTCAGAAGAAATAAATTGGAATAATATTGATAATGCTTCAAATTATACACCGAGATTAAAAGTTTTAAGAAAGTCAGAAGAAGAATTTGAAAAAAAGAGAGCAAGGCTCCATAGAGCAAAACTTAATGTACAGAGATATAAATTGAATACACTTATAAGTCACTATAAGCAAGGAAACAGTGAAACATATAAAAAGATAGAGCTTTCTGAAATGATGGATGTCTTTATCCGTAGAGGTTTCATAGATGAAGAGTATTATGATTATATTTCATTCTTCTATGAAGGTATGGTTTCTTTGTCTGACAGGGAATTATTGCTCTCTATCAAAAGAGATATAAAAAAAGAATACTCTTATCATATTGATAAAGTCGAAAACTTTGTAAAAGAGCTTCTTCCATATATGTTCGAAACAAAGGCTATCCTAAACAATGATCTATTAGACTATGTAGCATTGTTTCAAGGGGAATATTTTAACCAAATGATGTACATATTAGAAATAGATAATGCTCCACTTGATTTTCTCGCTCAATATTATCTTTATGGTAAGGAACAGAAATTGGTTTATGAACATTATATAAAATGGAATGAGAAACAAGCATGGATTAATATAGAATTATGGAAAGATGATATTGAAAAGAATATTTTAATAGAAGGTTGGCTTAAATATTCAAAGAGCCTCTGTGAAGAAGCTAGAACATGGCTAAATAATCATTATGAATTTCTAACTGACAGGTTCGAGAATATAGGCAAAGAACGGTGCTTGGATTTAGTAAAAAACTCTGAATTTAAGGTGCTTAATGATAAGAATTTGGAACTTCTTAAACGCTCAATAGATAACCTGGCATACGAGATTAATAGTTATAATTTGTGCTTTATAGTAAATTATCTATGTAATGATTTACATGTAAAAGAAGGAAATTTAAATCTAAGCAGAATTAGGGATACAAAATACAGCATATTTATAGAACATATTGAAAACAATATAGATAAAGCTATAATGTACTTCTCGAAAGATTGTAAAGATGAAACGAAAGATTCAATTCTTTTCATTTTGAATAGCGAGAAGATTAAGATTAATGATAAGACGAGCTATTTAATAGAGCAAGAGGAGCAGTTAGATGATGACTGCAATATCGATACCGATGAATTGAAAACGCTTGCATATAGTTTGTTTTTAATCAATCCTACATGGACGAATGTTGTTTCATACTATAATAATGAGAATAAAGAGGAGGACATTCTAATAAAATATATTGAGCATTTCTCTGATAAACTGAGAAGCCAAAAGATTGAAGAAGATAACAATATATATTCGTCATTGGGAACTTACCTATTGGGAACAACCAAACTTACTATTGGTACGTACTCATCCATTATAAGGTCCTTCCGGACTGAATTTAAAGGATACAATGGACTAAGAAAATTGGATCGAGACAGATTACTGTTGTTATTGTCTCATAATATGCTACCATTCAATGAAGAGAACACTAATGTTTTGAAGGAAACAGGTATGTATGCTGATTACTTAATAAAATATCATAAACAACTATTAGAAAATCTATCAGTTTCGTATATATCTAACAGTGACGTTGTATATAAACTGCTATCTTCGAATGTATTTACTTATGAAGAAAAGAAGAGAATAATTACCATCACCCCAAAGGACTTACTTGTTAGGTCTGACAGAGTAGCAGATATTGTTTTGAATGTAATACTAAATACAGATTTAAAAGACATAGATGAAGAAACAATAATAAAAATAGTAGGAAGTGCTTCTGATGAATCATCTAAGGTATATATTATTTTGCTGCTTATAAATGAATATAATTATGATAACAGTAAAATAATTGAGTTGTTAAGATTGTTGGGAGATAAATATGCAGACATAGCAGACAAATCTAAACGTCCTGCTTTGGAGAAGACGAGGTGGAATATTAAATTAGCTGAAGCACTCAGATATAAAGGGTTTGTATTTTCTGTAAAATGGTATAAGAATTCTTCTAAAGAAAACTCGGATTGACGTATAAAGTTTATGAGCGATATATGAATTTTATAAATTCTATGTGTAGATTTAAATTATAATTATTAGACGAAATATGAATAGTAAATATATAAAAAGTAGAACACTTGAAATTGATGTACCAGAAAAGAATCCGTTCGAAAATGATAAGTTGGAAAGAGAAAAAACTGCAACAATCCTTACTGATATAGTTTCATTTTATGGTCAAAGCGGTTGTGTTATGGCTTTGAGCGGTGAATGGGGAGCAGGTAAGAGTACTTTTGTAAGAATGTGGAAACAGTCATTAATCAATAATGGATTTAAAACATTATATTTTAATGCATGGAATTCAGATTATACCGATGATCCGTTATTAGCTATGGTTTCAGAGCTTAGAGAATTGTCCCCCAACAGTGGTAAAATAAACTCTATAGCAGGGAAAGCTGGTCGTATAATGGGAAGAGTTCTTATCTCAGCATCTAAAGGTTTAGTTAAAAAGGCAACAGGCGTTGATTGTGATGATCTTTTAAATACAGCTTTAGATACTACAGAAGAGATTGGAGAAGAATATTTGAAGAAATTTGAAGAGCAAAAAACAACGGTAGAAGAATTTAAAGTTGAAGTGGAACATTTTGTAGCGGATAATGCTACAGAAAAGCCGGTAGTATTCTTTGTCGATGAATTGGATAGATGCAATCCACACTATGCCGTTGCCGTATTGGAACGCATAAAGCATTTATTTGATATACCAAATATCATATTTATTTTAGCCATAAACAAGAAAGAGTTATGCAATGCAATACAAGGATATTATGGTTCAACAAATATCAACTCAGAAGAATATCTTCGAAGATTTATAGACATTGAATTACATATTCCGGAGCATACCCGTTCACTTTCCGGCAGCTTATTAGGGTATAAAAC
>ERZ791741.885-NODE-885-length-26622-cov-4.330598_pt1 | contig 26622 bp, 18 predicted proteins | sample MGYA00510040_ERZ791741 | MGnify/ENA primary metagenome ERZ791741 (study PRJEB30046, sample SAMN00791960) | human gut metagenome | study: EMG produced TPA metagenomics assembly of the A metagenome-wide association study of gut microbiota in type 2... | reverse complement strand
AGGATCCAGAGTACGGCCAGACACGTGAAACCTGGTCGGAATACGGGGGGCGTACGTAGGCGCGGAAACGATACGGCCGGCCGTATTCGAGCAGTACGTTCGAGATCACCTGCATGACGGGCTGCGTGCCGTCGAGTGCCGGGCCGTCCTGCCGCATGTCCTCGACGGTGGGCGTATGGTCGGCGCTCCAGCAGATGCCGCACGAGACGTTGCGCGCCTGGGCCGTATTGCGGGGTGCGTAACGGAAGGCGATGCACGATTCGGTCGCGGTGCTCTCGCCCACGAAGGCGATGCCGGGCGAGGTGAGGTCCTCCAATTCGAGGGCCGGGGCGTAGACGATCTCCGACGAACCCTTGCGACCGTCGGCGCAGACGCCGAAACGGTAGGTTTTGTCCAGTTCGAGACCGCTGTCGACCGTGTAGCTCTCCACGTTGCGGGCCGTGAATCCGATTTTGCAGGGCGAAGTCTCGTCGCCGGTGCGCATCCAGACCGTGAATCCGTTCTCCGAATCGCTCTTGTCGTGCCACGTGACGCGGACTTTCGTGTCGCCGATCCGTTCGGCCGCGACATCGGACGGAGGCGTCAGCGTCGATTGGGGCGTCTGCCCGCCCTCCGATTCCGAGCAGGCGGCGAGCATCGCCGTGGCCAGAACCGTGAATAAGAGCCGTCGTATCATCTTTTTCGCTTGTTTTTGAATGAAATTCTTTCTTGTCGATTTACGGAAGGAATAACCGACCCGTACAGCCGGTTACTCCTTTTCCCGAATATTTTGTCGGCGAACCGATTATTCGTAGGCTACGAGCGTCGCTTCGCTGAGCGTCATCCAGTGGATACGTCCCGTCCACCATTGGTTAAGCTCGGTTTTGCCAACGGCATAACCGTTCTTCTGCATCTTGAAGCGGTAGTAGCGGGCTACGATCTCGTTATCCTCGGGGATAACGACCGTGATACCGTCGGCCAGCAGCGCAGAGTAGGCTCCTGCTGCGACCCCTTTCATATCTTCATAGAGATGCGAGGCGTCTACGCTGCCGAGTTTCACCCACTTGTCCCAGGCTGCTTCGGGCTCTCCGTCGCCGGTGTAAGCGTAGATCTCGTATGCCAGCGGGTCGTTGTTCGCCCAGCTCCAGTAGGGATAGCTGATGAAGCGAGCCAGACGAATGGCTTCACCGGCGTCGATCGTGAACGAGTCGCCGTGTCCTGCATTGAACGAATCTACGGTAGTATTGATCTCCCAGTGCTTGTAGTTGAAGTCGGCCCCTTCGATGTTGCACAGGTGGTAGTTACCCTTGTTGGTCTGCCACATGCCGTCGAACAGGTAGGCACTGCCGTGGTTCTTTTCGGCCGTATTTTCTGTGCCGTCGTTCTCCAGCGTGAAGGCGCGCATCTTCGACTTGTCGGGCAGATACGTGGAAGCCTCGAACGAGATGGGCTGTACCTCCATCGAGAACGTCAGGTTGGCGTACGAAGGCGACGAGAAAGTGATCTTGGCCTTCTTGTTCGCGTTGACGAGGTTGGTCGGAATCATGTCGAAGATGATCTCCGTAGCCGTTTTCGATGCCTCGCGCATCCATGCGCCGTCGGTGATCGTGTAGGTCCAGTCGTCGATGTTCGAGGTGACCTTCACGGTGTACTGTTCGCCGCGTTTTACCGTTACGGACTCTTCGCCCGAAGCGGTCAGTTCGGCGAAGTTGAGCGGACGTACCTCGACGGTCTTTTCGAAGACGGGGTCGGAGGGCGACGTGAAGGTGATCTTGGCCGTGACGTTCGTGTCGAACTTCACCGAAGGATCGAGGTCGAAGACGAGTTCCTCCTCCGATTTCGAAGCCTCCTTGAGCCATGCGCCGTCGGCGAGCGTATAGACCCAGTCCTCGACGTTAGCCGCGATCTTGAGGGTCAGCTGCTCGCCCTTCTTCACCAGGACGGTCTGTGCCGCCGTGATATCCATTTCGGCTACGTAGGCGGGCTGCGATACGGGAACGCGCTCGATCGAGCCGTCGGCCGAAGTGAACTCCAGCGTCGAGGTGCGCTCGGCACCCGTTACGTTGCGGTCGACACCGAGTTTGAGCGTCGTTTTGCCGCTTCCGTGCTTGGGCGTAATTTTGAACCAGGGATCGGAAACGGTGAGGGTCCAGTTCGAATTCGAGTTCACCACGAAGTCGATGATGCTTGCGTCCGCCGAAAGCTCGATCGATTCGGGAACGCCTATGTAGGCCGCCTCGTCGTTCTCGCATGCCGTGACGCAGAGCGCTGCGATGTGCAGGTAGAAAACAGTGGTGTACCGGGAGGAAGCGTAAAGATTCGTGGTGACGCGTCCGTCGCCGCCGGTGGCTCGGCGATGATCTTCGCCAGGCGCTCGTAAAAGGCCCGTTCTTCGGTGATGCCGTTCTTCCAGTATTCGAACGAGGTGCCGCCGTAGTAGGCCAGATTCGATTTTTCGAGAATTCCGAGCTCTTCGTAGACGTCGATGTAGGCCACGTTGCGCTCGAATGCGTAATTCGAGTCGAACTCCACCTCCAGCCCCATGTCGGCCGACAGCGCTTCGGCGCAGGCGTCGTAGAGCCGCTGCCGGGGAATCGTGGTGCTGAAGCAGTAGTTGGGCTGGTAGTAGGCGTAGTCGAAACCGTATTTTTTCCAGTCGGCATGGCCGAAGGCGCCGTAGTAGGGAATCCAGCGGTAGTCGAGGTTCTTCGAGTGGATGTATTCGGCGACCTGCTTCATGTAGGTCGAGATGAATCCTCCGTGCTCGGGGAACCAGTAGATGCCGGCGAGCTGGATGTTGCGGAAGTCGTGTTGTGCGAATTTCTCGACGACCATGTCGACATACCATTTGCAGGCGGCTATGCGGTCCGGATAGTTGCTGAAATCCATCGCTTTGCCGTCGATCTCGCCCCAGTCGGTCTGACCCTCCTGCGGTTCGGGCATGAAGATCACGACCTTGCGGCGGTGGAACGTACCTCCGATCTGGTCCCGCAACGCTCCGACGGCTCTGTCGAGCGCCGGGATCGAGTGCGTATCTTCGAGGTAGAAATCCACGATGGCTTCCCAGTCCTGCTTGTTCGAAGCCGGGCGGTTGAGTCCTCCGCTGAATGATTTGCCTCCGCGGTGTGCCGTCAGAAACAGATATCCGTCGAAGAGCCATTGCGGAGCGTCGTCGTCCGAAGCCGCGTATTTGGCGAAACGCTTGTCGTCGAATGCGCGTCCGTCGTCGTATCCGTCGTAGATCAGCATCAGGTCGCGGATCGGCGCCCGGCCGATCGTCTCGCCGAAATTCTGACGTACGGGAATCTCCACCCGGACCTTCGGATCGGTCGTCGTGAAGACGATCGTGCCGCTGCGGACCTCGCGGCCCGTGTTCACCTCGATGGCTACTTCGGCTGTCGCCGCGGAGGTCGCTTCGACATGGAGCCACGCGGCGGCATTGCCTGCCGAAACCTCCCATTTGACGTTGCTGCGAACGACGAGCGTCTGCGCGAAGGCGGCGAACGACTGTTCGTACGACTCGACCGGGGCGCCGTTGCGCGTCGTTACGGTGAGGTAGTTCTCCTCTTCGACGGGCTTTTCGGGCTCGGGCTTTCCGGGCTGAGGATTTTCCTCGCCCGAGTGTCCGCATGCGCTCAGCAGAACGCATGCGAACATCATCGAACGTGCTATGATCTGTTTCGGAATCATCGTGTAGTCGCTACTCTTCCGTATTGTATCTCCAGAGCTCTACTTCCGAGAGCGCGAAGTAGTTGATACGTCCCGACCAGTATTGGTTCATGGCCGTACCGAAGGCCGCATAGAAGTTCTTCAGCATCTTGAAGCGGTAGTAGCGGGCCTCGGGCAGTTCGCCGTATTTGAATTCCACGACCGTACCGTTGACCGTGAGGTCGTTTTCCGAACCTGCTTCGGCGTTCTTGGTGATCTGCCACTTGTCGGAGTCGTCCACTTCGAGAATCTTCTCCCAGTTGGTCCATTCGCCGGTCTGTGCGGGTTCGCCCGAAAGCGTGTAGGCATAGAGCTCGTAAACGGCCGGCTGCTGGTTCTCGTAGGGCCAGTAAGGCCAGAAGACGATCTTCGAAAGGCGCATCGGCTCGCCCGCGTCGAACGTGAAGGAGTTGCCGCGTTCGGGGGTCTTGCTCGGATTTGCCATCATCCAGCCGAAGTGGTTATAGGCCACTTCGCCGTAAGCGCCCTTCTTCGACATGTGCTTGCCGTCGAAGCAACGGCTGGGATCGACCTCCTTGGTCCGTTGATAGTCGGCGTCCGTGTCGAGCTGCAGGACCGTGCACTGCGTGTGGTCGACCTGCATAATCTGGGCGCGCGAGGCGGCGATCGTGTAGGTGAAGTCCTCTTCGAGGTTATTCATCACGAACGAATAGGGAGCCGACAGGTTGAGTTTCTGCCCCTCTTCCGGTGCGCCCTCCTTGCGGATGGCGCGGGTGGCGTATTCGAGCGTTACGGCGACGTCGGAGAAGTTCGAATTGTTGACGAATACGAACTGTATCTCGTGGGTCGCGTTGTCGACCGTGCCGACGACCGTCTCCGAACCGCAGGTGGCCGTAGCCGACTTCACCAGGGTCGAAAGGGCGTGCGTGGGGATGAATTCCGAGAATTCAGCATCGGTATTGCAGGAGGTAACCATACCGGCTGCAAGAATGATGAATGACAATATTCTGTTTTTCATTGCTTTGTCGTGTTAAAAACCATTACCATCCGGGGTTCTGGACCAGAGCGGGGCTCTTGTCGGTCTCGCTCTGCGGGATGGGGAACAAATAGTAGGCTTTCTTGAATACGCGCTGCTCGAAAGCGACGGGCTCGTAGAACTCGGTCGACTTGAAGTTGTTGGTCTTCGGGTCGCCGCCGCGAACGGAGAGGCCCCATACGGAACCTGCATCGCCGTATTTGTCGGTGCGGGCTTTGGCTACGGTCTCCGAGAGCAGACGACGGCGCGTGGTGTAGTAGCGGTCGCCCTCGAAGTTGAGCTCGATCTGACGCTCGCGCAGGATGTACTCGCGCTGATCCTTCTGTTTGCCCTTGATGTCGGGATAGGTCGCGAAGATGCTCGGCAGACCGGCGCGCTTGCGGATGTCGTCCCAGTACTTCTGGATGTCGGGGTTGGTCGGATCGTACTCGTTCAGAGCCTCGATGTAGTCGAGCAGGATCTGCGCGTAGCGGATGTAGATCGATACGTATTTTCCGGGCAGCGTCATACGCGTGTAGAAGTCGGCTTCGGCAACGACGCGCTTCTGGGTGAGGAAGCCCGTCATCGAGTAGTTGAGACTCTGACCTGAGTTGGACTTACCGCCGAAGTAGAGCTCGCAACGGCCCCAGCCGTCCTGTTGCGAAGCGTACATGTTGAATCCGTTGCGGTGACCTGCGTCGTCCGAATAAGGGAGCTGTACGCGGTGGTTGTAGTTGATCGAGGCGTAGAAACGCGGCTCGCGGTTGCAGAACATGTTCCAGTCGCCCTCGGCATGCCCCCAGGCGTCGAGGTTCTTCAGGTCGCGGATCTGCGTCTTGCGGCCGGCTTCGGTCTTCATATCCACGCCGCTGAAGTTGTAGTGTTCGCCATCCTTGGTGGCGAAACCGCGCTCGATGTAACCCGAGTTGGGATCTTCGATCGTGCGGCCGTTCTCCATGTAGAAGGCGTCGACCAGACGCAGCGTGGGACCTACGGCACCCATACAGGTGGCCGAACCGGCACCCTCGGGAATCGTGTGGACCATCCAGGCGTAACGCTCGCCGTGGTTATCCCACGAGATGGTGCCCTGGTCGATCGAACCGAAGATGATCTCCGAGTTCCAGCCGTTGTTGAAGAGGTTGTAGTAGGATTTGTAGGGGTTGAAATCCTTCGAATCCACGCCTACGTCGCCGTTGGTGTAGAGCTTGATGTTGGTAGCCTCGGCCTTGTCGATCACGGCCCGGTATGCTTCGGCGGCCGTCTCCCAACGCTTCGAATCGGCGGTGGTGCTGGCCAGATGCGTGCCGTCGTGGTTCACGAAGTCGGCGTAGTCGGGGTTGCCGTTCCACTGGGGCGAAGCCTGCAGCATGAGCATCATGGCCTTGACGGAGAGCGCTGCGGCTGCCGTCGCGCGGCCCAGGTTGTCCGCCTCGGAGGCGTAGGAGTCGGGCAGCAGCCGTTCGGCGCGGTCCATCAGTTCGCAGACGTAGGCGGCGCACTCGTCGAACGGCGAGCGGGGCATGTTGCCGAAGTCGGTGTCGTTGCTCATCTGCTGTTTGATCAGCACGACCGGGCCGTACTGGCGCAGCAGCAGGAAGTAGTAGTAACCGCGCAGGAAGAGCGCTTCGCCCAGGTAGCGGTCCTTGAGGTCCTGCGACAGGTTGCCGCATTTACCCACGTTGTTTTCGAAAACGAACGTCGCACGGATGGTCCGGTAGAAGGTGTTCCATTTGACATAGAAAGATGTCGAAGGCTCCCAGACACCGAGGTTGATGTTGTAGGTCGGGTATACGGACCACGGAATGTCGCACTCGTCGGCGCATCCCAGCCAGGGGTCGTCCTGGTGCAAACGGTCCATGGGCAGCGACGCGTAGCAGTTCGTGAGATACTTCACGACCTCGGCGCGGTTGCTCCAGACCATTTTGTCGGTCTTCATGTCGTCGGGTTCTTTGTCGAGATACTCGCAACCCGCGAACATTGCAGTAGCTATAAGCAGATAAAATATTTTTTTCATCGTTCGTCGGTTTTAGATTAGAAGGAGATTCTCACGCCGAGGTTGAACTTGCGGGCCAGCGGGTAGTTGCTACCGTTGGTCGAGCCGCTCTCGGGATCCCACATGTCCCAGGGCGAGAAGAGCAGCAGGTTGCTGCCTACGAAGTAGACGCGCAGCGACTGGCATCCCCACGACTTGAGGTGCTTGCCCCGGAAGGTGTAACCCACTTCGAGGTCCGAAAGACGCAGCAGGCTGCCGTCGTAGATCGTACGCGTGGAGGCCTTCTGGTTGTTGGCCGAGGCGCTTGCCGACAGACGCGGATAGAACGCGTTGGGGTTGGGATTCTCCTCCGACCAGCGGTCCATCGCCTTGGCGAAGAGGTTGCCCTTGCCCACGCCGTTGGCGAAGGGGAAGAACGATCCTCCGAGCGAGTAGCTGACGTGTGCCTGACCGCGGAAGAAGGCGCCGAAATCGAGACCCTTCCAGTTGATCTGCAGACCGAAACCGTAGTTGATTTCCGGAACGCGCGAATAGCCGATGGCCACTTCGTCGTGTGCGTCGACCACGCCGTCGCCGTTGTAGTCGAGGTATTTCACGTCACCCGGACGTACCGTACCGAATTTCTGCTCGGGGCTCAGGTCGATTTCGTCCTGGTCTTCGAACAGACCTAGGGCGATCAGACCGAACTGCTGGTTGAGCGGGTGTCCCGTGCGCATGCGCCAGGGATCGGTCGGAGCCTCGTCCTTCTCGGTGATCTTGTTGCGGGCGAAGGAGAAGTTACCGTAGATGCGGTAGTTGACCTTGCCGATATGGTGGTTGAATTCGGCCGTAGCCTCGAAACCGTGGTTGGTCATGCGACCCATGTTGGCCAGCGGCTGCTGGTTAAGACCGGCGATGCCCGGAACCGACGAACGCTGGATGAGGATATCCCAACGCTTCTCGTGGAAGTAGTCCAGATCGATCGATACCATCGAGTCGAACATCTTCAGCTCCAGACCGAGGTCCTTCTTGAGACCCTTCTCCCAGGTCAGACCCAGAACGCCTTCCTGTGCCTCGCCGATACCTGCGGACCACGTGGCGTTGGGACCGAAGTAGTGGCCTCCCAGACCCGATTCCCAGGTGCTCAGGTAGGCGAAACGACCTGCGGCCAGTACGTCGGAACCGACCAGACCGATCGATCCGCGGATCTTCAGGTGGTTGATCCACTTCACCTTCCAGAAGGGCTCGTTCGAAATCAGGTAACCGATGGCACCTGCGGGGAATACGCCGAAGCGCTCGCCCGACTTGAAGTTCTCCGAACCGTTGTAACCCATGTTGTACTCGATGAAGTAGCGGTCGTCGTAAGAATAGGTGGCGCGGAATGCCAGACCCTGCTTGCGATAGGGCAGTGCGAGGATCGAGCTGCCGGCGGCCAGGTTGTTGAAGCTGCGCTGGTAGTACATGGCCATGGCGCCTACGCGGTGCCGCTCGTTGAAGACGCGCTCGTAGTTGAACTGCGCCTTGAACTCGTCGGCACGGTCGCCCGTGTTGCTGTAGATGTAACCGAGGAACTCGTCGCCTTCGCGCTTGGGAACGAGCGAGTAGAGACCCGTCTCGTCGTCGACGCCGTTCACGGCGTAGAGCGACGAATACTTGCCGCGCGACTGGATCGAAACGGTGTTGACGTCGTAGGAGAACGATGCCGTGAAGTCGAGGCCCTTGGTCAGGAAGTCCAGATTCTGCTTGAGAATGATCTGGCTCATGACCGACGTGCGGTAGGTCTTGTTGTAACCCGAACCGAAGAGTCGCTCGGCGGGGTTACCCACGCTGGTCGACAGCGGCGCACCCCAGCCCCACTGCATCTCGCCGAATTCGTTGTAACCGAGCGGAACGCGAACGGGCGTGGTGATGGGGTCCTGCTGATAACATGCCGAGAAGAGCTCGGAGGCCTGCGACTGGAAATTGTAGCTGGAGGTGATCGGACGCGGCTGGTGGGCGTCGGTCATGTTGGCACCGATTTCGAGCGACAGGGTCGTCGTCTTGGTGAGCGACATGTCGATGTTCGAGCGGAAGTTGTAGCGCGTGATGTTGATGTTGGTGTTGTAATCCGTGTCGGGATTGTTGTAGAGGTTACCGTTGTCGCGCAGGTAGCTTGCCGTCACGTAGTAGCGGGCGCGCTCGCCACCGCCGCGTACGTTGACCGAAACCTGCGAGTTGGTGGAGAATTTCGTGAAGAGCTCGTCGAACCAGTTGACATTGGGATAGAGGTAGGGATCGGCATGGGTTTCGGTCATGCGGATCTGCTCGGGCGAATAGAATTCGCTGCCGTAGGCCTCGTTGTAGAGGCGCATGTAGTTGGCGCCGTCGAGCAGTTTGGGCATGTTCACCAGGTTCGATATACCGCTCTCGATCTTCACGTCGATGGTCGCCTTCTGGGCGATACCCTTGCGCGTGGTCACGAGCACGACGCCGTTGGCGGCACGTACGCCGTAAACGGCCGTCGCCGATGCGTCCTTGAGCACCGAGATGGTCTCGATCTCCTCGATCGACAGGTCGGACATCGAACGCTCCACACCGTCCACCAGTACCAGCGGGGCGCTCGAATTGAGCGACGAGATACCGCGGATCCAGAATTCGGCGTTGTCCAGACCCGGCTCGCCCGTACGCTGCACGACCACCGCACCGGCGATCTTACCGGCCAGGGCGTTCGTGAGGTTGCGCTGCGGGATTTTCAGGGCGTCGCGTGAAACGGACGAAATGGCGCCGATCACGCTGGCCTTACGCTGGTGACCCATACCTACGACCACTGCGGCATCCATTTCGAGCGTATCCTCTTCCATGTAGATATCGAGGCTGAGCGACTTGGGCACGACAGCCGTCTGGGGCTTGTAACCCAGACAGGTGAAGGTCAGGTGAACGCCTACGTTGGGAACGTCGATCACGTAGTAACCGTTGCCGTCGGTAACGGTACCCGTCTTGGTTTCATCGATGATAACGGCGACGCCCGCTCCCGGCTGACCATTGGGATCGATGACTTTTCCTTTGGCGATCAATCTCTCGGCACGAGCCGGAGCTGCACTGTACGCATTCGACTCCGATGCTTCGTCAGCGGCGAACGCAAACGAAGGAACCGATAGCGTAATGGCCAGGAGAAGTGCGAACAAGCGCCGCTCCCCCCCCCCTCAAGAATCGGAAGCAAAGATTTGTCATAAGTTCTTCATACATTTAATAATTAGGAATTTAGGTGGTATTGAGCTCTCGTGGGGACGAATCTCAACTATTTCGTTATGAAGAACAAATTAATAGAGATTTTTTCAATTTGTACCTATTGTCGGAATATAAAATGAATTAAAAAATGAAGTTTTTTTATTGTCGAACCGCCGTTGTGGCTGTATCCGGAGATTTAATTCATTGTGTAATATCGTGTTATTTGTTGTATGTGTGTGCGGTAATTTGTAAAGCGCGTTTGTTAAATTAAGTGTGTATTTGTAAATTTGTGTTTATAATAAGCGCTAAATTGTTTGTATTCCGTGTGATAATTTGTATATTTGTCAACAGAATCCGTCTATTTTGCGTAGTTATGTTCGATCCTTTCGCCTTTGAACCCCCTTCGGCCGAGTTCGCTCGGGCTGTGAAGGTCTCGATTTTAAAAAGCATATTCATTAAAAAGGAATTTACGATTCCCGACATCGCGCAGGCCACGAATTTCAGCGTCACGACCGTGGCCAAACATGTCGCCGAACTGCAGGAGAAAAATTTGCTCGAACTGGTCGACCGCGTCAAGACCAACAAACGGGGACGCCGTCCGGCGCTCTATCGGGTCAAGTCCGAGGCCTGCAGCTTCCTGGGTGGATATCAAGTCGCACGGACTCGCCATCGGCCTGATGGACCTTTCGGGCGAAATGGTGCGGATGGAGCAGATCTCGGATTTCTATTTCGAGAATACGCACAACAAGCTGGATGAAATCTGCAACCACATCCAGCGTTTCATCGTGCGGGCCGAGACCGAATTGCCGGGTAAGGTCGTCTGCGCCAACTTCAATATCGGCGGACGGGTCAACTCGCGGACGGGTACGAGCGCTTCGGTCTTCAATTTCGAGGAGACGCGCGACATGCCGCTGACCGATCTGCTGAGCGAGCGGCTGAAAATCCCGGTGTTCATCGAGAACGACACCAAGGCGATGGCCTACGGCGAGTATGCCTCCAAGGAGCGTTCGGGATACGAGAACGTGATCTACGTCAATGTCGGGTGGGGCCTCGGGCTGTGCCTGATCGTCAACGGCGAGATCTACTACGGCAAGGACGGCTATTCGGGCGAATTCGGCCACGTACACATGTACAACAACAATATCATGTGCCACTGCGGCAAGAAGGGGTGCATCGAGACCGAACTTTCGGGCAGCGCCATCTGCCGCAAGCTCATCGAGCGTATCCATAACCACGAGGCGTCGGTCCTTTCGCGCAAGGTCTGGGGCGGCAACGTTATTACGATCGCCGACATCATCGCCGCCGCCGAGCAGGAGGATCCGCTGTGCATCGAACTCGTCTCGCAGGTCGGCAGCGAGCTGGGTCACCAGCTGGCCGGACTCATCAATCTGCTGAATCCCGATTGTATCGTCATCGGCGGAAAGATCGCCGAGGTGGCGCCTTATTACTTCCTGCAGCCTGTGACGCTGGCCATTCACAAATATTCGCTCCGGCTGATGAACCAGCATCTTTCGATCCTGCCTTCGCGGCTGGGGCAGCATGCCGGAATCGTCGGGGCCTGCATGCTGGCGCGCAAACGGTTGGTTTGGGACCGGCTGTTGGGCACGGAATAGATGCGCGGAAGCGTTGTCGCTACGCCAGCGCCTTGTACTGCGAGGGCGACATGCCGGTCAGGCGTTTGAAGTAGCATCCGAAAAACGACTGGTTCGGGAAATTGAGTTGGTAGGAGATCTCCTGCACGCTCATGTTCGTATATTTCAACAGCGATTGGGCTTCGAGCAGGACAAAATGGTCGATCCAGTCCGATACGGGTTTGCCGCTGATGCACTTGATGATCGTTGTGAGGTATTTGGGCGTGATGCAGAGGCTGTGGGCGTAGAAATTCACGCTGCGCTCCTTTTTGTAGTGGTCGCTCAGCAACTCCAGGAATTGCCGGAAATAGGCTTCATTGCGGTTTTGCATCCGGGCCTCCGGTTCGGGGTGTTCCGCGAGATAGGTCTGGAACAGGTTGCCGACTTTGTGGATCGTCGCGGCGATCAGTTCGCTGACGATGTCGCGGGAGAATTGCAGTTCGGGCTCCTGAAGCTCGGTGTCGATCAGACGGATGTAATCGCCGAGCGATTCGCCCTCCGCGCTCCGCAACTCGATGCAGGGGTGGTCGGCCAGTTGCAGGAACAGTTGCAGGATGCGTTTGGTGTCCAGGGTGAGCCGTCGCATGAATTCGGAGGAGAAGGCCAGAATACGGGCTTTGAAGCGTTTGTCCGACCGGGCCTGCATGACGCAGCGCGGTCCGAATATGAACATCGTATTGCGCGTGATCCGATATTCGCGCATGTTGAGCGAAACGGTCGTTTCGCCCTGGGTGCAGACCCCGATGATGAATGCGTCGATCCGTCCCAGGAAGGTTGCAATTTGGTCTTATTCAGTTCGTCAATCAGCGTCAGATATTCCTCGATTCTTTGTTTCTGCATCTTATTTCTGCGGCAGAAGATATATATAATGCCGCAGATCGCTATGACTGAAACCAAAGCGATAATATAAATTACATTTTGTCTTACACTGGAGCGATAGCGTTCAAATTCCAAGCGTTCGTCTTTATATCGCAGTTCGGTTTCAGCCGCAGAATTATTCATATAGCTTAAATGTATCGAATCACATAAAGCAAGACACTCCTTCTGCATATAGCAGGCCGCTCGGTAATCCTCATTTAGCGTATAGGCTTCGGCAAGGAGAATTTTAGCTGCCGCATCGTTTTCGCGCGGCCCTCCAATATTGGCTGAAATCGCTGCGTTCAAATAATATTCGGCGCTGTCCGGTTTATTGATACGCAAATAATATTCCCCCAAAACACAGCAATCATTCGGCGATAAATCATCCGACAACTGGAGAAAACGGCCTACATAATCGTTGGTTTCGTTGGTTACGCCTTTGTTCGAAAGAATCCCGATTAAACAACGCAGGCAGTACACCTGAAAATCCTTATACCCGAATTGTTCGGATAGATTCAATGCTTCTCGATAATCCCGGAGCGCGTTGTCGTCTTCGTTCTCCATGTAGTAAACAGCGGCAATGGCAATTTTAGCGCTGACTTGGTGTTTGGTTTTATTTGCAGCCTGATAGTTTTCGTAGGCTTCTTGATAATAAAACAAAGCCCTTTGATAATTATTCTGCTTCAAATTCAATTCTCCTAACACGAAGTTACATACTCCGATTAGGTAAGGATCATCTATTATATCCCGATACTCCAACGCTTTAAGATATGATTCGGTTGCTTTCTGATAATTATTTGTGCTGTATTCCATGCGCCCCAGACAATACCAAGAAAGGAACTTTTGTCGGTTCGTGCCTTTGCGCATGAAATAGTTTACTGCAGGACGGAGCATCGAATCGGTATCTATGGTTTGTCCTGTTTTATCCAACGCCAGCGAATAAAGCAGCCCATAATGTGCTTTAGTCGATTTTTTGCGAATACTGCCGGGGACGATAGCTTGCAAGGAGTGTAACGCACTGTCTGGGTAATCGTTAATTATTTCCTGCGTGCGTTCTAGTTCTTCGGCTATGTATTTGCTCTCGGAACATGAACACAAGCATAGAAAAAAGGCGCAAACATAAATAAATCGTTTCATAAACAGCCCAAATAATTATTATCCAATATACGAAAAAATACCGATTTAACTTATATCTGACAAAATTAACGTGGCATATATATTGAAGGTTCTGGAAGAGGCATAAATTCGCAAGAACCTATACTTTACGTGAGGCCCTTTCTTCTTGCTTTTGAACTTAAATCATAAAGAGGTGAATCCATCCGTTTTGTTTTCGACGCACTGTTTGATTTGCCAATTCCAAAAACTTTTCGTATCTTGCAAATAGTTATTTGAAATGCGGTATTTGAGCGCAATCAACTGAAAATAAACCGTTGCCTTCTCGTTACCTATTATCCTATACAAAAATGTAACGACTCATTAATTAAGTCGTTACATCATTATAAACCCACACCCACTTCGGGTCCGGTCTTTTTGGGCTCGAATCGTCAGGTGTGTGCGCACACACTTGCTATTTTCGAAAATTTTGCATAGCTTTGCCGATGTAACGCCGAAGAACAGCGCAAACCATGTCCGACAACGAACATATCACGGTCCGCATCGTCGACATCGCCCGCATGGCGGGGGTGTCGGTGGCGACGGTCGACCGCGTGATCCACAACCGCGGCAAGGTCTCGGAGGAGAACCTCGCGCGCATCAATGAGGTGCTGCGGCGGGTCGACTACCGTCCCAACCTGATCGCCCGCTCGCTGGCGTCGGGCCGCAGGTACACGCTCTGCGCGGTCATGCCCCGTTTCGCCCCGGGAGAGTACTGGGCCGATTTCGAGGCCGGAATCGCCCGCGCCGAGGCCGAGGCCGTGCGTTACAACGTCACGGTCCGCCGTTTCTGCTTCGACCAGTACGACCGTTCGTCGTTCGAAAGCCTGCTGGAGACGCTGCGCCGCGAGGAGTTCGACGGCGCGGTGATCGCCACGCTCTTCGCGGAGATGGTCGAGCCGTTCACCCGCGAACTCGACGCCCGGGGGGTGCCCTATGTCTTCGTCGATTCGGACATTCCCGCCTGCAACCGGCTGGCCTATTTCGGCACGTCGTCGTTCGACGCCGGGGCGGTCGCCGCACGGCTGCTGTTCGACCGCCTCGATCCGGGAGCGGACATCGTCGTGGGCCGGATCGTTCACCGGGGCGACGCCGGTTCGAACCAGTGGCGCAACCGCGAGGCGGGATTCCGCAGTTACCTCGAAGCGCATGCCTTCCGGGGCCGGCTGCACTACGCCGCGCTGCGGCTGGACGACGAAGCCTGCAACGGCCGCGTGCTGGATGAGATGTTCCGCGAAAATCCGTCGATTGCCGGGGCCGTGACCTTCAATTCGACGTGTTACATCCTTGCGGGCTATCTGGCGGCGCGGCGGCGCGATGGCGTGCGGCTGGTGGGCTACGACGTGATCCGCCGCAACGGGGAGATGCTCTCCGCGGGCGTGGTGACGGCGCTCGTCGCCCAGCGTCCCGAGGCGCAGGGCTACCGCGCGGTGATGGCCCTGTGCGAATGGCTCGTCGAGGGCCGCGCTCCGTCGAAGGTCAACAACATGCCCATCGACATCCTGCTGAAAGAGAATATACCGTATTATAAAAACAACATCATCTGAAAAACATGAAAAATCTCTTTGACATCCGGGGCCGTGTCGTCGTTGTGACGGGTGGGGCCGGGATTCTGGGCCGCTCGATCTGCGCTTACCTCGCCGGGCAGGGCGCACGCGTCGCTGTGCTCGACCGCGATGAAAAGGCGGGCGAAGCGCTTGTCGGCGAAATCCGCGCTGCGGGCGGCGATGCGCTCTTCTTCGCGACCGACGTGCTGAACCGCGAGGTGCTCGTGTCGAACCGCGAGGCGATTCTCGGGGCCTGGGGGCAGATCGACATCCTGCTGAACGCCGCGGGCGGCAACATGGGCGGTGCGACGATCGCTCCCGACAAGTCGTTCCTCGACCTGGAGATCGAAGCTTTCCGCAAGGTCGTGGACCTCAATCTGTTCGGCACGGTGCTGCCCACGACGGTCTTCGGCGAGGCCATGACGGCCCGCAGGAAGGGCGTGATCGTCAACTTCTGCTCCGAATCGGCGTTGCGTCCGCTGACCCGCGTGGTGGGCTACGGAGCCGCCAAGGCCGCCATCGCCAACTACACGAAGTACATGGCCGCCGAACTGGCCATGAAGTTCAGCCCCGAGATGCGCGTCAACGCCATCGTCCCGGGCTTTCTGCTGACGAACCAGAACCGCGCGCTGCTGACCAACGAGGACGGTTCGTACACCGACCGTGCGCGGACGATCATCGCCCACACGCCCGCCGGACGCTTCGCCGAGCCGGAGGAGCTGCTGGGTACGATCCACTACCTCGTCAGCGACGCTTCGTCGTTCGTGACGGGCGCGCTGGCCGTCGTCGACGGCGGGTTCGACGCTTTCTCGATTTGATCCGCCGCGGGAGCCGTCTCTTCGGCGGGGTCTGACGGGCACGGCATCGGGCCGGGATTGTTCGCGGCCAGCGGCAACGTGCAGGAGGTGCAACCGCCGCATTCTCGCTTGCAGCGGAGAAAGAACAACCGACAGCCCGCGTGCCCGGAGCGGGAGGCTGCATAGTCTTGTTCTTGCTGCGCCCGCTCAACGCGGGCCGGAGGTTGTTCCCGCGAAAGCGACATGCGGATGGTTTTGGCGCTACCTTTTGACACCAAAAGGTAGCTATACCCCGCGGCAACCGCCGCGGTTCTGTCTCCCGGACGGTCAAAAAGCACCGACAGTCCCTGCGGTCCGCACCGCACGACGACAAGCGATCCGCAAAAAAAATTTGGCATTGCGCCCGCCTTGCACTATCTTTGGCAGCGCCTTATACAGGCGGCGGCTCGGCAAATTGCAAACAAGTTTGCATTTGCGCCCGTCTTGCACTATCTTTGTCTTCATCTTATGAACGGTCTGAAAATAATGATATGCGCCCTGCTGCTCGCAGCGGCAGGCGCCTGCAACCGGACCCAGGGTCCGGCGGTGGAAGTGGAGGACGCAGAGGAGCCTCACAACATGCTCTACGGCATCAATGCCGACGATTACCGCACCGAGACCGGGGAGGTCGGAAGCGGCGAAACGCTGGGGAAAATACTCAACGGATTCGGCGTGTCGGCCCTCGCGGTCGACCGGCTGGACAAAGCCTCGAAGGAGGTGTTCCCGCTGCGCAACATCCGCGCCGGGCACAAGTACACGGCCTTTATCCACGAGGATTCGCTCTACGCACCCCATCTCGACTACCTCGCCTATGAAATATCGGTCACCGACTACGTGGTCTTCGGATTCCACGACGACTCGGTCTCCGTGCGCAAGGACGCCAAGGCCTACACGCTGCGCCGCACGAAGAAAAGCGCCGTGATCAACTCCTCGCTCTGGGGCGCGATCATGGAGCAGCAGCTGCCCTACGCTCTGGCCGCCGAACTGGAGGACATCTACCAGTGGACGGTGGATTTCTTCGGCATCCAGAAGGGCGACGACTTCACGGTGATCTACGACGAGCGGTTCATCGACGACACGGTGTCGGTGGGCATCGGGCGCATCTGGGGCGCGAAGTTCTCGCAGGGCGGCAAGGAGTATTACGCCATCCCGTTCCGCCAGGGCGGCAAAATCCAGTACTGGGAGGCGGACGGCGCGAGCCTGCGCAAGCAGATGCTCAAGGCCCCGCTGAAATACTCGCGCATCAGTTCGAAATTCTCCTACGCCCGCAAACACCCGATCTACAAGGTCTACCGCCCGCACACGGGCGTCGACTACGCCGCGCCGAAAGGTACGCCCGTACACGCCGTGGCCGACGGCACGGTAACCTTCAAAGGCTGGGGCGGCGGAGGCGGCAACACGCTCAAGATCAAGCATGCCGGCAACCTGATGACGGGTTATCTCCACTTGAGCGGCTATGCCAAGGGCATCGTCAAAGGTTCGCGCGTGTCGCAGGGTCAGCTGATCGGCTACGTCGGTTCGACGGGCGCATCGACCGGCCCGCACCTCGATTACCGCGTCTGGAAGAACGGCACGCCGATCGACCCGCTGAAGATTCCGTCGGAACCCGCCGAGCCGATCGCCAGGGAGAACCGCGCGCTGTTCGAATTCGTCCGCGACCGCATCACGGCTGAACTCAACGGCGAAGTCAGCCCCGAGGAGCAGATCACGCAGCTCGATTCGCTCGTCCTGCCCGCAACCGTACAAGCACCCGACAAACAATAAAACGACAGGCCTATGGAACGCACGGGAGTCATCATCGTAGCAGGGGGCAGCGGAAGCCGCGCAGGCGGCGCACGGCCCAAGCAGTTCCGGTTTCTGGACGGCATGCCCGTACTGGCGCGCACGATCAACACGTTCGCCGCGGCGCTGCCCGGCGCCGAGATCGTGGCGGTACTTCCCGAACAGCACATCGGGTTCTGGAAAAACCTCTCGGCGCGTTTCGATGTCGCCGAACACAAAATCGCCGCGGGAGGCGCGGAGCGGTTCCACTCGGTGAGGAACGGATTGGCCGCGCTGACGTCCGACCCCGGGCTGATCGCCGTGCAGGACGGCGTGCGCCCGCTGGGGAGCGTCGCGATGATCCGCCGTGTGGCCGAAGCCGCCGCAAAACACGGGGCTGCGATTCCGGTCGTGGAGCCGGTGGATTCGTTCCGCGAAACGGACGGAGAGGCAGACGCCGCGGGGCGCGCTGCGTCGCACATCGTCGACCGCCGGCTTCTGCGCATCGTGCAGACCCCGCAAATCTTCCGCGCAGAGGTCCTGCGCCGCGCCTACGAGAGCGAATACCGCGCGGAGTTCACCGACGACGCTTCGGTGGTCGAGGCCGTCGGACAGGCGGTCTGCCTGGCGGAGGGCGAGCGCGAAAACCTCAAACTCACGACCCCCGGGGATTTCGTCATCGCCGAAGCGTTGATCGCCGCACGCGAAGAGGCCGAAAACGAAGAAGGGACTACCGATGCAGAGCACGTATAAATACCGCTTCGATCACAGCACGATCTACTGGACGCTGATTTACATCATCGTCTTCGTCCTGCTGGGCGGCCTGCTGTACCACCTGTACGAAGGGGGTTACCTCTCGGCGTGGTTCACCTCGTTCATCGTGGCGCTGGTGGCCCTGATGTCGCTGTCGATTCCCCGCAAGATCGTCGTGTCGGACGAGACGGTCGAAGTGCGCTGTCTGCTGGACATCACCGAAATACGCCGCGACGAGATCGCCTCGGTGCGCCGGGTGGACCCCAAACGCATGAAATGGTTTCTGCCGATCTTCGGCGGATGCGGGTTCTTCGGCTACTACGGACACTTCATCGACCTGCGGAGGCTGGACCGCGTGCGGCTCTACGCCTCGGAGTGGCGGAATTTCGTCGAGATCACGGACATCTACGAAGACCGGCTCTACGTCTCGTGCGCCGATGCCGACCGGCTGGTGGCCGAACTCACTCCGCCGGGCGGAAACCGCCCCGACGAAGATGCCGAGGAGGAGGCGTAAGCGGCAGCCAATTTGCATACCCATTATTCACCTTATAAAACGAGTAAAAGATGAAAAAGTATCGTTGTGTAGTCTGCGAGTGGATCTACGATCCCGCAGTCGGCGATCCCGACGGAGGCATCGCCCCCGGAACGCCGTTCGAGGAGATTCCCGACGACTGGGCATGCCCGGTTTGCGGCGTCGACAAGAGCAATTTCGAAGAGGTCGAGGAATAGGCCCCGCTTCGGAGAAACGGAAGATGCGCCCCGGAAGGGAGCGCATCTTTTCGTTAACAAACCCGCAATTTCCCGCCCCCTGCCTTTCGCACGGACGCCGGCAGGCCGGTTCATAACCGATCCACCAGGGGACGGCAAGGCCGGAAAAAGACGGGAGCAGCGACATTGCGGCGTTCGGAGCCGCGCAACAAGTCCGGGGAGAGGGCCTTCCGAACGATGAATGCGCGGTTCTTCATTATCGGATGGAATTCAGCACCCGGAAGCGAATGGACTGTAACAACCGATTGTATTCTAAGCAAATGTAAATGGAGCCCATTAGAGGGACACACATTCGACTGGAAAGTAGAGAAAACATTTGTAAACGGACATCTGTTATATAACAACGGAGAAATAGACGAGACTTATCGCGGACAGGAATTAAGATTCAGATAAACAGCAGCTCGCCTTCAACAAGCCTATGAGTACCATTTTATCTTATAAAATACATACAGTCACTCCCTACATCAACTGGATTTACTTTTTCCATGCATGGGGGTTCCAGCCACGTTTTGCAGCCATCGCCAACATTCACGGATGTGATGCCTGCCGTGCTTCGTGGCTGACAACTTTCCCGGAAGAAGAACGTAATAAAGCTTCCGAAGCAATGCAGCTATTCAAAGAGGCCAACCGGATGCTCGATCTGCTTGACCGGGATTATGAAGTAAAGACCATCTTCAAGCTTTGCAAGGCAAACTCTGACGGGGATAACCTGATTATTGAGAAAGAAAAAGACCGGTTCATCACTTTTCCTTTACTGCGCCAGCAAACGCCGAAAAGAGACGGTAGTCCTTTTCTTTGTCTCAGTGACTTTATCCGCCCGATCTCTTCCGGCATCCCGGATACCATCGGTGCTTTTGCCTCTTCCATTGATGCGGACATGGAAGGATTGTACGAACAGGACCCTTATAAACACCTGCTTGTCCAAACCCTCTCCGACCGACTGGCAGAAGCAGCAACAGAAAAGATGCATGAATATGTGCGCAAAGAAGCGTGGGGATATGCCAAAGACGAGAATTTAGGCATAGCGGACTTACTGGTCGAAAAGTATCAAGGCATTCGCCCTGCTGTCGGTTACCCGTCTTTACCGGATCAATCCGTCAACTTCCTGTTGGATGAACTGTTGGACATGAAGCAGATAGGCATTTCGCTGACCGAAAACGGAGCTATGTACCCGCACGCTTCTGTTTGCGGACTTATGTTTTCACATCCGGCTTCCGAATACTTCTCCGTCGGAAAGATTGGAGAAGACCAATTGGAAGATTATGCCCGCCGTCGGGGAAAAAGTATCGAAGAAATGTGTAAGTTTCTGGCAGCTAATCTCCAATAGTCCTTATTCCCCTGTGATTTTTCTCCTTTTCTCACGACTAACTAACCAGAAAAGTAATCATAGATTCCATGAGAGAACAAACAGCAGAGGTTAGCGCCCCTATTGAACAAGAGTTTTTGTCGGTGATCCGCGAATATGAACGGGTGATCTACAAGGTATGCTATCTGTATGCCAATCCCAATGCTCCTCTCAATGATCTGTATCAGGATGTGGTATTGAACCTTTGGAAAGCCTATCCCAAATTCAGAAAAGAATGTAAGGTTTCCACCTGGATTTACCGTATTGCCCTCAACACCTGTATCAGCTTCTATCGTAAAGAAAAGAATGTGCCGGAAATAGTCAGCCTCACCAGAGATACCGACTGGGCCATAGAAGCACACGACCCGATCAACGAAATGTTGAAACAGCTTTATCAGATGATTAACCAACTGGGACAACTCGACAAATCAATTATCCTGCTTTATCTCGAAGACAAAAGTTACGAGGAAATAGCAGAAATCACCGGACTGACGGTTACCAATGTAGCGACCAAACTAAGTCGCATCAAAGACAAACTTAAAAGAATGAAAAAGGAGGAATAAGATATATGGAACTGGAAGAACTGAAAAAATCTTGGAATGCCCTGGATGAACACTTGAAAGACAAAGAGTTCATCAAAGAAGAAGAGCTTGAAAAGCTGATAAGGCATGCGGACAAAGGTATCCATGCCATTGCCAGACTGAACATCAAGCTTATTCTGATTTCTCTGCCGATACTGATCTTATTTTTAGCGGAGGTACTGTTACATAACAGATTGAACCCGATCTATATCATTATCATTTTCGCATGGATTCCTGCCCTTTGCTGGGATATCGTCACCACCCGTTTCCTCCAACGGACACAAATAGACGAGATGCCTTTGGTAGAAGTAATCAGCCGCGTGAACCGTATCCATCGATGGACCATCAGGGAACGATTGATTGCTATTGCCTTTCTCCTAGTCCTGGCTATACTTTCATTTATCTACTGGCAAGTGTGGCAATATGGAATGGGCATGATTGCTTTCTTCATCCTGTTATGGGGCGGAGGACTGGGATTGATCTTATGGATTTACCGCAAGAAGTTCTTAAATCGTATCCACGAAATCAAAAAGAATTTAAGCGAACTGAACGAATTAATGTAAAAGAATCCAACCTGAATAATTCATACTAAGTAGTAAGGAGTGTGCTTACCCCACCACGGTAAGCACACTTTTTCCATTCACTTTCTTATGTACCTGCACCTGAACAGAAATCCGTTCACTCATCTCCTGCACATGAGAGATTACTCCTATTTTCCGCCCCTGCATCTGTAATTGTTCCAATGCTTCCATCGCTGTACGCAAACTTTCCGCATCCAAAGAACCGAAACCTTCATCAATAAAAAGAGATTCAACTTTCAGATTATTACTTGACAAGGAAGACAAACCTAAAGCCAGTGCCAAAGAAATCAGGAACGATTCACCTCCTGAAAGAGAGTACACGGTCCGTATTTCATCACACATATCGCAATCTATTACCTGAAGTGCCAACGTATCGGGTACCTGTTGCAGCTTATAGCGTTTAGAGAGATAGGATAAATGTTGATTGGCATGAAGCAGCAACAAATTCAAAGTATAACTTTGAGCAATCACTTTAAATTTCGCTCCATCCGCACTGCCAATCAGTTTATTCAATTTTGCCCAACGTTCGGCAACAGTTTGTTTCTCTGCCAGTTCCTTCGCAATCTGTTCCACAGTCAGTTTATTCTTTGCTTGTTGTAGCAGGCAGGCTTCCATAGTAGAAAGGGCACGTTCTATATTCAGGTTTTCTTCCTGTTGCTTCTTTATTATTTCAGGAAGCAGTTCGGGAGACTCTATCTTTTTATACTGTTCTTGCAACTCTCCTATAGCCAGTGCAATTTGCTTCATCTCTCCTTGCAAACCGGAAAGCCGGTTGTGTACCGCCTCTACTTCTTTACGTGCTTTCTCCAAAGCGAGATTCAGTTCTTTCTCTCTTTTTGCTACGGCAGCTTCCGCTTCATCCGCGCTTTTTCCTTTCAATAGCTGAGAACGTTCCTGACGAAGCACATTCAGCGCTTTCTCTATCACTTCAAATCTCTTTAGTTCGGCCGAAGCAGCATTCTGTAAGATTACCAGCTGTTCTTTGGCAGACGATACTTTCTGCATAGCCAAACGACAGAGAGAAACATTCTCACGGAGGGCTTCACAATGTGCACGCATCTTTTTAATTTCTTCATCGCTGCGCTGCCATTCTGCATAAAGATTGCGATATTCCAAAATACGTATTGCCAGTTCCGCCAAACGACGTTGTATTTGCTCTTCGTTTCCGGCTTCAATCCCTGCTTTATATAATGCTGCCAACTGTTCCGCGATCTGTCCGTCCACCGTTTTTTGATGCGCCAAATCACGTTGCAGAGCAATGCTCCGGTTATTCATCTGCTGATAGTTGGTTGATGCTACATTATACTCCTGCTCTATACTCCGGAAAAGAGTATCTACCACCTCCTGTTCCTGATGATAAGGATGCGCTGTGCTACCGCAAACCGGACAAGCCTCCCCTTCCTGTAATTGCCGGCGCAATGCTTTCACGTCTTTTCCCACTGCCATACGTGCATTTTCGTAAAGACGTTGAGTAACTTTCAATGCGGTTTCTTGCTCCGTCAATTGTTTCAGACAATTGGCCACTTCTTTCTCCAGTCTTTCTATTTCCGTCTTTGCTTTCGTCTGCGTTTCCGTTAATTGCCGGATATTCTGCTGACGAGTCAACTCTTTTTGCAACTTCACCTGTTCTTCGGCCAATAACGGATATCCGAAAGAATTTAAGCGCAACAAACGTTCCTCATTCGTACTGGTAGCGGCAGCCAGTTTACTTTCTTCTTGCCGTAGAATCTCTTCCACCTGTTCAAGTTGCAGTGCTTCTTCTATCCCTACATGGCTTAATAAGCGGTTCAGAGAAGAATAAGACACCTGTAATTGTTCCGCAGCCACTCGCATTTTTTGTTCCTGCTCCGCCACCTGCCTGTTAGCCGCTTGTAAAATCTGCTGCGACTGTATATAGCTGCTTTGTTGAGACTGTATCTGTACATCCAATTGACGTGCTTTCTTCAAGTCTGGCTGTATGGCCTCCCATTGTGCCTTAAAATGCACCAATCCTTCCTCTTGGGAAGCCAATGCACCCTGCAATACTTTCTCCCTGGCCTGTTCCTCCTGTTCTTCCTGCTGCTTTTTCTTCCAAAGTTCTTCCTGTATTTTTAATGAACGAACCACATTCAGTTGTTCATTCTGTTCTGCCAGCAGTTTAATCCCTGCCGCGCGCTTTTCAATTGATAGTTCTTTCTCTTTTTGCAGAGCAAGCAGCTCTTCTTCCGGCATCAATTCGATCACATTCATTCGATTCTGAATCAAGGTCACCTCCTCTTGTGCCGCCTTATTCCGGGCATAGACCTCTTGAGAAATCCGGGAATACACGCCGGTTCCTGTCAACTTCTCCAGTAATTCTGCTTTTGCCGCCCCTTTTGATTTCAGAAATGTAGCAAAATCATTTTGTGCCAATAATACTGTACGGGTGAACTGTTCATACGTCAGGCCAACCAACTCCACCAACTGAATCAACAACTCTTTCTTGGTACCTTGAAATTCTTTCTCCGTATCCAGTTCTTTCACTTCCAGCGTTTGTGGCTGCAAAGAACCGTTTATCTTGTTTCTTGTCCGCCTCACCGACCAACGAGAACGGTAACGCCGTCCGTCAATACCTAAAAAATCGACTTCCGCATAACCGTCACTTGTCCCCCGACGCAGCAAATTTCTAACATCAGACTGATTAATCTGATTGTCTCCCACATCTGCCAGGTTCACATTTTCCACTGAAGTTGCAAAGCGGGGAGCCTTATCATACAATGCCAGGCATAAGGCATCTAATAAAGTAGACTTACCTGCACCGGTAGGTCCTGAAATGGCAAAGATACCTGCAGAATGTAATGGTTCTGCCATAAAATCCACTTCTACCGTTCCTTCTATCGAGGTCAGATTCTTCAATCGTATAGCTAGTATTTTCATTCTTCTTCCTCCTCTTCTTTACGGGTAGCAGCCAAATAGGCCTCTTCAAACAAACCTGTCAGTTCTACAGGCATTTCCACCTGATAAATCTTCTCAAATGCAGACTGTGCAATCTGCAAGGGAGACATTTCCTGCAACCCCCTCTTCCAGTTTTCATTTTCTTTCGTCGTATTTCCAGTTTCAGTGCGATAGGTAGAAACAATACGCGCCAACCGATAGTTTTTATCTGCCAGTGCATCTTCAATCTCCTGCCGAAGCATGGGTTCCGGTTCCTCCAACAATACCTTTACTTCCAGATATGGGGCTACGGCTTCTGTCTCGGGTAGTTCCTTCAAGGCTTCCAAGACGGCTTCCGGTGAAACAGGTTCTCCGTTCGGGACACTCAACAAAGGTATTAATTTCGGGCATTCCAACCGTTCAATGTCCACCGCACAACCTCCGTCGAAAGTCACCATCACGACTCCATGATGATAATGTTTCTCGGCAAAAGACATCGGAATGGGACTTCCGGCATACCGCACATTCTCTCTTCCGGACACTCGCTGCGCTTTATGTATATGTCCCAATGCCGTATAAGCTATCTGTTCGGAAAAAGTTTCCGGAGATACGCACTCCAGCCCACCAATCACGGTACGCTCGCTATAATCCTTCTCTGCAATTTCCGATCCTGTAGCCTGCAAATGACCGATGGCAAGAATCGCCTGATTCTCCGTCCTTCGCTTCCATAGCCTTTGCAAAAGTTGTGCATAAAGTTCGCGAACTCCCTCCGCATACGGATTGCCTTCCGTTTGCACGGCCGGATAATCTCCCTGACGCAGAAAAGGAACTGCCATGCAAAGCAATTCCACTTCCCCTCTCCGGTTCTTCAGTTCCACAGTCAAATGGTCATAATCGATTTCTCCGCCTTCGAGCTTGCGAACTACCCCTCTGACTTCCGTCCGCATAGCTTGCAACAGAGGCAAAGGAGCCTCCAGGCGTGCTGCCGAATCATGGTTGCCGGCAACAATGACAATCTGCAAATACGGATTCTCTGCTGTCACCCGATAAATAAACTGATAATACATGCTTTGGGATGCAGCGGAAGGGTTGGAAACATCAAAAACATCTCCGGCTATAATCAATGCATCAATCTCTTTCTGACGAATTTCTTCTGCCAGCCAATTCAGGAATACTCCATGTTCTTCCGTGCGATCATAACCAAAAAAGGTTTGTCCCAGATGCCAGTCGGCAGTATGTAATATACGTATCATAATTTTGTAACTATCTCTAATAACAAGAGGCAAAAATAACACAATCAAAAAGATTATATCACATCTGCCTCTCTTTTTTACCAATAATCATGTATATTTGCATACGGAAGTTACGAAAAGAGTGTAATTTATTGGAAATGAGCGTAGGTTAATTGCTCTTGATAGTAATAGGTTACGATTTAGTTAGTTATCTACTGCATTATCCTTCTGCGCGTTGCGTAACCTTCAAAGAACTCTTCGTATGCAAAAGTAGCTATTTAATTCGAGATTTTGATATAAACTCCCGTTTTTTATCCCCTCATTCATAAGAATTTTCCGTAAAAGCGGTATTGTCCGTCGGCACACCATTGCCCAAAACGAGTTTGGAACAAACGTGTGCCGACTACCGCATAGCTGGAGAAAAGGGCATTGCCTCACGCCTAAACGATGTTTAGACAGATGAAGCAATGCCCCTTTCTTTTGCGCCTATGCCAAGAGGTGCTTTTACGGGTTTTCAAATGATTTTTCTTTTTTCGCTGTCTCTTTTGCCGGAAGCGGAAAGTGAATGCAGAGTGTGTCAGCCTGCCCCATGAATGAAACAGGCGCCCACACACAGCCGGACAAACCGGGAAGAATGATTGTTGCCACCCGGCTGAACAAGTTCCGTCGGATCGGAAACAATCATACTTCCTTTGTTGTGGTTTGCCCTTTTCACGCTTCCGGTGATGTCTTTTTCCTTTTGGTGATTCTTTTTTTTACGGATTTTCCCCTGAAGTTTTTTTCTACACAATCTGCCTCTGTTTTCGTTTACCTCCATTTTGCGCCTTTCAGTAAGCCGCATCA
>ERZ791741.869-NODE-869-length-26807-cov-21.404381_pt1 | contig 26807 bp, 17 predicted proteins | sample MGYA00510040_ERZ791741 | MGnify/ENA primary metagenome ERZ791741 (study PRJEB30046, sample SAMN00791960) | human gut metagenome | study: EMG produced TPA metagenomics assembly of the A metagenome-wide association study of gut microbiota in type 2... | reverse complement strand
ATTCTCAGGAAACCGCGCCTTCGCTGTACGTTCAGGCCGCCAAGGACGCCTTCCGCAAGCTCGATCCGCGCGTGCTCGTGCGCAATCCCGTCATGTTCGTGGTCGCCGTCGGCTGCGTGTTTACGACGGCCTCGTTCTTCTCCCGCGTGGTGACCGGCGCCGACGCCGGATTCAGCGGCCAGATTTCCCTGTGGCTGTGGTTCACCGTGCTGTTCGCCAACTTCGCCGAGGCGCTGGCCGAGGGGCGGGGCAAGGCGCAGGCCGACACGCTCCGCAGCGCCCGTACGGACACCGTCGCGCACCGGCTGCTTTCGGACGGAACCGTGGAAACCGTATCCGCTTCCGAGTTGGCCCCCGGCGACCGTGTGGTCGTAGAGGCGGGCGACATGATCCCCGCCGACGGCACGGTCGTCGAAGGTGTGGCCGCCGTGGACGAATCCGCCATCACCGGCGAGTCGGCTCCGGTCATCCGTGAATCCGGCGGCGACCGCAGCGCGGTTACCGGCGGGACCACGGTGCTTTCCGACCGCATCGTCGTGAACGTCACGCAGGAGCCGGGCAAGTCTTTCCTCGACCGCATGATCGCGCTTGTCGAAGGCGCGGAACGGCAGAAGACCCCCAACGAAATCGCCTTGAACATCCTGCTTGCCGGGCTGACCCTCATCTTCATGCTGGTGGTCGTCACCCTGAAGCCGCTGGGCCTTTACCACGGCATCAACATTGATATGGTCGTGCTGGTGGCGCTGCTGGTGTGCCTCATCCCGACCACGATCAGCGGCCTGCTCGCGGCCATCGGCATCGCCGGGATGGACCGCCTGCTCCAGCGCAATGTGCTGGCCCTGTCGGGCCGCGCGGTGGAGGCCGCCGGGGACGTGGATGTGCTGCTGCTCGACAAGACCGGGACGATCACGCTCGGCAACCGCATGGCCTCGGCGTTCCTGCCTCTGCCGGGCGTGAATATTGATGAAATGATGCTTGTCGTCGTAAACGGGTTTGAAGACGCCGGCGCGGGTCGAGTCGGCCAGTTCCACCACCACCGTCGGGGTATCCATGTTCGAGAGGATCTCGACGAGGAACGTCGACTTGAAGCCGATCGAAATGGGCTGCCCGTCGTAGCTGCACGAGATCGTCTCGTTGGCCGACACCGAGAAGTCGATGTCCTGCGCCGTGAGGGTGATCCGGTTGTCGGCGATGTCCATGCGGATCAGGTTCGTCGTGGGGTTCGAGCAGACGGCCACGCGCTTGATGCCGTTGACCAGCTCGATGCGGTCCACCAGCACCTTGTTGGGGTTGTTGGACGGAATCACGGCGTTGTAGTTCGGGTAGTTGCCCTCGATCAGGCGGCAGACGAGCGTGTGGCTCTTGAGTTTGAACAGGGCGTTCTTCGAATCGAACGCCATTTCGATCGCGTCGTCCTCCTTCAGCAGCACCGACTTGAGCAGGTTGGCGGGCTTCTTCGGGAGGATGAACGACGCCGTCACCTCGTTTTCGGTCTCGGCCTCGTACTTCACGAGTTTGTGCGCATCGGTTCCCACGAACGTCAGCGCGTCGGGCGCCAGATTGATATAGATGCCGTTCATCACGGGGCGCAGTTCGTCGTCCGCCGTGGCGAAAATCGTCTTGTTGATGCCGTTCACGAGGGTGTCGACGTCGAGGCGCAGCTCCTTTTTCTCGGCGTTCAGCTGCGGCACGGCGGGATAGCTGACGGCGCTGGCTCCGGGAATCGAGAGCGATCCGCTCTTCCAGTTGATCTTGATCTCCCAGTTCTTGTCGTTGACCTCGATGGTCAGCGGCAGTTCGGGGAACTCCTTCAGCGAGTCGAGCATCAGTTTGGCCGGCGCGGCGATCGTACCTTCGCTCTCGACGCTGTCCACCTCGATCTGCCCGACGAGCGTCGTCTCAAGGTCCGACGTGGTGACTTGCAGCGTGTTGCCGTTGAGTTCCAAGAGGAAGTAGTCCAGGATGGGCAGCGTGTTCTTATTGCTGATGACCTTGCCGGTGGTAGCCAGAAGCGAAAGCAGGGCCGAGCTTGATACGGAAAATTTCATACGTTGTTTCTGTTTTGTCTGTTTATGGTTTCTTACTCTAAAATTGCCAGTTTGTCGAGGGCCGTTTCGATCATCTTCCGCACGAACGGCTTGTAGTCGGTGTTCACGTCCTGCGCGATGCGCTGGGCGATGATCGTGCAGATCGTGGCGGCGCGGTGACCCATCAGGGCGGCCAGCCCCGCGAGCGCCGAACCCTCCATCTCGAAGTTGGTGATGCGGCGGCCTTCGTAGCCGAACGACTCGATCTTCTCGTTCAGCCGGGCGTCGTGCGGTTCGAGCCGCACCCAGCGGCCCTGCGGGGCGTAGAATCCCGGAGCGGCGATGGTGATGCCCTCGCGCGTGACGTCGCTGAAATGCTCGAACAGGGTCTTGTCGGCGTCGACGAAATAGGGGCGCGGCATCTTCTCGTACCAGCCCGTATGTTTTACGAACGCCTCTTCGAGCGCCAGGTCGCAGACCGCGTCGCGGCCCTTGTAGTAGCTCAACAGGCCGTCGAAGCCGCACGAAGTGCGCGAGAAGACGAATTCACCGACCTTGATGTCGGGCTGAATGGCGCCCGAAGTGCCCAGCCGCACCAGCGTGAGCCGCTTTTTTTCGGCCTTCTCCTGCCGCGTGGCGAAATCGACGTTGGCCAGCGCGTCCAGCTCCGTGACGCAGATGTCGATGTTGCCGATGCCGATGCCGGTCGAGAGGACCGTCATGCGTTTTCCTTTATAGCTACCCGTCACGGTCTTGAACTCGCGGTTCGAAACCTCGCACTCCTTCGTGTCGAAAAATCCGGCTACGAGGGCCACGCGGCCGGGGTCGCCAACCAGGATCACCGTGTCGGCCAGCTGCCCGGGATGCAGGTGCAGGTGAAAAATCGAACCGTCGTCGTTGATAATCAATTCGGAAGCGGGAATGGTTCTCATAATTGTCGTTTTTTAATTTCCATAATTGGCATAAAAGTAATATATTTACCTCGAATATCAAAACTTCGAAGCGAATTTTTCATAAATATAAGTATCCGTAAAACCGAATAAAACATGACACTCATCAAATCCATTTCGGGCATCCGCGGCACGATCGGCGGACCCGCGGGCGAGAACCTGACGCCTCCCGACGTCGTCAAATTCACCACGGCCTACGTGCGCCTGATCGCCCGCCGCAATCCGGGCAAAAAACTTACCATAGTCGTAGGACGCGACGCCCGTATTTCGGGCGAAATGGTCTCGAACCTCGTGGAAGGGACCCTGCTGGCCTGCGGCGCGGACGTCGTCAACGTCGGGCTGTGCACCACCCCCGGGACCGAGATGGCCGTGATCGGCAAGAAGGCCGACGGCGGCATCATCATCACCGCCTCGCACAACCCCCGCCAGTGGAACGCCCTGAAACTGCTGAACTCCGACGGCGAGTTTCTCAACGACGCCGAGGGCAAGCAGGTGCTGGCCATGTCCGAGGAGGAGGATTACGACTACCCCGCAATCGACGCCATCGGCCATGTGCTGTCGCGCGAGGATTTCAACGACGAGCATATCCGCCGCGTGCTGGCGCTGCCGCTGGTCGACGTCGAAGCGGTGCGCAAACGCCGTTTTAAGGTCGTCGTCGACGCCGTGAACTCGGTGGGCGGCATCGTGATGCCGAAACTGCTGCGCGAACTGGGCTGCGAGGTCGTGGAGCTGAACTGCGAACCCACGGGCGAATTCGCCCACAACCCCGAACCGCTGCCGCAGAACCTCACGGAAATCTCGGAGGTCATCGTGCGCGAGAAAGCCGACCTGGGCATCGTCGTCGACCCGGACGTCGACCGGTTGGCGTTCGTCTCGGAGGACGGCTCGATGTTCGTCGAGGAGTACACGCTGGTGGCCGTCGCGGACTACATTCTTTCCGAAAAGCCCGGCAACACGGTTTCGAACCTCTCCTCGTCGCGCGCGCTGCGCGACGTCACGGAGCGTCATGGCGGCAAGTACTACGCCTCGGCGGTCGGCGAGGTCAATGTCGTGGCGAAGATGAAGGAGGTCGGCGCGGTGATCGGCGGCGAAGGCAACGGCGGAGTGATCTACCCCGAGCTGCACTACGGCCGCGACGCGCTGGTGGGCACGGCGCTCTTTTTAACGTGGCTGGCGAAGAAAGGCATGACGATGACCCGGCTGCGCGCCACCTACCCTTCGTACTACGCCTCGAAGAACAAAATCGAGCTGACGCCCGCCATCGACGTAGATAAAGTGCTGCGTGAGGTGAAGGGGCGTTATGCCGGTGAAAACGTGAACGATATAGACGGCGTGAAGATCGACTTCGCGGAAAATTGGGTGCACCTGCGCAAGTCGAACACCGAGCCGATCATCCGCGTCTACACCGAGGCGAAGTCGATGGACGAGGCCGACGCGCTGGCGCAGCGGTTCATTGCCGAAATCAAGGAGATCTGCAACATTTAAGAGCATGAAAGAGAGTTTATTGATCCTCGCCGCAGCCCTCGCGATGGTCTCCTGCGGCGGAAATGCGCAGCAGAAGGCGGCGACAGCCGGGACGCAGCAGACAACGGCAGCGGCTCCCGACATGCACAATGCCGAGACCTCGCTCGACTACCTGGGCGTCTACAAGGGCACGCTGCCTGCGGCCGACTGCCCGGGAATCGAGACGACGCTGACGCTCGCGCCCGACGGTTCCTATGCCCTGCATCTGAAATACATCGACCGCGACTCGGAATTCGACGAGAAGGGCGTTTTCACGGTTAAGGAGAACCTGCTGACGCTGACGCCCTCGGAGGGCGGACAGCCCCAATACTACAAGGTCGAGGAGAACCGCCTGCGCCGCCTCGACGCCGAAAAACAACCTGTGACCGGCGCGCTGGCGGACAATTACGTACTGCAAAAAACCACCGAATAAATGGATAAAGCAAAGGTTTATATAAAGGAGAATAAAGAACGGTTTATCAGCGAGTTGTTCGACCTGCTGCGTATCCCGTCGATCAGCGCGCAGTCCGAGCGCAAGCCCGATATGCAGCGTTGCGCCGAGTTTCTCGCGGCGGCGCTCGTGAAGGCCGGGGCCGACCGCGCCGACGTGCTGTCCACGGAGGGCAATCCGGTGGTTTACGCCGAGAAGACCGTCGATCCCGGGGCCAAAACGGTGCTGGTCTACGGCCACTACGACGTGATGCCCGTGGACCCGCGCGACGAGTGGCGCACGGAACCTTTCGAGCCGGTCATCCGCGACGGCCGCATCTGGGGCCGCGGCGCCGACGACGACAAGGGACAGCTGTGGATGCACGCCAAGGCGTTCGAGGCGATGTGCGCCACCGATTCGCTGCCCTGCAACGTGAAATTCATGCTCGAAGGCGAGGAGGAGATCGGTTCGCCGAGCCTCTATGGCTTCTGCGAGCAGAACAAGGAGCTGCTCAAGGCCGATATTATATTGGTGTCGGACACGTCGATGATCTCGATGCAGACGCCGTCGATCACCTGCGGACTGCGCGGACTGGCCTACATGGAGGTCGAGGTGACGGGACCGGACAAGGACCTGCATTCGGGGCTGTTCGGCGGTGCGGTGGCCAACCCGGCCAACGTGCTGGCGCGGCTGGTGGCGGGACTCGTCGATGAGAACGGCCGCGTGACGATCCCCGGCTTCTACGACGACGTGCGGGAGCTGACGCCCGCCGAGCGCGAGGCGTTCAACAAGGCGCCGTTCAGCCTCGAGGATTACAAGAAGTCGCTGAAAATCGGCGACGTGGAGGGCGAAGCGGGTTACACGACGCTGGAACGCACCGGCGTGCGCCCGTCGCTCGACGTCAACGGCATCTGGGGCGGCTACACGGGCGAGGGGACCAAGACGGTCATTCCGTCGAAGGCTTCGGCCAAGATTTCGATGCGCCTCGTGCCGAATCAGGACTACCGCAAGATCTCGGAGCTGTTCGAGAAACATTTCCGCGCCATCGCGCCCGAGAGCGTGAAGGTCGTGGTGAAATCGCTCCACGGCGGCATGCCCTACGTCACGCCGACCGACATGCCGGCCTACAAGGCGGCCGAAAAGGCCGTCGAGGCGACTTTCGGCAAAAAGCCCCTGCCCTTCTACTCGGGCGGTTCGATCCCCATTATCAGCGGATTCGAGTCCATCCTGGGCATCAAGTCGCTGCTGATCGGCTTCGGTCTGGCCGAGGACGCCATCCACTCGCCCAACGAAAGCTACGGACTCGAGCAGTTCGACAAAGGCGTGGAGACCATTCCGCTGTTTTACAAGTATTTCGCCGAATCCGAATAGCATGTACGACGAACTGCTGAAATTCGCCGTGCAGCTGGCGAAGGCCGCGGGCGGAATACAACTCGCCTACTTCCGGGGCGACAGGCTGTCGATCGAGACCAAATCCAACGTCTACGACGTGGTGACGCGCGCCGACAGGGAGAGCGAGGAACTGATTGCCGGCATGATCGCGGAGCGTTATCCCGACCATGCCATTCTGGGCGAGGAGGGCGGCTGCCGGGGCAACGCCGCGAGCGATTGGCGCTGGGTCGTCGACCCGCTCGACGGCACGACCAATTACAGTCAGGGACTTCCGCTGTTCACGGTTTCGATAGCCCTCCAATACAGGGGCGAAACCATCGTGGGGGTCGTCTATGCACCCTACCTGAACGAGCTGTTCACGGCGACGAAGGGCGGCGGGGCATATCTGCAATACGCTTCGCGGGAGTCGGAACGCCTCCGCGTCGGGGAGAAGCAGACGCTCGCCACCTCGGTCATCGCCTCGGGATTCCCCTACGACAAGGACGTGAATCCGGACAACAACAGCGACAACGTCGCACGGATCATCCCCTACGTGCGGGATGTCCGGCGGCTGGGTTCTGCGGCCTACGACATCAGCTGCGTCGCCGCCGGACTGCTGGACGGCTACTGGGAACTGGCGCTGCACGAATGGGACGTCTGCGCCGCCGAACTGATCCTCGCCGAGGCCGGGGGCGTCGTCTGCGACCTGCGCCGCGACCGGGGCATCTCGATCGTCGCGGGCAACGGCGCGATCGTGAAGGAAATCTTGAAGTACGTGCGGTAAATTCACCGAAAACCAAATCGTTGCAAGCGTTGCAGCCTATTCTGAATGAGGGCGGGAGTAAATTCCCGCCCTTACACATGTGTGTTTATTAAAATTTTTTCTTATTTTTGACCCGAACAAAAAAACAGAACAACATGTGCGGAATAGTCGGATATGTCGGGCGGCGCGACGCGTGCCCGATTCTGATAAAGGGGCTTCACCGCCTCGAATACAGGGGATACGACAGTGCGGGCGTCGCGCTGGTCAACCCGGACGGGCGTCTCAACGTATTCAAATGCAAGGGCAAGGTCTCCGATCTGGAGCATTTCCTCGACGGAAAGGACCTCGGCGGCAATATCGGCATCGCCCACACCCGCTGGGCCACGCACGGGGTTCCGAACGACGCCAACGCCCATCCCCACTACTCCGAATCGGAGAACATAGCCTTGATACACAACGGCATCATCGAGAACTACCGCGTGCTGAAGGACGCCCTCGAACAGAACGGATACACCTTCCGCAGCAGCACCGACTCCGAGGTGTTGGTGAATCTGATCGAATACGTCCGGGCGACCAGCGGCTGCTCGCTGCCCGAAGCCGTGCGGCAGGCCCTCCGGCAGGTGATCGGCGCCTACGCCATCGCCGTCGTCGAGAAGGGCAACCACGACCGGATCGTCGCCGCGCGGCAGAGCAGCCCGATGGTCGTGGGCGTGGGCGACGGGGAGTTCTTCCTCTCGTCCGACGCCGCGTCGATCATCGAATACACCGAGGATTTCGTCTACGTGGGCGACGGCGAAATCGCCGTGATCGACCGCAACGCCCCGCTGAAAATCGTCACGCTGGACAACCACGACGCAAAGATCGACATCAAGAAACTCCAGCTGTCGATCTCGCAGCTGGAAAAGGGCGGCTATCCCCATTTCATGCTCAAGGAGATTTACGAGCAGCCCCGGACCATCGTCGACTGCATCCGCGGACGCATCAACCCCGACACCTGCGAGGTGAAACTTTCGGGCGTGATCGACCACCGCGACAGGTTCGTGAACGCCCGGCGCATCATTTTCGTGGCGTGCGGCACGTCGTGGCACGCCTCGCTGATCGGCGAACACCTCGTGGAGTCGATCTGCCGCATTCCCGTCGAGGTGGAGTACGCCTCGGAGTTCCGCTACCGCAACCCCATCATCCGCGAGGACGACATCGTCGTGGCCGTGTCGCAGTCGGGCGAGACGGCCGACACGCTGGCGGCCATCCGCGATGCACGCATCAAAGGGGCCAAGGTGTTCGGCATCACCAATGTTGTGGGAAGCCCCGTGGCGCGCGAGAGCGACGGCGTCATCTACACCAAGGCCAATAAAGAGATCGCGGTGGCGTCTACCAAGAGCTTCTTTCAGCTATTTTCCGTAATTTTGCAAGGCATTATTAATTTTATCATTTTTGACTTTTAAATGAGCAACGAGATTAATCCGCTGTACTCAAACCTCAGAGGTTTGAGCGCCGGCGATGTCGAGAAAAGCCGCAGGGAGCACGGCGAAAACACGCTGACTCCCCCCAAGCGCACACCGCTTTGGAAACTCTACCTTGACAAATACAAGGACCCCATCATCAAGATTTTGCTTGTAGCCGCAGTGGTTTCGCTCGGTTTGGCCGCCATCCACGGCGAATACATCGAGACAATAGGCATCATCCTTGCCATTGTCCTGGCTACCACAATCGGCTTCTGGTTCGAGATGGACGCCGCAAAGAAGTTCAACGTGCTCACCGCCCTTGGCGAGGAGTCGCCTGTAAAGGTGAGACGCGACGGCAAGGTGGTTGAAATCGCGCGGAAAGACGTTGTCGTAGGCGATGTCGTCATAATCGAAGTGGGCGACGAGATACCTGCCGACGGCACGCTGATAGAGTCGACCGACCTGCAAATAGACGAGTCGTCGCTCACCGGCGAACCGATAATCACCAAGCACGCCGACCCCGAAAAGAACGACAAGGAGGCCACTTACCCCTCGTCGAAGGTGCTGCGCAGCACGATGGTGATGAACGGACGCGGCTCGTTCCAGGTGACAGAAGTGGGCGATGCGACCGAGATTGGCAAGGTGTCGCGCGCCAGCACCGAGATAACTTCGGTGAAAACGCCACTCAACCTTCAGCTTGACAAGCTGGCGAAGCTCATCAGTAAGTTCGGCATCGGCATATCGGTAGCCGCCTTCGTCATCTTCCTCGGCCGCGACATCATCGTCGATGCGGACGGCATCTGGCATTCAACCGACTACCTGAAGATGGCCGAAGTGGTATTGAAATACTTTATGATGGCCGTCACGTTGATAGTTATGGCCGTGCCCGAGGGCATGCCTATGGCCGTAACCCTCAGCCTCGCGCTCAACATGAGGCGCATGCTGAAGAACAACAACCTCGTGCGCAAGCTCCACGCCTGCGAGACAATGGGTGCCGTGACGGTAATCTGCACCGACAAGACCGGCACGCTGACGCAGAACAAGATGCAGGTGGCCGAGATGCAGCAGTACGACACCGACGACGCGCTTTTCCGCTCGTCAATAGCACTGAACACCACCGCCCACCTCGACGCGGAGGGCGGAAAGGGCATCGGCAACCCTACGGAGATTGCCCTGCTGCTGTGGCTTGAAAAGGCCGGAGTCGACTACAAGGAGCTTCGCAAGGACGAATACATGGAGGCGCAGCTGCCTTTCTCGACCGAGAGAAAGTACATGGCTACCGTCGGAAAGGCAGGCGGCAGGCGCGTGCTGATGGTGAAGGGCGCGCCCGAGATAATCATGTCGATGTGCGACCTTGACGACACCGCACGCGCGGAAATCACCAACCGCCTGCGCGGTTACCAGAACCAGGCCATGCGCACGCTGGCTTTCGCATACCGCACGCTTGACGGCGGAGAGCAGCCCGACATGGCCGCCATAGCCGCAGGACCCAAGCTGACATTCCAGGCGGTAACTGCCATCAGCGACCCGATACGACCCGACGTGCCCGACGCTGTGAAACAGTGTATCAGCGCGGGAATACAGGTCAAGATAGTGACCGGCGACACGTCGGCAACGGCTATCGAAATAGCACGCCAGATAGGCATTTGGGACAAGGAAACACCGGCAGAGGCGCAGATAACCGGACCCGACTTCGCCGCCCTTTCGGACGAAGACGCCTTCAACCTTGTGCCCAAGCTGCGCGTGATGAGCCGCGCAAGGCCTACCGACAAGCAGCGTCTTGTCAACCTGTTACAGAAGCACGGGGCAGTGGTTGCTGTCACAGGTGACGGCACAAACGACGCTCCCGCCCTGCACCATGCCCACGTCGGACTGTCCCTCGGCTCAGGAACGTCGGTGGCGAAGGAGGCCAGCGACATGACGCTTATCGACGATTCGTTCGGCAGCATAGTAAACGCCGTGATGTGGGGGCGCTCGCTTTACCGCAACATCCAGCGCTTCCTCTTCTTCCAGTTGGTGGTCAACGTCACCGCGCTTCTGCTCGTCCTGGGCGGTTCGTTCATAGGAACGGAGCTGCCGCTCACCGTCACCCAGATACTTTGGGTCAACCTTATAATGGACACCTTCGCTGCTCTTGCGCTGGCGTCGCTGCCTCCTTCGCGCGAAGTAATGAAGGAAAAGCCGCGCAAGCAGACCGACTTCATCATAACGAAGGGCATGGCCCGTGGCATCATAGGCATCGGACTGGCCTTCTTCGCCGTGCTGTTCGCCTTCCTCATTCACTGCAACCAGCAGGGCGGCGACCTGCATCTGCACGAGCTGTCGCTGTTCTTTACCACGTTTGTGATGCTCCAGTTCTGGAACTTGTTTAACGCAAAGTCGTTCGGTTCGAACCATTCGGCCTTCCATGCGTTCACCCATGACAACGGCCTTCTGCTTGTCTTGTTCATCATCTTGGGCGGACAGTGGCTCATTGTGACCTTCGGCGGCGGAATGTTCCGCACCGAACCGCTGTCGCTCACGGAGTGGGGCGTCATCATAGCAAGCACTTCCGTGGTGCTCTGGATTGGCGAGATATGGCGTGCGGTGAAGCGCATGACTGCTAAGTGAACGGCGGAGTGGCAGAGGTAAAGCGCAATCTGATAGTGGATTTGGGCGGCGTCCTCACCGGGCTTGACCGCCGCCGCTGCATCGAAGCCTTTACGGCCATCGGGGCGGAGGACGTTGCATGCTACGTTGACGAGTGCCGTCAGGAGGACTTGTTCCATGACCTTGAGGTAGGGCTGACCGGCGTCGGCGAGTTCTGCGACGCCGTGCGCCGTGCCTGCAAAGGGTGTACGGCGACTGACGAGGACATCTGCCGTGCGTGGAACGCCCTGCTTACGGGCATTCCCGTGGCTCGTCTTGACATGCTGCTAAGGCTGAAACGCAGCCACAGGCTCGTACTGTTGAGCAACACCAACCCGATACACTGGCACAAGGCGGAGACCTGCTTCTTCACCGCCGGCGGCCTTACGGCGGGCGATTACTTTGAGGAAGTGTTCCTGTCGTACCGCATGCACCTGCTGAAACCCGGCGAGGAGATATTCCGCAGGGTGCTCGACGCGACGGGCTTCGCGCCCGGCGACACGCTCTTCATCGACGACTCGCCGGCCAACCGCGCCGCAGCCGAGGGGCTTGGAATGGCCGTTGCCCCAGGCCTTGAGGCCCTTCCGGGCTTGGGATACATGTAGATTATTGATTATGAAGCTGTTTCATCTCGACCTGAACGACGCTCCCTGCGCGGCAATGCCGCCCTGCGTGGCAACCATTGGCTTTTTCGACGGAGTGCACAGGGGACACCGTTACCTAATAGACGGCTTGAAGGCGCGCGCCAACGGCGTTGCAAATATGCAGTCGACGGTCATCACCTTCGACAGCCATCCGCGCCTTGTGCTGCACCAGGACTACCGTCCGCGCCTGCTAAACACAGCTGCGGAGAAGGTGGAAAGACTTTCGCTGACGGGCGTTGACAACTGTGTGGTGCTGCATTTCGACGAGGCCATGGCCTCGCTTTCCGCCCGGGAATTCATGCAGACGGTGCTGCACGACAGGCTTAACGTGCGCACTTTGGTTATAGGATACGACAACCGCTTCGGCCGCAACCGCTCGGAAGGCTTTGAAGACTACGTGCGCTATGGCCGCGAGACGGGCATCGACGTTGTGCATGCCGACGCTTTCACGCTTAACGGCGTGCAGGTAAGCTCGTCGGTGGTGCGCTCGTTCCTCTCCGAGGGCGAAGTGCGGATGGCCGCCATGTGCTTAGGCTACGACTACCGGCTTACGGGCCGCGTTGTCGGGGGCTACCACGAAGGCCGCCGCATGGGCTTCCCCACGGCCAACATAGAGCCTGACGACAGCCTGAAAATTGTGCCCCGCGCAGGCGTTTACGCCGTAAGGGTGGCCTTGGAGGACGGCTCTCGCCTGATGGGCGGCATGATGAACATAGGCACGCGGCCTACGTTTGACGGCACGGAAACCACGCTCGAGGTCAACATCTTCGGCTTCAGCGGCGACCTGTACGGGCAAACCCTGGCCGTAATGTTCGTCGACAAGCTGCGCGACGAGCGCAAGTTCCCCTCCGTAAAGCGGCTCATGGAGCAGCTGGAAGAGGACAGGCGCGAGGCGGAAAAAGTAATCTTAAATGTAAAAAGGTAAAAAAGTAAAAAGGTAAAAGGGAGGTGAGACGGTGAGACAGCGAGGCAAATTGAAAAGGTGAAAGGGTGAAAAGGTGAAAAAGGCCGCGCCTATGGCAAAGCATCTGTCTTGACTTCTTGGCTTAATAACTCATTAACTGCCAAAAGGAAATGCCCTGACTTCAAAGCATTTGTCCTTAACTCCCAGCGAGCGCAGCGAGCGATGACTCCTCTAACTCCTTTAACTCCTAACATAATCTTCTCTAACTCCTAATAAAAACAAAACATGAAAAAGGCTTTATTATATCTTTTCGGCTTCGTGCTGATACAGTTTTTCGTATCGTGGGCGGTTTACGCCGTGTGGATGCTCTGCTCGGGCGACAGCGGCGCCGACGTGTGGCGCACGTTCTGCAGCGGCAATTCCGCCGCCCTGACAGGGCCTATGCTCATAGCGGCATCGGCCGCGTCGAGCGTCGTTGCAGGCGCGGTGTTCATCTGGAGGCGTTACGCAGTGGTGTCGCCAACATACCTCCGCACGCGCCCTTGGGGCGTATTCTTCTGGTGCGCCATGGCATCGATAGGCACTCTCGCGCCCTCCGCCGGCCTGCAAGAGCTTCTGCCGGAACTGCCCGACATGATGAGCGACACGTTCAAGACCATCCTCTCCAACGAGTACGGCTACTTCACGCTGTGCCTGCTCGCGCCACTTGTCGAGGAACTTGTTTTCCGTGGCGCCATACTGCGCGTCCTTCTCGGCGTGTTCAACCGCCATTGGGCGGCCATAGCGGTGTCTGCCGCCATCTTCGCCCTTGTCCACCTGAACCCGGCGCAGATGCCCCACGCGTTCCTCATGGGGCTGCTTCTCGGCTGGATGTACTACCGCACGGGCAGCATACTGCCGGGTGTCGCCCTGCATTGGGTCAACAACACAGCGGCCTACGCCATCTACATGCTCATGCCCTACGCGGCCGACAGCGGCCTGACGGGCCTCTTTGGCGGCGACACAGTGCGCATACTGCTGGCCGTAGGCTTCTCGCTGCTGATTTTCATCCCGTCGGTTTACCAGCTCAACCTGCGCATGAAGCCGGCAGGCAAGTAACCGCCCGTGCAACAGCTTGACGCCCAACGCATTACAAAAAGCCACGTTTCACCCGATGAAACGTGGCCTTTTGCATTGTAAAACATGGCCTTTTATACTGCAATTTGCCGTGTTTTTAATTGAGAGTTGAGAATGTGGAATGGAGAATTATGATTACTTTTGAGGTTGCCTGTTAGCAAAAGTAATCATAATTCTCCATTCCACATTCTCAACTCTCAATTAAAAGTAAGGGAGGGGGCTTGATTACCTCTGTCTTATTATTTTCATACCGGCCTTATCCGTCTTATTACTCCCATTGCTCCCAGAAGTTCCATTAAAAGCCGAAAACCACATATAATGAAGAAAATAATCACTTTTCATGGGGCATTCTCGCTAAAAATAGCTATATTTGCCAACGGCTTCGGGGAGAAATCCGAGGCTTGCAGAAAGGCATTTGAGCCGTAGTTCTTTGTTCTAAAATCGCCAAATTAAAGAACCATTAAAAGAACACGAGTGAAGGATGCCCCTTTGCTGTATCGTATATGATGAAGAGCGGAAGCCGCATTCCGCCCTGTCGCCATATCGGTTCGGCGTGGGGTGGTTATTTTCTTCCGTTCTTTTTAATGGCAGTGTTTGGCGATACTGGGAACAAGGGAACGAGGGCGATAATCAAGTCCGCGCCTTTTCTGTATGCGCCAACATGAAAACAAAACGGCCGGATTTGGCGGACTTGCAGGCATAAAAGGGTCTTATGCCATGAAACACCTTATTAATATATCCAACAAACAATAACAATTTAAAAACAAAGAACCATGATTATCCTTATTCTGGAAATCGCGGCTGGCATCGCCGCGTACTATTTTATGAAGAAAAAGCTCACCGAGAAGTACAGCGAAAGTTTTGTAAAGAGCGTCAAGTGGATGCTCATCTCGCCGATAGTGCAGGTGCTTGTATTCGTATCTGTATGTACGTCGGCGTTGATGTACACGCAGGTAATAGACGAAGCGACACGCGCAAGGAGCGGCGTAGGCTTGTCTTCGTTGTTCGGTTCAGGCTTAGGCGGCAGCTCTGATTACAGCCTCGGCAGCAGATACACGGAATCGTTGATGGAAAGTCCGGCGTTTCAGGATGTGGCGTTGAGCGCACTCGTCACGATGTTTGTCGGCTTGGTTGCCGCCGTGCTGTTCGTAATAATGGCAATAAGGCAATTCCGCGGCATCTTCGGTGAAGGTAGTGAGAACCGTTTAAAGACAGCCCACAAAGTAACGCTGATTACCACGTATGCCGTACAATTCAGCCTGGCATGGAGGACAATAAGCGTGGCCGACTACGCTTACCACTTATCTGACGATACGTTCAAATACGGAACATATATCGGCCTTCTCATAGTCGTATTGGTGTTAGGCACTTTATCTGACAAGTTTATGAAGAACGCATCCCTGTTCTTTGAACAAAGGGAGGCCGATATGACCGCAAAACAGGCCGCAACGGAACAACCCTCGCCTGCCGCCACGCCGTCAAGCTCGAAGGTGGAGCAGCTGCAAGAACTGAAGAACATGCTCGACCAAGGCATACTTACGCAGGAAGAGTTTGACAACGAGAAGCGCAAACTGCTAAACCAATGACACCATGGCAATAACAGACAAGAACAAACCGACATTTGAGAGGCTGCAAGAACTGAAGCAGCTCTACGAGAGCGGCATACTGACAAAAGAGGAGATGGAGGCCGAAAAGGCCGACATACTCGGTCAAGAGAAACCACGTGAGGAAGAGCCGGAACAGCCGTCTATCAGTGAAGAGCAGGCGGACGGCGAACCGGGGGAGGCATCTTATGTTGTGGAAGACTTTGAGCAGGAAATAGAAGGCAACCGAAAAAGAAACCGCCTGATTGTCGTCGCCGTCACGCTGGTTGTCGCCATAGTGCTCATTTCGCAGCTTCCCGGCCACGATGGCGGCAGCACAAGCTACGCCGTTGCCGTGGACACGACATATAATGAAACGGCGGTTGTAGACTCTGTGGTGACAACAGAGTATTACACCGGCACACAGGCCATCCTCGAAAAAGCCTTTGCCGACAACCCGACGGTGACAAACTTCTTCGCAATACCCGAAATATCGGAGGCCGTGCAGAACGGATACGGACGCGAGTTTTACGACTTCCTGATATCGAAAATCGCTCCGTGCAAGGATGTTCATATAGGGCTTAACAAGTCGGAGGGCAACTATTACGAGGGAACAACATACTCGGCATACTTTGACCTTAAAGAAGAAGACAACTGTTCGGTGGCGTTTTCGTACAACGTTGACGATGAAGTAGCCGCTGTCACGCTGATACTTGGCGACAGCAAAGTGAACCCCGACGGCACGTTTGCCCTTGCCGAGGGCAGTAAGTGGAAGCTTACATACGAGAATGACGAGTTTGGCGACCCGATAGAAAGCAAGCCGCGCATATATGTAGAGGGCGAAAATGAATATGTGTCAGAAAGCCTGTACATGACCGTGTTGAAAGAAAACCCCAGCCAAATAGTGTTCTATTACGAGCTGCCTTGGTCTGACATACACGACGTGAACAAACTGACGGCGATAAAAATCAAGGACAAGACCGACGGAACTGTGTACAGTGTAAGCAACTGCCGGTACTTCAAAGACCATTGCATACTGCCTGAAGAGGACTCGAAATACATCCGCCAGCTATGCGACAGCAGTCCTTCGGCAAGTTTCTCCATAAGGTTTGAAATCTCAAATTACGACCTCTTGATGGACACCGAAAACAGGAGCGCCGTATTCGACTTCGACAACGGCCGCGCCTACGGACTGTCAAACGCGCTCAACCACTACTTTCGCCGCGCGTTCTGAAACGTCCGACACAAAACTGAAAAACTGTATTTGCAATGAGAAATCATTTCGGCAATCACCCGGAACAACCGTGAACTGTAACCGCCTGACAGTCAGCGGCTTGCCAATATGCCGTGTTTTGCAATGCAAAAAGCCACCTTTTAGCGTGTAAAAGGTGGCATTTTACATTACAATTTGCCGTGTATTGGGTTCATCCGCAAATGTGTCGGATGCTTTTTGTTCTATTTTCAGTAAATAATCGTTTTCAAATGAGGCACTCGGTAATCGTCATGCCGCACGCCGATGCGGCATCCAGAATACACAAATAATGTCAAATGACATCGGCTGCATTCAGTGGATGCCGCATCGGCGTGCGGCATGACGATTACCGAGTGCCTCATTTGACATTAATCTTGTATGATTTTATAATCGTATTTTCATCCAACACATTTGCGGATGAACCGTATTTTTAATTGAGAGTTGAGATTTTAGAATGGATAATTATGATTTGCCTTATTGGCAGACAACCTTCAAGGTAATCATAATTCTCCATTCTAAATTCTCAACTCTCAATTAAAAACGATTGCCGGCAGGATGTGCCTGCACTTTTTGTTCACATCCGCAGTTCCCTTTGCAGCCACACTTTCATTATCGGGTCGGGTATGACGGCCTTGCGCTTGTCAATCTCTATAAGCTCTTTTTTAATCAGGGCGCGCTTTATTATGCTGACGTTCGCCGACGAACCGAGCTGGTATTTGCGCATCACTTCCTGCGTGGTAAACTCGCTGTGCACGCCGTCTATTATGGCGCGGAGGAAGTTCATCTGGAAGGATGTAAGGCTTTCGGTCTGCTTCTCGAACAGCGGCGTGTTCTGGTCGATGATATCTTGGAAGGCGGCTTCAAGCTCCTGCTGGGTGGCTTCCTTGCCGGTGCGCGTCCACACGAGCCACGCCAGCTGCTGCACGTATGACGAGTGGTTGTCAACCCTGCGGCATATCTCCTCCGCAAGCTCCGTCGGTATGCTCTTTCCCGTTGCCTCGAAGCGGCTGCGGATGTAGCCAACCCAGTCGGCGGTGGCGATTTTTTGCAGGTAAATCGCGTCGCCGAACTTGTAGAACGGCAAGCTCTTGCGCTCGAAAAGCTCGTTCATCAGGTGCTTCTTGCTGCCGAACAAACAGTAAGCCACGTGCTTTTGCAGCTGCCACACGGAGCGCAGCCGCTTCTGGAAAGTCTTTGAGTCCTTGAATTCGCCTATCTGCTGGAACTCGTCTATGCACACCACGATGCGGCATCCTTTCTTTTCGGCTATCTTTTCGGGCAGCTGCAGTATCTCGTCGATGTCCTCTCTTTTCGGCGTAAGCTCCAACGAGAGCGAGAAGTCGGCGGCAGGGTCGGCGCCTAACGATATTTTCGGGCTTATGCGCGACAGGAACTGCCTGATGTTCTCCATCCATTCTTCCACCTTTGTCGATGTCTGTTTCAGCACAGCCGAGGCGAAAGCGTCGTAAAAGTCGGCGTCGCTCCGGCATGAGAAGATATCGAGATAAACTATCTTCAGCTCGTCCGTCTGTGCCAGCCGGCACACTTTCCGCACCAACGACGTCTTTCCCCAGCGGCGTGGCGAAATCAACACCGTGTTCACTCCGCTGCGGAAGTTCGTCAGCAGGCGTGCCGTTTCGCTTTCACGGTCGGTGAAGTTGTCGCCCGAAGCCGCAACACCGAATACAAAAGGCTTGTTTTCCATAATCTCTTACAACTGTTATCGCAGCAAAGATACTAATAATTTTGTTAGTAATAAACTTATTACTAATATTTTTATTACAAACCATTGCGCCCTGTTCCGGCATTGGTTGTCATACAGGTGATTGCCTGCGCGGAAATGCCTGACAGTCAGCGGCTTGCCAATATGCCGTGTTTTGCGATGCAAAATGCCGCCTTTTAGCGTGTAAAAGGTGGCATTTTATCTTTCAATTTGCCATGTTTTTAATTGAGAATTGAGAATTTAGAATGGAGAATTATGATTACCTTAAAGGTTGTCTACCAACAAAGCAAATCATAATTCTCCATTCTAAATTCTCAATTCTCAATTAAAAACGAGTGTGGGTCTTGCTCCTTACATCCTCGTCAGCTTGTACGTCTTGCCCGGCTGGGTGTCGATGTCATACTCGTAGACGGTTTTCAGTATGGGCCACTGGGGGCTTTTCAGCTCCTGCGACACGAGCGGCTGCTTTATTTCCACCGGCGCGTAGAGTGCGTTGGGGCATGCACCCTCGGCCTTGCGCAGACCCTCGCCCTTGAGCGGAACATACGAGCGGACGCGCAGCACGCCGCCGATGCGCGACGTTACGGCGGCCTCTTCAACCTGTCCGCCGGTCCACTTCATGTCCACCACGAAGCCTCCGCGAGCCACGAGGCCCTTCACTTCGCCGTCACGCCATGCCGAGGGCAGCGCCGGGAGCAGGTGAACGGCTCCGTCGTGGCTCTGCAACAGCATCTCCGCCACGCCCGCGGTGTAGCCGAAGTTGCCGTCAATCTGGAACGGCGGGTGCGCGTCGAACAGGTTGGGATACGTCCTGCCGTCGGGGTTCTCCTTCTGCTGCTTGTCGCTGGGCAGCAGCTTCAGCATGTTGCATATTATCTTGTAGGCGTGGTCGCCATCGAGCATGCGCGCCCAGAAGTTCACCTTCCAGCCGATGCTCCAGCCCGTAGCCTCGTCTCCGCGTTGCAACAGCGTGTTCTTTGCGGCCTGGAACAGCGTCGGGTTCTGGTACGGGGAAATCTGGTTGCTGGGGTAAAGTCCGTACAGGTGGGATATGTGGCGGTGCTGGTTGCGTGGGTTGTCAACGTCCTGAAGCCACTCCTGCAGCTGGTTGTAGCGGCCCACCTGCATGGGCGGCAGCCGGTCGAGCATGCTGCGCAGGCGTGCCTGGTAAGCCTCGTCAATGCCGAGCGTCCGTGCGGCCAGCAGCGTGCTGTTGAGCGCGTCGAAGGCTATCTGGTTGTCCATGGTGCAGCCTGCGGTTATCATCGTGCCCGTTCCCTCAGGCCCTTGTTCGGGCGACATCGACGGACAGCTTACCATCCAGCCGTATTTCGGGTGCTCGGTGAGGAACGTCAGGAAGAAGTCCGCCGTGCCCTTGAGCACCGGATAGTAGCGGCGGAGGAAGTCCCGGTCGCCGGCGAACAAGTAGTGCTGCCACAGGTGCTGTGCAAGCCACGCGCCGCCGTTGGGCCATACGTAGCTTGCGCCGTCCACCGGGCCTGCGATACGCCACAAGTCGGTGTTGTGGTGGGCGGTCCAGCCCTCGGCGTTGTAGTAAGTCCTGGCGGTTTTCGCGCCCGTCACGGCAAGGTCTTCAAGCATGCTGAACAGCGGCTGGTGGGTTTCCGAAAGGTTGGTCACCTCCGCCGGCCAGTAGTTCATCTCGGTGTTGATGTTTATCGTGTACTTACTGTCCCAGGGAGCGTCGCGCTTGTCGTTCCATTTTCCTTGCAGGGTGGTGGGCTGTCCGCCGGGCTGCGAGCCGGATATGAGCAGGTAACGGCCATACTGGAACATGAGCGCGGCCAGCGACGGGTCGTTGCCCTCGTTGAAGTCGCGCACGCGCTGCCATGTCTCTTTCTTCGAATTGTCGGTCTGCGGCAGGCTGAGGCTTACGCGGCCGAACTGCTCCTGATACTTGGCCGTGTGGCGTTCAAGGGCTTCCCGGTAGCCGTGCTTCATTGCGTCGGCGAGCATCTGGCGCGCGCGTTTCAGCGAGTTGGCCGACGTGTCGTGGTAGTTCACGTAGTTGGTGGCCGCCGCGAGGTATATTGTAGCCTCGGTTGCGCCGCTTATGTTCAGCTTCCCGTCGGCGCTCTTCGCCTTTCCGTCGGTCACCACACGCGCTATGCAGTCGGCGTGCAGGGCGGCCTCAACGCCCTCGTGGTCGTACCCCTCGGCGCGCATCGACAGCTCCTTGCCTCCGGCCTTGGCCTTATGTTCGAGCTGGCTGTCCATCGACGCGGCGAACGACAGCGCCCCGGGCTTGTCGGCCTTGATGTTTACTATAATGGCTTTGTCGGCCATCGAGGCGAACACCGTGCGCGTGAAGCGGGTTCCGCCGGCGGTGTATGTCGTCGTTGCCGTAGCCGTGTTGAGGTCAAGCTCGCGGCGATAGTCGGCCACTTCGCCGTGTCCGAAGTCAAGGCGCAGGTTTCCGGCAGGCAGGAACACCATGCCATACTTCCCGGTCATGAACGTTTTTGACATCAGCTGCTCGGCCTCCTTCTCGCGTCCGGCGAAAATCAGTCGGCGCACTTCGGGCAGCGAGGCCAGCGCCTCGGGGCTGTCGTTGTTGTAAGGGCCGCCGCTCCAGAAGGTCTCCTCGTTAAACTGGATGGTCTCCGTGGCCGTTCCGCCGTAAACCATCGCGCTCATCCGCGAGTTGCCTACCGGCAGAGCCTCGGTCCACTCAACAGCCGGCCGGCCGTACCACAACTTCAAGTCCTCCGCATGGCAGCACAACGCAGCCATGAGGAAAAGAATTGGCAAAAGTCTGTTTCTCATCTTCAGGTAAATGTTTTTTAGGTTGTTGTTTCTCGGAAAAATGCGTTTTCATGCGTGCATTGCCGGCACTGTCCGTACAATCACACTGCAAAATTAACGCAAACCGGCAAAAAACAGTGATGATTTCCGCTTAATTTCCGGATAAAATCACAAAACGCGGCATTTTAAGCGCATAAAGTTACATTTCCAATATGCCACCTTCCGCCCTGCAATATGTGCCCTTTTGCCTTGTAAAACGCCACCTTTCGCAATGCAAAAGGTGGCGTTTTGAAAACAGCTTTGTTCAAGTGCTGGCGGCAGGCGATGAAAAATGTCATTAAAAACAGCCGCGCCGTTTTTTACTTCCGCCTGTTTTCCGGGTCTTACTTAATGAAGTCCTGTTATGGCAGGCTTATCGGAACAGACGGAAAGTTTATGGCAACAGTGAGTGACGCGGACATAGTTTCCACCTTGAAGGAAAACCTGGGAAGCGGCTTCCGGCTGCTCATGGCGAGATACCGGGAGCCGGTTTACTGGCATATCCGCCGCCTGGTGGTGTCGCACGACGACGCGCAGGACGCCGCACAGGAGACGTTCATACGGGCGTTCCGCTCGCTGGGGCGGTTCAAGGGCGAGTGCTCGCTGGGCGCATGGATATACCGCATAGCCACCAACGAGGCGCTGCGCGCGATAGAGCGCAGGCGCGGCGGACGGGTGTCGCTCGACGATTCGGACGCCGGAGCAGGCCGTCTGGCTGCCGACGGCTATGTTGACTACAGCGACTTGGAGGCGGTGAAACTGCAGAATGCCATACTTTCGCTGCCCACAAAGCAGCAGCTGGCCTTCAACCTGCGCTATTACGACGGGCTTGAATATGACGAGATAGCCGCCGTAACAGGCTCGACGGCCGCCAGCGCGAAGGCCAACTACCACGTGGCCAAGGAGAAGATAATAAAGTATATGAACTCGACAATCTGAACAACCTGGAGATATGGAAAAGGAGTTTGATTTCAACCAAGTGGGGAAGCGCATACCTTACAAGGTTCCCGACGGCTTTTTTGACAGCATGGAGGCCGGCGTGTGGGCTGAAATAGGGCGCAAGCCGGCGGTTGTTGCGCAGAGGAACCGCCGCCGTTGGCGCATCGCCGCAGCCGCATTGGCCGTGGCGGCAAGCGCCGCCTTGCTGCTCGTACTGCATCCGTTCGCGCCGGACAAGCCCCAATATGGCTTCGCCACGGTGGAGCAGGCCTTCGCAAACCTAAGCCTTGACGACCAGGCATACATGCTTGAAGTTTATCAGGAGGACGTGTTCATGAACGAGTGATGTTGTAGTTGCCGAAATAATATGGAATAAATGAGAAGTATCAATGTAGCCGTACAAGACGACTGCATTGATACTTTTTATTAAACCATGAACGGTCATATTACTGTTTCATGGATTTTTTCAAGTAAACTTTATTACGCGGAAATAGCTTTTGCCATCTATGATGACGCCGCCGCCTTTTTACTTTCGTGCTTTTCGCTTAATGATGCTGCCGTTTATCCGTCAGCGTCATCCGTCAGACGCTTGTCATAACGCCGCAGGCAACACTGTGAAAGCCGCAAGAGCCACGGCTGTTTCAAGCATGGATAATTTCTTTTTCATGATAAAATTGTTTGTCATTTGTCTTTGCGGTGTAAGCGCCTGGGGTTCAACGGGTTTGCAATATGCCGTGTTTCGCGTTCCAAAACATGACCTTTTGGAAGGCAAAAGGTGGCATATTGGACACCTACTCCTGTCCTCGCGAAGGGAGGGAGCTTGATTACCTGTTGTAATTTGGCTGCAAACGAGACTCACCTTGCAGCCGAACACGCTACGGCAGAAGTCAACCGAGTGCTCAATCAAGTTGGAGGCGTTGTAGCGTTCGGGGTTCCAGGCCATGTCGAGGAAGAACGTTATGGGATATTCCATAGGCTTGAGGTCGCCCACGTTGACTATCCACAGCTCGCGCACGCCGTACTCGTAGCACAGGTTCATCTGCTCCCAGACGCGCGGTATGGGGTTGATGTTGATCCATTTCGAGCTGCGCGGACCGCCCACGTAGTCGAAGTGGTAGTACATTCCGTAGCCGCCCTTGCGCGGCTTCGCGTCAAGCGAAGGCAGACGGCGCACGTTGCCCCAGTTGTCGTCGCAGAGAAGCAGCGTCACGTCGTCGGGCACCTGCATGCCCTGGTCGTAGTAGTCTTGCACTTCCTTGTACAAAGCCCACACCTGCGGAGTCTCCGCAGCCGGGCGGCCCGTCACGCTCTCGATAATCTTGCGCTGGTCGCCCACAATCTGCTCCATCAGCTTTATGTTGCCCGAACCGTCCATCGGCTTGTCGCCGTCGCCGCGCATTCCCATGGTAACTACCGTCTCCCAGTCCTTGGCGCGCTCGATGCCGCGCGTCCAGAAGCGGCGCAGGGCCTCGCCGTTGGTGGCGTAGTTCCACTCGCCGTCACGGTTGCGCGCCCAGTCCTGCTGCGCAAGCGCCATCGGCTCGTGGTGCGACGTGCCCATGACAACGCCCATCCTGTCGGCCAGAGGGCCGTTCATCGCATCGTCGTCATAGAACGCGCTGGCCCACATCGCAGGCCACATGAAATTGCCCTTGAGGCGGAGCACAAGCTCGAACACGCGTTCGTAGCACTTCGAGTTGATGCCGCCGAAGCGGGCCTTGGCCCAGTTGCCGAAGCAGGGCCACTCGTCGTTGATGAATATTCCGCGGTACTTCACCTTCGGCTCGCCGTCGGTAAAGACACCTTCCTTTATATATACATTGTCGTTATGAGGCGTAGGCACGTCCATCCACCAGTACCACGGCGACACGCCCATCTGCCTCGACAGCTCGTAAACGCCGTAGATGGCTCCGCGCTTGTCGCTACCGGCAATGACGAGGGCGCGGCTTACGCCGCCGGTGGGATTGTCAACAACCTGCAAGAGATATTTCTCCGTCTTGCCCTCAAGCTCCTTGCCGTCAACCTTTCCGGCCTTGACGAGCCGCTGTATCAGTCCCGACTTGAGGCTGCCCACTATGACACACTCGCCCGACGGCTCGCCGACGAGCTGCGGCTTCACACCGCACACTCGCCCGAAGTCGGACGCAAGGTTGGACGCCGCAATCCGCACGCCCTCATAATCGTCTTGTCCACACACCACATTGACAGGCTTGCCGCCCTTGACAACGGCGAACGCGCCGCCCGACGGACTGAACGAGACAAACGTCTCGACAGCGCCCGCAACTACCACGCAACAAAGCGCCAGTAACAAAAGAAAGGTCTTTCTCATCATTATTCCACGTTTTTTAGTATTTCAAACTGCCAGCAAAATTAAAAACATTGCCTGCAATCCGCAATAGCGTGAAACAAACTCGCAAAGGTTTGCAATTGCAACAACGCCGCAAACGCGGAAACACACACGCGTGAAACATTTTCGTAGGCCGATGAAACATTACGTAACCGCCACCGTAAGGCACAAACCACCGCACACACGGCAAACAGGCACAAATACACGCTTTCCCGGACAGGCGGCAACCGACACGTCCCGGCAACCCACTGCCAGCCAGCACTTTACCGGCATGCCACCTTTCACTGCGCGAAAAGCCACCTTTCACACGGCGTTTGACGGCCTTTCACACGGTAAAAAGCCGTCTAACACAGCCCTCTTCCACACCGTCTACCGCCAGGGAATTTCGAAATTGTCAAAAGTCACACCTCCTTCTTCCCGACAAGATGCTCCATAAAGCCTTTCAACAAACAAGCAGCCAAATTGCCAACCCGGCCGAACTTTACAAAGCCTCTCTCTCGGGCATTCATTCATCCGTGCAACTTTCAAATGGATTAAAACATCATCCAAAGTGTAACGGTTGATGTCAAGTTGCAGTTTTGCACACGTTTCTTGATAATACCTGACTATTGCGTCAGCTTCTTTTATAAACTTTGGATTTTTCAGCTTGAATGACTTGGTTAAATCCTCTTGCCTGACAAAAATATTGGTAGATAGCCTTTTAACCTCCCTGTTGTAAGTCATTCTGATTTTTACATTATAAGTACCGTCGCTTTTCTGCTTGCTTTTCAGCACTTCTGCCTTGAATGTCAGCATTTTATCTCAAATAATTTGGGAACAACAATAGACCAACATTTTGCAGTTTAAGGCTGATTTCAACCTGTTTTCGCCATAATCCAATACCTGTAAGAACAAATAAAAACTCCTATAAGTCACTGACTTATAGGAGTTTATCGGTGGGCCATCCAGGGCTTGAACCTGGGACCTCCAGATTATGAGTCTGTTGCTCTAACCAACTGAGCTAAAAGCCCTACGCTGACCTGTATGCGGTCATTGTGGGTGCAAAGGTATGCAAGTTTGGGCAAACCGCCAAATTTTTTCGCGGAAATGTGACTTAAAAACGTTAAAAACTGGTTCAAGACGATGGTTTCAGCGGTTTTCGGGCGGCGACTGGCGGCTTTCGAGCATGGCTATGATGCCGTCGCAGGCGTCTTCGATAAGGTCGAGTGCAAGCTCGAAGCCGTCGGGGCCGCCGTAGTACGGGTCGGGCACGGTGGCGTAGCCTGGGTGGCGCGTCATGAAGTCGGCTGCGCACATCAGCCTGGCGCGTTCCTCCCCGGTGCGTGCAAGACGTGAGAGGGCCTTCATGTTGTCGGCGTCCATGCCGAATATGATGTCGAAGCGCGTGAAGTCGTCGCGCCTTATCTGCCGCGCTATGCTGTCTATGCGGTATCCGCGGCGCGCCCCGTGGCGGCGCATGCGGCTGTCGGGCAGCTGCCCTTCGTGCCACGGGCCTATGCCGGCTGAGTCAACGGTGATGCCGGCGAAGCGCGGCCCCAGCTCTACGAGCTTCTTTTTCATTATGGCTTCGGCTGCCGGGGAGCGGCATATGTTGCCGAGGCATACAAACAATATATTCATCCTTGATAATTATGAGTTAAGAATTAAGAGTTAAGAGTTAAGAAAATATGCTTCTGACAATTGAGAACCAAGAATTTCAAGAAATATGCTTTGGGCACAGGCGGCAAAGGCATTTTTCTTAACTCTTAATTCTTCACTCTTAACTCCCTTATCACCCTGGCTGGGTTGCCTGCGGCAAGGCAGTCGTCGGGGATGTCTTTCGTCACCACGCTTCCGGCTCCTATCACGCAGCGTTTGCCTATCGTAACGCCAGGGCATACTATCACTCCGCCGCCGAGCCACGTGTCCTCGCCTATGGTTATGGGGTATGCCGTCTCCACAGAGCGGCGGCGCATCACGTAGTCCATGGGGTGCTGCGGCGTGTACAGCTGGCTGTTGGGGCCGATGAGGCAGTTGTCGCCGATGGTTATCATGCCGCCGTCGAGCATCGTCACGTTGTAGTTTACAAACACGTTCCGGCCCATGCGTATGCCGTTGCCGTGGTCGCAGTGGAACGGCGGGCACACATAGCTGTCCTCCGGTATGCCGGGTATCAGGTCTTCTATGGCCTCGCGGTAGCCGCCGTCGTTTATCGTCATCGTGTTGAGCCGCGCGCAGGCGTCCTTGGCGTGCTTCAGGCTCGCGTAAATCTCCGGGTCGGAGAAGTCGTACAGCTCTTGGCTGCGCATTTTTTCAAATTCGGTCATCGTATTGTTTTTGCCGGCAAAGATAGTGAAAGGCGAGCGCAACGGCAAATGAAAAACGCAGTTTTTAATTT
>ERZ791741.866-NODE-866-length-26823-cov-11.053235_pt1 | contig 26823 bp, 20 predicted proteins | sample MGYA00510040_ERZ791741 | MGnify/ENA primary metagenome ERZ791741 (study PRJEB30046, sample SAMN00791960) | human gut metagenome | study: EMG produced TPA metagenomics assembly of the A metagenome-wide association study of gut microbiota in type 2... | reverse complement strand
CCCATAGAGCGCGCGGTAGACGACCATCGGCTCCAATGTCTCCGAGTGCGTGGCGAGAAAGAGCAGCTCATATTCCTTCCCCTTGAAGTGCCGGTAGCGGCCGGGGCGGAGCGTCTCCGCCGCGCTCATGCCTGATCCTCCGGCAGGCCGAAGCTCTGGATGAGCAGGCGCGTGAGCGCGTGCGCCCCCTCGCGCGTGAGCATGATGCTCGCGACCTCGCCGACCGTCTTTTCCGGCATGTCGATCAGGCCCTTGGGCTGGGGCGTGTAATTGTGCTGCATATACATGTGGTAAAAGCTCAGCGAGCACTCCGAGCGGTTGTCGTTGACCGAGACGTTGAACACATTGGCAAACTGGGGCTTCATGACGGGCACCTCCTGCACATTTTCTGCGCCCATTATACCACAGCGGCGCTGGAAACGGGTGGTCAATTTTTGCACATTTTCAGGAAAGATGTTCAAAATCTATTGCGATATGGGACAATGTCCTGTATAATGTGTCTACCAGTATGCGACTTTTTTAACATGGAGGGGAGAGCCGTTTGAAAGACCTGAAGTATCTTTACGAATTTGAAAAGCTGCTCGAGAGCGCGAACAACCCGCTCGTGCAGCAGGCGTGTGCCGAGGGGAAGCACGCGCTGGCCTACACCTGCTACCACATGCCCGAGGTGCTGCTCAACACCGGCGACTGCTTTTCGGTGCGTCTGCGCGCGCCGCTGACGGGGTCGCTGGACATCTCGTCGTACTATATGTCGAACTTCATCTGCGACTACTGCAAGTCGCTGCTGGAGCGCGGCATCGAGGGGGGCTACAACTTCCTGTCCGCCCTGCTGGCAACGGAGACCTGCTCGGAGATGAACCGTGCGCTCGAGCACTTCGAGCTGCTGCACCTCGTGGACAACGAGCAGTTTTTCGTTACCTTCCTCGACATGCCCTTCAAGGTCACGGACAATACCGTGCGCCACTATGTCGACCAGCTCCGGCGCAAGGTGCTCGAGCCGCTGCACGAAGTCTACGGCGTGGACGTTTCGGACGACGCGCTGCGCAAGGCCGTGGCCGAGCACAACGAGATCTGCCGCATCCTGACCGAGATCGGCCAGTTCCGCAAGGAGGAAAACCCGCGCATCACGGGCTATGAGTACCACATCCTCAACCTCGTGAGCTACTGCTGCCCGAAATACCTCATCGTCGACAAGCTGCGCGAGACGCTCGAGGAGCTGCGCCGCCGCGAGCCCGACGCCAAGCCGAACTTCCGCGTGAAGATCGCCGTCGTCGGCAGCGAGATCGACGACCCCGGCTTTACCAAGCTCGTGGAGGAGGCGGGCGCGCTCGTCGTGGTCGACCGCTTCTGCTTCGGCTCCACGCCCGGTCGCGAGGAGATCCATCTCGACCCCGACCTGCCGGTGCTCGAGAGCATCGCCCGGCACTATCTCACCACGAGCCAGTGCCCGCGCTACATGCAGCGCGAAAAGGTGGAGGGCCGCTGGCAGCTCGTGCGCGACCTGTGCGAGGAGTACCACGCGCAGGGCGTGCTGTACGAACAGCTCAAGTTCTGCGAGTACTGGGGGTATGAGCGCGCGCTGGCGAGCCACGTCATCACGCACGACTACGGCATCCCGTCCGTCGCGGTCGACCGGCAGAACGCCACCGGCGGCAACGGCCAGCTGCGCACGCGCGTGCAGGCATTCGTCGAGAGTCTGGAGATCAAGCAGCTCCAGGCGCAGAGAGGAGGCAAGTGACCATGGCTGACAAGGAAAAGCGCTCCCTGCGGGAGTTTCTCCGCCACATCAATGACTATACATACCGCTTCAATCCCGAGAAGGGACAATTTCGCTACCGTGAGCTGCGCGGCGTGCGCGACACGGCGTTCGATTTCTATATGTGGCTCAAGTGCTGGAAGGACATGGTCGTCTTCGTGGCCAAGTGCCCGGTGTCGGCCGTGCGCGCGCTGTTTCGCTACCAGTGGTTTGCGACCTATCTGACCTACCCGAACTTTGTCGACCGCGGCACACTCGGTATGCGCGGCAACCAGCTGCGCATGGCCCGCGCGCAGTACGACCGCATCGTGAAAAAGGCCACCGACCTGCTGCGCATCTCATTCGTGGCCGACGAGCACTTCCACCCTGGCAACAAACTGTCGAAGAAGGTCGTGCTCTTTGACGAGCTCGTCCCGGGCGAGATCATGGCCGGCTTCCCGAACCTCATCTACCTGCCGGCGCAGGTGCTGCCGGTGTTTCTGTGCTCCATCCTCGACCAGCAGATCACGCCGCCGTACCTCGACGCGGCCGAAAACTTCGGCATCCCCGCCGACGTTTGCCCCCTGCCCTCGGCCGAGGCCGGCTGCGCCCTGCGCGACGAGTATCCCAAGCTCGGCACGTGCTTTGTCGCCTGCAATATGCCATGCGACGGCAGCGTTGCCACGACGTCGTATCAGGACCGGTACTTCAACCTCCCGACGTACTACTTCGGCGTGCCCATCCGCTACAATGAGGAGGCGGTGCAGGACTACGCCGTCGAGGAGCTGCGCGGCCTGATCCGCTTCATCGAGGAGCAGACCGGCGAGACGTTCGACTGGGACGCGTTTTTCCGCGCCATGAAGGTCTACAATCAGGAGACGGAGTACGAGCTGCAGAAGTGGGAGGTCAACCGCACGCCCTACCCGCAGATGACGGGCGAGACGTTCTGGATCTACCGCATGTTTTTCTACCATCTCTCCGGCGGCATGGACCCGCATTTTCTCGACACCGCTATCCACTTCCGTGCGTTCTACACTCTTTCACCGTCTGTGTTTTCTCTTGTCTGCCTCGCCTCTCAGCGCAACAGTTGATATTATATCAGCACTTCCCTCTTTTGTAAACCCCTTTTTGACAATTTTTTTATCTTTTTTACATTATCAGCAATTTCTACATTTTAAGCTCACTTGTTGTTTATTTTATCCCAAAATTCACTATATACACCTTTTTTTAAAAATACTTTATTCGACAGATTTTCAAAACAATTTTCTTGACAAAGAATGGGTATATATATATAATAGTATTAACAAATGAATCCCCTTAAAAACATTGACGGGAACAAGATGCAAATGAACCGGCAAAGAGAGCTGACGGTTGGTGTGAGTCAGCATGGAACATTGTATGGATAGCTCATCCCCGAGTTTTTCGTGTGAAGTGTATATACTATATATATGTAATGCGAAACGCAAGACTGCGTTATCGGTCGGGACTTTGTCAGAAGTCTTTAAGGAGAACACAGTGATGTGTTCTTGAATACGGGTGGTACCACGGATTTTATTCGTCCCTTTGTTTAGGGGGGCGATTTTTTTGTGCTATTTAACAGGAGGTTATTATATGAAACCATCATTTGAAAAGTACATTCCCTTTAAGCAGATTAATCTGCCGGACAGACAGTGGCCAAACAATACTATAACAAAAGCACCGATCTGGTGCAGTGTTGACCTTCGTGACGGTAATCAGGCGCTTGTCGATCCTATGAACCTTGAAGAAAAGCTCGAATTTTTCCATGCACTTTGCGATATGGGATTTAAGGAAATCGAAATCGGTTTTCCGAGTGCATCAGAAACAGAATATGAAATCTGCCGTGAGCTTATCGAAAACAACCACATTCCCGATGATGTAACAATTCAGGTTCTTGTTCAGGCAAGAGAGCATCTTATCAGAAAAACTTTTGAGGCTGTTAAGGGTGCTAAGAATGTTATCGTTCATTTCTATAACTCAACTTCAACTCTCCAAAGAAAAGTTGTTTTCAAAACAGATATGGACGGCGTAATCAAAATTGCAGTTGACGGTGCAAAGCTCATTAAACAGCTTACTGATGAATATGACGGAGATACAAACTTTAGATTTGAATATTCTCCCGAAAGCTTCAGCGGTACTGAGCCTGAAAACGCTGTTGAAATCTGCGACAGGGTTATCGAGGCTCTCGGTTCGACTGCCGAAAACAAATTGATTGTCAATCTTCCTAATACTGTTGAGATGTGTACACCGAACACATATGCAGATCAGATTGAATACTTTGCAAGAAATCTTAAACATCGTGACGCCGCTATCATCAGCATCCACCCACACAATGACCGTGGATGCGGTGTTGCCGCAGGCGAACTTGCATTGCTTGCAGGCGCTGAAAGAGTTGAGGGTACACTCTTCGGCAACGGAGAGCGTACAGGTAATATGGATATCGTTACAATGGGACTTAATATGTTCACACAGGGCGTTGATCCTAAGCTTGATTTTTCAAATCTTCCAAAGCTCCGTGAAATCTATGAGCGTTGCACAAATATGAAGATTGATCCTCGTCAACCATATATCGGCGAGCTTGTATTTACAGCATTCTCGGGCTCACATCAGGACGCTATCAACAAGGGTATGAAGTATATGAAAGAAAGCGGAACTGAGTACTGGGAAATTCCCTATCTTCCGATTGACCCTGCCGATGTCGGCAGAGAGTATGAGCCGATTATCAGAATCAACTCACAGTCCGGTAAGGGCGGTGCGGCTTTTGTTATGAACAATAACTTCGGTTATGACCTTCCAAAGAGAATGCATCCCGAATTTTCAAAGCTTGTTCAGGCAAAATGCGAGGAGCTTGGCAGAGAGCTTATTCCAAAAGAGTTGTTTGAGGTGTTCGAGAAGAATTATCTTGAGCATAAGCAGAAATATGTTCTCTCAAGCAGAAAGATTTACGAAGAGAGCGAAAACGGCAATGATTATGTTCACTTCAAGGGCAAGATGAAGATTGACGGCAACGAAGAGGTTTCTCTCAACGGTGTCGGCAACGGTCCTATTGACGCATTCTTCAATGCAATCAAAAAGGTCGGTCTTGACAAGTATGAGTTCATCTCATACAGTCAGCACGCAATTTCTCAGGGTTCCGACTCAAAGGCTGTTTCATATATCGAACTCAAAAAGCCTGACGGAAAGAATATCTTCGGCATCGGCATTGACTCAAATGTCAATGTTGCATCGGTACTCGGTGTTCTCAACGCAATCAACAGAGCCGAGGCTTAATCAATTTAATAATTTAATTTTCAGGGCTGTGCGAATGTGCAGTCCTGTTTTTTATGAAACAAGATGTAAATAATTGACTTTTGAAACGCAGACATATATAATGTAAACATATAATCGCAAATAAAAATGGTAGGGGTTAAAATGAAAAAGAAAGTAATTATAATTATTGCAGTGGTTTGTGTAGCGATTATTGCCGTTGTCGGTACAATCTTCGGCGTAAATGCTTACAACAATTACACCATACAGCAACAGACAGAACAGCAAGTCAAAAGCATTGACGATACATACTCAAAATTTACAAAGGAAACCGACAGAGCCAAAAAGTTAGTTATATTATCCGATTTCATTAAGAACAAGCCATCAACAAGTGATGAAATCAAGGTTGAAGTGTTAAACTCTGTTGAGCCAAAGTACAATGAAACACTTGCAAAAATGCAAAAGTTTTTCACAGATGATTATGATAAGACAATAAAAGATAACACTATTGATAGCAAAACTCTTGAAAAAACTAACGATAAAAAGAAGTTGCAGTCTTGTATTGATAATCTTGAGGCTTTAAAGAAAACAATTGATTCCGAAAAAAGCAATGTATTCTATAAAAATGGTATTGGCAACTACGATAAAAAGCCTGACGAATTGATTAGTTCGTATAATGATAGAATAGCTGCTATTGAAAAAGCCGAAACTGAAGCAAAGGCTAAAAAAGAAGCCGAGGCAAAAAAGAAAGCCGAAGAAAAAGCTAAACAGGAAAAGAAGAAGCAAACCGAGAGCAGTAACACAAACAACAACGATAACTCCTACAGTGACGGTACAAACAGTTACAGCGACAGCGGAAACAGCTACGACAGCGGAAACAATAATTACAGTTCTAACGATAGTAACTACAGCAGTGGAAATAATTCTTCAAATTCTTCCGGAAACTATAGTCGCTGGAGTTACACAGATGAAACTGGAACATATTATCACGATTCTAATGGAAATAAATGGGACTCTAACGGAAACAAGTATGAATACGATCCTGATGATGATATAAATTCTTGGGGTTATCCTGAAGATGAATAATTTTTTTAATTTCAACTACCTTTATCGGTCGGATAATTTATTAAAATTGTCCGACCGGTTTTTTGCGTAAAGTCGATGCAATTTTTTGTTTAATGTAAAATTCAAATACCGCTTTCAGAAAAATGTTACAAATCACCTTTAAAAATCAAGAATTTCGTTACAAATGATTGAATATTTTCAAGAATAATGTTACGCAGGCTTATCATATGCCTTAAATCGTCCATAATAAGCCTGTGTGCGAAAAATAGGGACATACAGCTTGTTAGCCATATGCCCCTGAAAATCGGTTTTAAAGGTTATTTCATGCTGTTTTCGTAAGACTCAATCATCTTTTTAACCATCTGACCGCCTACTGAACCTGCTTCTCTTGCAGAAATGTCGCCGTTATATCCCTGTTTGAGGTTTACGCCTACTTCGTTGGCACATTCCATCTTAAAGCGTTCCATGGCTTCCTTTGCCTGAGGTACATTAATCTGATTGTTATTGCTTGACATAATTTGTTTTCTCCTTTTCAAAACTTTTAAATCTCGTTAAATTTATTAATAAAGCGGCGTTTCGGCATCCCGTTTTCATCGCCGCAATAGTATTGTTTGCGGTGAAATTCGTTTTATTATTTGTAATTTTTTCAAGTTTTGAAATTCACAAAAAACATCATACAAAGCAAAAAGCAGCTATGCCAAACGACATAACTGCTTTTTATATTGTGTATGAAAGGGTTAGGGAAATAAGCCTTTCGTCTTGCTGTTAAAATATATTGAGTTACTTTTTCTCGATTGAATCGGTCTTGTAGATGAAGTCAACCTTACCGTCCATATCATCGGAAATACCGCTGTAGTTGTTGTACTTCTTTGATGCTTTCTGAACAGCCTTGAAACGGTCGATGATATCCCGGACATCACCGTTTGCGGCATCAACAATGCTGTCAATGCCCTCCTCTTTGAACTTCTTCATACCCTCGGACAATGTCATTGCACCGTCATTGAGCTGTTTAACGCCGTCAACAAGTGCGGCACTGCCGTCTTTGAGAGTACCGACACCCTCAAACAATGATTTAGTACCGCTTGAAAGTGAGCTTGTGCCGTTTTTGAGAGTTTTTACACCGCTTTTAAGGCTTGATGTACCGTCCTTGAGGGTTGAAGTACCGCTCTTGAGTTCGCTTGTACCGCTCTTAAGACTTGAAGAACCGTTCTTGAGCTGACCGGCACCGCTTACAAGTGAACCTGTGCCGTCCTTGAGTGTGTATGTGCCGGCGAGAATCTGCTGAGCGCCCTCGTTAGCCTGATCAACACCTGCTGTATATGAAAGCAGACCCTGATAGAATGTGTTGTAGCTGTCAAGCTGAGTTTTGAGAGCCTGAAGTAACTTTCTGCCTGCCTGAGCTTTTGCAACACCCGCCTGAATCTGACTCTTAACCTCTTCGCTGTTCATATTTGTTTCGATAAGGCTCTGAATCTGTGACGCTGTGTTGCTGTCAATTGTAGCCTGAACCGCAGATGTACTCATCTGTGTAGAAACTGCAGTAGAAACCTGAGCCTGAACTTCTTCGCTGACCTGACCTGCGGCAACAGCGGCATCATACTGATCTGCCGTCATACCAAGACCTGCGGCTGCGAGAACCTGTTCCGTAACAGACTTTCTTACCGTTGCCTCAACGGCAGTTCTGATAACATCCTTCTGGCTGTTTACAGTTGCCGTTACTGTTTCGAGCGCTGTATTGTAAGCGAGCTTCTGAGCATTTTCATCGCTGAGTGATGAAATAAGTCCTTCAAGAACGCTGTCATAGTTTTTAATTGTAAGCTTGTCGGCTGTAAGACCTGAGGTGGCAATCAGAGTGTCGGCAGTTGAAAGAAGTGTGTTAAACACCTGTTCTGCACCGCCGTTTAGAGTTGCACTGTTGGATGAAAGCTTGCCGAGACCTCCTGCAAGTGTTGCAACATAACTGCTGAGACTTGCCGCACCGTTGTCAACCTGTGACGCACCGCCTGCAAGTGTTGCAAGACCGTTGTCAAGCTGTGATGCGCCGCTGTCAAGCTTTGACGCACCGCTTTTGAGCTTTGCCGCACCGTCATCAAGTGTCTTTGCACCGTTTGAAAGACCGTCTGCACCGCTGTCAAGTTTTTTTGCACCGCTGTTTACCTGTTCCGCACCGTCATAAAGCTTGTCAATACCTTCAATGAGTGTGCCTGACTTGTCAAGAAGTGTGCCGATGCCATCATAAAGCTGTGAAGAACCGTCAACAAGCTGTTCTGCGGCGTCCTCGAGTTCATCAAGAGAATCCTTAAGCTCGTCAACCTTATCGTCAACCTTTGAAAAATCAACATCGTTGAAAATATCGTTCATTGCAACTGTCATTGTTGTTGAAAGTTCAAAGTCGGTTGTGTCTGCTGTGATTTCAACATAATCAGGGATTTCCATTTCATCCTTGTCAATATCAAGGCTGTCCTGCATACCCGGAAGAGCAAAACCGGCAACGATTGTTCTTGTACCGTCATTGATAGCCTTGCCGTTTGAAACCTCAACATTTTTGAATTTGTCATCATCAAGAATCATACCCGAAAGCATAAGGAACGGAACATTAACTTCTTTTGTCTTGCCGTTAATCTTAACCTTTTCCTTCTGTGTGTTTTCATAGTCAATGCGGATTGTAACCTTACCGCTCTTGCCTGCAATTTCATCGGCAGAAACAGTTTTGCCGTTGAGCTTATAGCTTAATTTGAGCTTTACGGGAAGTTCGGTTGTGCCTGTTCCCTGATAGTAGATGTCATCGCCATTTGCAGCCCACTCGTAAGCATTGTCTTCGTTTACTGTGTATGTTTCGTCACCCTTAACATTTTTAACATCCTTGAGGTTTGAAACATCCTTTACCTTGCCTTTTGTATCTACACCCTTGAGCCAGTCGCTTACAATGATTTTCTTAGCCGCACCGCTTGCGTCGGCAATAACATAAACGGTTTCATTTTTGCTGAGCTTTTTGAGAGCCTCTTTAGTTGTGCTTGCCTTCTTAACAGCCTCAACCGTACTTTCTGTCTGAACACCGAGAGCCTGTGCAGTATTGTCTGCACCGGCGGAATAAGCGGCAACACCTACTCCGCTGCAAAGAATTGTGAGTGCAAGCGCGCCTGAAATAGCACCCTTGATATAGTTTTTGCTTAAAAATTTATGATTATTATTTTTGTTAGTCTTTTTCATTATACAGCAGCCTCCGAAATTGATGTTTTTTTCGGCTTAAAACCGAGAGTTGTCTTTGCAATTACCTTGTCGAACAGCATAAACATTGCCGGCAAAATAAGCGTTACGCAGAACATACTGATGACAGCGCCTCTTGCAAGTAGCTTACAGATTGATGAAATAAGGTCAACATCCGAGTAGAATGCGACGCCGATTGTAGCGGCAAAGAGTCCCATTGCACTAACGATAATTGACGGAATTGAAGTTTCAAGAGCCGTAATAACCGAGGTGCGTTTATCGTTTCCGAGATACCTTTCCTTCTTATATCGTGTCGTCATCAAAATTGCGTAGTCAACAGTTGCGCCAAGCTGAATTGTACTTATACAGATAGGTGTGATGAACGGGAGCGACTCGCCCATAAGATGCGGAATACCGAGGTTGATAAAGATTGCAAGCTCAATAACCGCAACAAGAATAATCGGAAGTGTGATACTCTTTTCAACAATCGCAATGATAATAAAGATTGCAACAATAGAAATTGCATTTACAACCTGAAAGTCAACTGTCGTGATGTTTACAAGGTCGTTTGTACAAGCGGCTTCACCGATGAGAAGTCCGTTTTTATCATACTTTGTAATGATTTTATTCAACTCGTCAATCTGCTTTGCCATAGGATCTGTGGCTGTTTTGTACTCAGAGTTGATAATCATAAGCTCCCATTTATCATTTTTGAGAACGCTTGTGATTGAATCGGGAAGGACCTCTTCCGGAACAAGCGAACCTACAACGCTTTCAAGACCGAGAACATATTTTACGCCGTCAACCTTTTCAAGCTCGTTTGTCATATTTCTTGCATCCTTTGCAGAAAGCGAAGAATCAACAAGAACCATATGTGTTGTACCGACGCCGAATTTATCTTTAAGCTTTGTGTTGGCAATTACATTTGCCATATCCTCGGGAAGACTTTCCGACAAATCGTAGTAAATCTCATTGTTTGTCTGGCTGTATGCCGAATAGAACGGATAAATAAGAGCCGCAAACATTACGAGAAATACGGGGAAAATTTTAACAAGTCCTGTTGCAAGCTTCTTTGTTGACGGAATAAGCGACTTGTGCATTGTCTTTTCAAGAGGCTTGTCAAGAACAAGAATGAGCGACGGAAGAACCGTTACACAGGAGATAACACCGAGGATAACACCCTTTGCCATTACAATACCGAGGTCAAGACCGAGTGTGAATGTCATAAAGCAAAGTGCGATAAAGCCTGCAACCGTTGTGATTGAACTTCCGATTACGGAACGGACGGTTTCGTGAATTGCAACAGCCATTGCCTGCTTGTGGTTTTCACAAATGCCCTTTTGTTCTTCATAGCTGTGCCACAGGAAGATTGAGTAGTCCATTGTTACCGCAAGCTGAAGGACTGCCGCCAACGCTTTGGTAATGAATGAAACCTCACCCATAAAGTAGTTACTGCCCATATTTACGAGGATAGCAACCGCTATACTTGCAAGGAACACAAACGGGATAATCCAGTTATCCATAAATATCATCATTGCAATTACCGCAAGGACAACAGCGATTGCAACATAAGTCATTTCCTGTTCCTCAAACATATTCTTCATATCCGTAATCATTGCCGACATACCCGAAACAAAGCATTGCTTACCGGCAACCGAACGGATTTCTTCGATAGCGTTCATTGTTTCATCAGCTGATGTTGAGGTATCGAAGAATACCGCCATCATTGTTGCATTTCCCGAATTGAACGCATCATAAATTTTGTCGGGCAACATTTCCTTTGGAATTGAGATGTCGGCAAAATCGTCATACCAAAGAACCGTATCAACATGGTCGATTTCTTTGATTTTTTCCTCTGTTGCCGCAACATCCTTATCATCCATATTCTCAAAGATGAGGAACGAAAAAGCACCCTTTCCAAAGTCATCAAGCAGATAATCCTGACCCTTGATTGTGTCGAGGTTATCGGGAAGATAACTAAGAATGTCGTAATTAACCCTTGTAAATGCCATTCCCAAGGCTGACGGAATCATCAGCGCAATGGCAAGTATAAGGATTACGAAACGGCTTTTAACAACCGCTTTCCCTAACTTCATATTTCATACTCCTTCATATATGATTTGCAGACTGCACTCTGCATTCAAAGGAACGATCCGAGAGGTGAACCGTATTTCCTTTGTCCGTAATATATTCTATTACGGCTTTGTTAAAATTTAAACAGACACAAAAAATGCCGTGTCAGGAATTTAGACACGGCAATAAATTTGTACGGAAATCAGACATTTTGTTAAATTCGTCTGCATTTCAGACACGCAAGCAAGCGCAAATATTCACTTTTAACCAATAAAACAGCAATCAGGCATTGATTTTGGCACATCTGTCCAATGCAGACTCCATTGAACCCTCAAACAGCTCACAAATGCGTTTCATCTTAATTTTGAGGTCATATTTCATACCTCCGCCGAGCCAGTCGATAATAAAACCGACAAGCTGACACTTGTAGTACATAATCATTGCGTCAAGGTCATCTTCGGCAATATTTTTTGTAATTTCAAGCTTGTCAAAATAGCTTTTTATAGCGTGAGTACAAATCCTGTTGAGATACACATCAAATGTAGTTCTGTTCGCAGAATTGTAAATGTGCTGAATCACCGACTTGTTTGAAAAAGCATAGTCAATTACAGAAATCAGGCTTTCATAAACAGAAGTATTGTTGTCGGTTTCGGTCGCAACAAATCTGTCAGCCTCTTCAACGAGAATTTCCTCAAGAAGCGACGGAATGTCGTCAAAATGGTAGTAGAAGGAATTACGGTTAATTCCGCATTCTTCAACAATTTCCTTGACTGTAATTTTATTCAACGGCTTTTTATTCAAAAGCGAAATAAATGTCGCCTTGATAGCCGCCTTGGTAAATGTCGGCATAGTGTCCCCCCTGAAAATCGCAAAACATCCGTGTGCAGACGGATATTTCCGTTCCGAATTTTTTCATACACAATATATGCAGCCGATTGCTACACTAATCAAAGTAAATTGTATCACAATTATTTAAAAATAGCAATAACAAGCATATTAACAAAATCAGGGGTTTGTTTTGTATTTCCTATGTAAAAAAGCCCCGAAATTGATGTTACCCCCAAAAAAGTCAGACCAAAAATCTAATGATTTTGGAGGTTGATTCAAAATCGTGGCTTTATATTTATAAAATTATAAATTCAATATCTTTCGGGAAATCATTTTGCACACTGCAAAGGCTGATTTCATAGTCCGAAAATTTATATTGTTTCATATAATATTCGATTTGATTTTCAGAGAATTTTCCGTTGCTGACATCAACACTTTTTGCGCCACGGTGAAATCCGTCACCCATACATTTTAGGAGTGCCTCTTTTTTTGTCCACAATTCAAAAAATGTGCCGAGCCTGTCAAAAGCGTTGCCGAGCAATTTCATCTCGTTGTCGCAGAAAACAATTTTGCCGAGCCTTATGCCCTTGAGAAATCGAATTTCTTCAATATCACAACCGACTTCGGACCCCGACAACGCAAAAAGCACATAATTTCCGCTGTGCGAAATATTGAAACAAAGTCCGTTGTCACATTCGGGCTTGCCGAATTCATTCACGGTGATTTTTGCGCCGTCAAGAAATTTGTTCATAAACAATCCGCCTGCAATGCAACGCAGTTTATCGTCATCTCGGCGGCATCTTTTAACACGCTCCGCCCTTTCGGGAGAAAGCTCACCGACTCTGTCAAAAGAAATTTTGCGAATATCGGTTATAAAAAGCCGTGTTTTCATATCAATAGCCACGGAGTGCGTCAAGCGAATCATCGGACATAATCCAATCGTTCACATCAATTTCCGTAAAATCGGTTTTATTGTTTCTGACAATAACCTTGTCAATACCTGCGTTGATAACCATACGCTTGCACATTGCACACGAAGATGTGTTCTGAACATACTCGCCGTTTGACATCTCCTTGCCGACAAGATAAAGCGTTGCGCCAATCATCTGTTCTCTTGATGCATGAATAATAGCGTTCGCCTCGGCATGAACGCTTCTGCAAAGTTCGTATCGCTCGCCACGGGGAACCCTTTCGTATTATAAAAAGAGATTTTAACTATTTATTTAAGAAGCGATAAAACTTCCGCTCTTGTTTTGGCGTCGGTACGCATAATGCCCCTGAGCGCCGAGGTTTGAGTTTTTGAGCCTGCGGCACGTGCGCCACGCATAGTCATACACATGTGTTCCGCCTCCATAATTACGGCAACACCTTTAGGCTGAAGATTGTCATTAAGAAAATCTGCAATATCGCTTGTGAGCCTTTCCTGCACCTGCGGCTTTTTTGCAAAATTATCAACAATTCTTGCAAGCTTGGAAAGACCGATAATTTTATTGTCGCTCGGAATATAGCCTATATGTGCCTTGCCGAAAAACGGAAGCAAATGATGCTCGCACATTGAATAAAAAGGAATATCCTTTACGATTACCATTTCGTCGTTTGACTGCTCATTAAAAAGCTTAATATGCTGTTTTGGGTCCTCAGTCAAGCCTGCAAAAATTTCCTCATACATATTTGCAACTCTTTTAGGCGTTTCAAGTAAACCCTCACGGTCCGGGTCCTCGCCTACGGCAAGAAGAATTTCCCTGACTGCATTTTGTATTCTTTCTTTATCCATAATTTTTTCCTCTTATTTCACAAAATAACCCTTTGCGTTTTGGAGGGTATCCTTTGTGATTTTATTTTTCTTATATTTAATTTCTGCGCCGTAAACGCTGATACCGTTTTGGCTGTTGCAAAGCACGGTTATACCGTCATCTGCCGCAGAATAATCACGAACTGTTATATTGGTAGTCGACTTAGTTACCAAATTTTGAAAAAGGCTGTCCTTATTTGCAAAATTATCAGGATTCATTTGTTTTGAAAGAGAAGTTAAAAGCACGTCATTTGCATTTTGCTGGTTATTTGATTCAAGAAAATATCTTACAAGATTAACCGCCTGACTGCCTTTAATCACCTGCTCGCCCGCCTTCATTCTTACGGTAAACGCAACAGCCGATTTGTTATTTTTATATTTAATATCCGACACAAGGGCATAATTTACATCACCCAAAGAGTCAAAATATTCGCAAAATGCGTCACGCTGAAAATCAATGTAATAATCAAATGTGGTTGAAAACATATTTTCAGCCGCACTTTTTACATTTTGTATTCCCGAATGAGCATAAATATATCCAAGCGTACTGCCGTCATATTCCGTTGATGATTTTAACGTGCAAACTTTATATGACTTATTATCCAAATCAACCTGAATCATTTCAACAAAAAGCAAATTTTCATCTTCCGATACAGTCACAATATAGTTCGTTTTGCCGCTGACTTGCGGAAGAGCAATCGTGCTTTCCTCTGCTGCGGCGGTAGTTGATAAATCCTCAGGCTCAAAAAATTTTTTTGCGCTGAAATCATTTTTAGCTCCGACTATAAACATAAATACAACCGAAAACAAAACAATAACAGTAAGCGCAATAAGAAGAATTTTTTGTTCAGTCGATTTTTTCTTATTTGTTTTTGAAAAATAAATATCTCCTCGATTTTTAAAAATCCTCATATTGTATCCCCCGTTTTGCCTATTATACAATATCATTTTTTATTTTACAATAAAAGTAAGTAAAATTAATTTAATTAATTTTCTTATATCTATATAATATTCTATATAATAATATATATAAATATTTAAAATAAGTATTGATTAAATACATTTTATATGCTAATATAGAATACGTATTAAAATTTAATTTGGAGTATTGTATTTTTGTGTAAAAATACGGAGGTAAAAATGGATACATATAATGAAATTTGGAATGCCGTGCTTTCATATTGCGAGCAAAGGGTTACGGAAACGGCTTTCAATTTATGGATAAAAAAGACTGAATTTGTCAGCTTTGAGGCGGCAACAATTACTTTAAGACTTCCAAGTGCCATGTATATGGACGTTGTTATTTCGCAATACGGCACAATGTTCAGTGAGGCTTTTGCGGCAGTAATGGGATTTGAGGTTAAAATTAAATATGTTTGTGCCGAGGATAATGACAGAGAGGAACATAAATTTTATCAGGATAAGCAACACCTTGAGGATTATAAAAACGAGCAATACACGTTTGAAAATTTTATTGTCGGCTCAAGCAACCGATTTGCTTATGTTGCGGCTAAGGCTGTTGCAAGCGACCCGGGGCTTAATCTTACCAAAAATTCAAAAATGAGAAACTATAATCCTCTTTTTATTTACGGTAATTCGGGGCTTGGCAAAACTCACCTGTTAAATGCTATTTGCTATGAAGTTAAAAAGAAATTTCCCGATATGAATATTCTTTATATTCGTGCAGAGCAATTTGTAAATGAATTTATGCAGGCACTTCAGTATAAAACAACAGATGAATTTCACGATAAGTTTAGAAACAGCATTGATTTACTTTTGATTGACGATATTCAATTTATTGCCGGTAAGCAACAAACGATTGAGGAATTTTTCCATACGTTTGACACTCTTGTTTTTGCAGGCAAACAGGTTGTAATTACTTCTGACAGGCCGCCGAGGGAAATTCAATCTATTACCGACAGGCTTAAATCCCGATTTGAGGACGGGCTTCTTGCCGATATTCAGCCACCTGAGTATGAAACAAGATGTGAAATAATTAAGCGCAAAGCAATGATGCTTAATTTTGAAATTCCCGACCCTGTTATTGATTACATTGCTGACAAGGTTAAATCAAATATTCGTCAGCTTGAGGGCGTTACAAAGAAGCTTTACGCTTATTGCGACATTAATCAAAACACACCTACCATAGCGCTGGCACAAAATTTTGTTAAGGTTGTTATGGAGGATACACAGCCGCTTCCCGTTACAATTCAAAAAATTGTTGAGGAGGTCAGCAGAACAACAGGTGTATCTGTTGAAGATATTTACGGCGGTCAGAGAAAGAAAACTATTTCCGACGCACGAAAGATTACCTTTTATGTTATAAGAAAAGTAACCAATATGAGTTATGAGGATATAGGCGCAGAATTTAAAAAGCATCATTCAACGGTTATGTATAACATTGACCAAATTGAAAAGGATATTGAAACGGATACAAAGCTTGCAAGGCAAATTAATGATATAATTTCCAATGCAAAAAGTATTCAATAGTTTCCACAAAATTTTCAACATTTTTTACTTTTTAATTAACAATGGATGCGGAAAACTTATTTTTTACACAATTTAATAAATCTTTCAACAATTGAGATATTAAAAAAATTGCATTAAATTTCCTTTATTATCAATGATTGTAAAAGATTTCAACAATTTCCGCAGCCTATACTACATACTACTACAATTAGACTATATAGATAGACGGAGGGTATAAAAAAATGAAATTTACCTGTAATACAAAAGAATTAAGCGAAGCTTGTTCAAATGTTATGAGAGCGGTAAGCACAAAGGTAACTATTCCCACAATTGAGGGTATACTTATGGAATGTGGCTCTGATACATTAAGCCTTACCGGTTATGATTTTGAATTCGGAATTAATACAACACTTCAGGCAAGCGTTGTAGAGCCGGGTGCAATTGTAATTAATGCAAAAGTAATAAGCGATATTATCAGAAAATTACCTGACGGTAAGGTTACATTTGAAATCAGCGGTACATCTGTTTCAATTATCAGCGGTGCGGCACAATATAACATTTCAGGTATTGACGCAGACGATTATCCGGAGCTTCCGTCCGTATCGGGAGGATATCCTTTATTTTTAAATGAGGGTGTTCTTCAAAATATGGTTTCACAAACTCTTTTTGCCGTTGCAGACAGTGAGGCTTCAAAGCCGGTACATACAGGTCTTAAATTTGAACTTACTCAAAATCAATTAAGGCTTATCGGCGTTGACGGATACAGGCTTGCAATAAGAACAGAAACGGTTAAATATGACGGTGAGGATATAAGCTTTATTGTTCCTAAAAAAACAATAAGAGAACTTATTAAGCTTTTCAGTGCCGAGAATGATAAAGATATTTCAATCAGCGTCGGAAAAAGACATATTGTTTTTGATGTTGATAATTACAGTATTATCAGCCGTTTGCTTGACGGTGATTTTCTTGATTATAACGCAGCTGTTCCTAAAACTTGCAACACAACTGTTTTAATTAATACAGATGACGCAATTAACTGTATTGAAAGAACACTTCCTGTTATTGAAAATGATAAGAAAAACCCAATCAGATGCTTATTTGACGCTGACGAGATGAGAGTTTCAACTGTTTCAAGCATAGGCAGAGTTGTAAATTATACTCACGCAAATGTAAGCGGTGACAGAGTTGAAATAGGATTTAATTCAAAATATGTGCTTGATGCTCTTCACGCCGCAGATACAGACCAAGTAAGAATTGAACTCGGCGGTGCGGTAAGTCCGGTTAAAGTTTTGCCGATTAATGATGATTCCTTTTTATTTTTAGTATTACCAATGAGGCTTAAAAATGAAAATTAAAGCAAAAGCAACACCGAGAAAAAATGAAAATGTTAAAATAACCACCGAATTTATCAGGCTTGACGCTTTTTTGAAATTTAAAGGAATTGCCGAAACCGGCGGTCAGGCTAAAACATTTATTCAAGACGGAATAGTTAAAGTAAACGGCGAAGTGTGCACGGCAAGGGGCAAAAAAATCCATGCAGGTGACACAGTTTCAATTTTTTCGGTTGACTATAAGATTATTACAGATGAAAATTAATTCAATAGAAATTGAAAATTTCAGAAATATAGAAAAGCTAAAACTCAATTTTGAAGATGTAAACATAATTTGGGGCGAAAATGCACAAGGCAAAACAAATTTGATTGAGGCAATTTATCTTTTTACAGGAAGTAAAAGTTTCAGAGGTGTAAGGGATAAGGAACTTGTCAAATTTGGTGAAAAAAAGGCAGAACTTAAAATTGATTTTGAAAATAAATCAAGAAAGCAAAATGCCGAACTGTCAATTATGGGCAGGAGAACGGCTAAGTTAAACGGAATTGAAAAAAAGAGTGCAACTGCCCTTGGTGATGAATTAAAAGCAGTTATTTTTTCACCGGTTCATCTTTCTATGGTTAAGGACGGGCCGATTGAGAGAAGAAAATTTATTGATAATTCACTTTGCCAACTTAAATCAAATTACAGAAGCGTATTAAAAGAATATAACCGTTGCCTTGCGCAGAGAAATATGCTTTTAAAGGATATAAAAAATAATTTCAACCTTGAAGATATGCTTTATATTTGGGATAAAAACCTTGCAAAAAGCGGTGCAAAGATTATTTATCAAAGGGAAAAATATGTTGAGGCATTGCTCCCGTTTGCGACGGAAATTTTTGACGGTCTTTCAAAAGGACGTGAAAAAATTGATTTAAGGCTTGACTGTGGCTTTGAATGTAAAAATTTAACTGTATCTGAAATTGAAAATGAGTTTGCAAAGCAGCTTATTTCAAACAGAAACAATGATTTAATTAATAAAATAACAACCGTAGGTCCGCATAGGGACGATATGGAAATTCTTATAAACGGCAAAAGCGCACGTCTTTACGGCTCGCAGGGTCAGCAAAGAAGTTGTGTGCTTGCGCTTAAGCTTGCGGAGGCAAGCTTGCTTAAAGAAATGACTGACGATGAGCCGCTTGCACTGTTGGATGACGTTATGAGTGAGCTTGACGAATCAAGGCAGGATTATATACTCAATCACATTAAGAATTGGCAGGTATTTATTACGTGCTGTGATGCCAACACGGTTTTAAGGCTTAAAAAGGGCAAGACCTTTCATATTGAAAACGGCAGGTGTATAGGCTGATGTATATATATTTAGGCGGAAACACCGTTATAAGTACAAACGATATACTCGGTATTTTTGATATGGACACGTCAACGGTTAATAAGGCTACACGTGACTATTTATCAAACGCCGAAAAAAATAAAAAAACAGTTTATGTAAACTTTGAACTTCCAAAAAGTTTTGTAGTTTGCAGGGACAAAATATATATTTGCCCTCTAAATACCTCAACGCTTATTAAAAGAGTGCAGGCAGGGCAAAAAGGATAATGTAATTTATTTACCAAGTTAAATATAAAAGGAGATTTAATTCAATATGAGCGAAGAAAACAAGATTGAACTTGAAGAAGCTGACATTGATACAAAAGTAACCGAGGAATATTCGGCAAAGGATATTCAGGTGCTTGAGGGACTTGAGGCTGTTCGTAAAAGGCCGGGTATGTATATCGGCTCAACAGGACCGAGAGGACTTCACCACCTTGTTTATGAAATTGTGGATAACTCTATTGACGAGGCACTTGCAGGAGTATGTACTCACATTGAATGTAACATTTTGCCGGGTGATGTCATAGAGGTTAAGGATAACGGACGTGGTATTCCTACAGGCATTAATGAAAAAACAGGGCTTCCGGCAGTAACGGTTGTTCTTACCGTGCTTCACGCAGGCGGTAAATTCGGCGGTTCGGGCTATAAGGTATCGGGCGGCTTGCACGGTGTAGGTTCGTCTGTTGTTAATGCGCTTTCAGAATGGCTTGAGGTCGAGGTTACGCAAAACGGCCACGTTTACAGCCAAAAATTTGAAAGAGGCAAGCCTGTTAATGATTTGCATATTATTGCAGACCACGACGGCCACGGAACTACAATAAGATTTAAGGCTGACGCAGAAATTTTCCAAGAAACCACAGTTTACGATTATGAAATTCTTGCAAGACGTTTAAGAGAGCAGGCATTTCTTAACGCAGGTCTTTCAATCACTCTTACCGATAAAAGAGGAGATGAGGACAGCGGTGAAGAATTTTGCTACGTCGGCGGTATCAAATCTTTTGTTGAATATATCAACACAAGCCGTGGACTTAATCCTATTCAGGATGAGGTTATTCACCTTTCAACAACAAAGGGTGACAGAAGTGCGGAGGTTGCGCTTTGCTATACAGACTCATATAACGAAACGCTTTTGTCATTTGCTAATAATATCAACACTATCGACGGCGGTACTCACGAAACAGGATTTAAAACTGCGCTTACAAGAGTATTTAACGATTACGGCAAAAAATTCGGTATTCTTAAGGACAGCGACAAGAAATTTACCGGTGATGACGTTCGTGAGGGTATAACGGCAGTTATAAGCGTTAAGCTTACAGAGGCTCAGTTTGAGGGACAAACTAAGGGTAAACTCGGCAACACGGATATAACAGGTCTTGTTTCAACAATGCTTTATGAAAAGCTTATGACTTATTTTGAGGAAAATCCGAACGTTGCAAAAACGCTTCTTAATAAATCACTTGACGCTTCACGTGCAAGAGAGGCGGCAAGACGTGCAAGGGAAAATGCAAGAAGAAAATCTCCGCTTGAAAGCAATTCACTTCCGGGCAAGCTTGCAGACTGTATCAGCAACGACCCTGAAAAATGCGAAATTTATATCGTCGAGGGTGATTCGGCAGGCGGCTCTGCAAAAGAGGGCAGAGATAAGCAACACATGGCAATTCTCCCGCTTTGGGGTAAAATGCTTAATGTTGAAAAAGCAAGAGTGGACAAGGTTATTACTAACGAAAAGCTTGTTCCTGTTGTTATGGCACTCGGAACAGGTATCGGCGAGGATTTTGATATTAACAAATTGAGATATCACAAAATCATTATTATGGCGGATGCCGATGTCGACGGTGCTCATATCAGAACGCTTCTTTTAACATTTTTCTTCAGATATATGCCGCAGATTATTGAGGACGGTTATGTTTATCTTGCTCAACCGCCTCTCTTTAAGGTATCGAAGGGTAAAAAGAGCAGCTACGCTTTCTCTGACGAGGAAAGAGATGCTGAGATTGCAGAACTTGGCGGCGATTGTGACATTCAGCGATACAAAGGTCTTGGTGAAATGGACCCTGAACAGCTTTGGGAAACCACTATGGACCCTGAGTTTAGAACTATGCTTCGTGTAACGATTGAGGATGCACAAAGAGCAAGCGAAAACTTTTCTATCCTTATGGGCGACAATGTTGAGCCGAGAAGAGAATTTATTGAAAAGAACGCAAAATTTGTTCAAAATTTGGATGTATAAAATATGAAATTAACTTTTAAAATGACAGCCGATGAATTTTATAAGGGCTATAATTATAAAATTCAAAAAATAGGCTTGAATAATGTGGCGGAAATTGTAAGTCTTGTCGTTATAATGATTGCGTCAATTGTTGCTTCCGTGCTGGGTGTTGTTAATGCAACGGTTATTTTGCCTTTTGCGATTTTGCTTTGCATACTTTTTGTTTATAAACAAATTGCGGCAAAAAACAGCATTTCAACCGAATTTCAGCGCTCAATTATATTGAATGACGAAAATACGCTTAGACTTTATGATGAAGGATTGGAAATTTTTTCAAGTTTTGAAAAGGTTTATGCCCCGTGGCAAAGCATTTATGCGATTAAGGAAACTAAAAGTGAACTTATAATTTTACCTACCCTCAGCCGTGGCATTGCGGTTATCAGTAAGCAAAGATACGGCAAGGAACTTGATGAAATAATCAAGGTGCTTAAAAGTAAGGGGGTAATGAAATAATGGATTATAAATTCAATTATTCTCTTGATAAAAATGATTTAATTAATTTTGAACTTTTTAAGCTTAAAAGCAGCAAGTTTATGAGCATGATATATATTACGGTACTTATTATGCTTGTAATGAACACATATTATGCTTTCAGCGAAAAAAATTATGCGTATTTGCTTATTCCTGCGCTCTATATTGTTGCAATAGGAATTTATCTTTTTTATATAAAAAAGATAAGACCCGATATAAGGGTCAAGCGCTGTATTAAAGCCGACGTTACATACAGTGAGCCAAGAGAGGTTACGATAAGCGAGAAAAGCATTGAGTTTAAAACTTTGCCTAAAAATGAAGGCGAGCCGATGCTTATCGGCTTTTACCCTTATTTGACGCTCGGCGCAATAATCGAAACAAAGGAATATCTTTATTTTATTGCGACAACGGGTACAAACATTGTGCCTAAATCAATTATTCCGCAAGAAATAAAAGAAAATGTATTAAAAATTATCAAGAAAAATCCGAATTATTTATTTTTTAACAAAAATTAAAAGTATTTAGGCAGAAAAATCCCTGCCATACCGTAAAAAAGTAGAATTAACTCTGTTTTGGAGGTTAGATAATGGATAGTAATGAAATTCGTTACGACAATCAAAAAATTAAAGATGTAGAAATCAGTGATGAGATAAGAAAGGCATTCCTTGATTATTCAATGAGTGTTATTGTTCAGCGTGCGCTTCCCGATGTACGTGACGGTTTAAAGCCTGTTCACAGAAGAATACTTTACGCTATGTATACTAACAATCTTTATCCTGACAGACCTTACCGTAAATGCGCCACCACCGTCGGTGAAGTGCTCGGTCACTATCACCCTCACGGCGACGCATCTGTTTATGACGCTATGGTTAGGCTTGCACAGCCGTTTTCAATGAGGCATATTCTTGTTGACGGTCACGGTAACTTCGGTTCTGTTGACGGTGACCCTGCCGCTGCTTACCGTTATACAGAAAGCAGAATGAGCAAAATCGCTATGAAAATGCTTGAGGATATCAAGAAGGATACTGTTGATTTTGTTCCTAACTTTGATGATAACAGCAAGGAGCCTACCGTTTTACCGTCACGTTATCCCAATTTGCTTGTAAACGGTTCATCGGGTATCGCAGTAGGTATGGCTACAAATATTCCGCCTCATAATATGAACGAGGTTGTTGAGGGTATGTGTTGCCTTATTGACAATCCCGACGCATCGCTTGAGGAAATTATGCAATATATAAAGGGACCCGACTTCCCTACTGCCGGTATTATTATGGGCACAAGAGGAATTAAAGAGGCTTATGCAACAGGCAGAGGCAAGATTTATCTTCGTGCAAGAGCAGAAATTATTGAAACTAAGGGCGACAGATACAAAATTGTTGTAACTGAAATTCCTTACGGTGTAAACAAGGCAAGGCTTATTACACGTATTGCCGATTTGGTTAAGGAAAAAAGGCTTGAGGGCGTAGCCGATGTTCAGGACTATTCAGACAGAAAGGGTATGCACATTGAGGTTACCGTTAAGCGTGATGCAAATGCGCAGGTTGTGCTTAACAATCTTTACAAAATGACAGATATGCAGGTAACGTTCGGTGCGATTATGCTTGCCCTTGTTGACGGCGTTCCAAAAGTATTAACCCTTAAGGAAATTTTACAGCAGTATATTGATTTCCAAAGAAATGTAATTTCAAGAAGAACACGCTTTGACCTTAAAAAGGCGCAGGACAGAGCGCATATTTTGGAAGGTCTTGCAAAGGCTATAGATATTGTTGACGAGGTTATTGCAACAATTCGTGCCTGCAAGGGCGGACAAGCCGAGGCAAAGCAAGCTATTATGGACAAGTTTGGCTTTGACGATCCGCAGGCAAGTGCAATCGTTGCTTATCGTTTGGGTCAGTTGGCAGGTCTTGAAATTGAAAAGATAATGAATGAACTCGAAGAACTTCACGAAAGAATTAAGGATTTGACTGACATTCTTGAACACAGCGAGAGAGTTGACGAGATTATAAAAACCGAAACAAGAGAAATAGCCGCTAAATTCGGAGATGAGAGAAGAACAGAGATTTCTGCCGCAGTCGGCGACGTTGAGGATGAGGACCTTATCCCTGTTGAGGACTGTATTCTCACTCTTACCGAAAAGGGATATATGAAGCGCCAAACTGTTGACACCTACAAGGCTCAAAACAGAGGCGGCAGAGGTGTTTCGGGTATGAGCAGAAGAGAAGAGGACGTTGCAAAAACAATGTTTGCTTGCTCTACTCACGATTTTATTATGCTTTTCACCAACAAGGGTAAAGTATTTAAAATGAAAGGATATGAAATTCCGGAATCGTCAAGAACGGGCAAGGGTATGAATGTTGTAAACATTCTTCCTATTGAACAAGGCGAGCAGATTACCGCAATGGTTAGAGTGCCTAAGGACGAGGAGCGTTCATTCCTTTGTATGATGACTAAAAACGGCATTATTAAGAGGACTGCTCTTGACCAATATGACCATATCAGGAAAAACGGCATTATTGCTATCAATCTTGACGAGGGCGATGAGCTTTGCTGGGTTGATATTACAGACGGAAACAGAAAGCTTGTTGCCGCAACTCACGACGGAATGAGCATTTGCTTTGAGGAAAGCGACGCAAGGCTTATCGGCAGAACCGCAAGAGGTGTTAAGGCAATCACATTAAGTGAGGGCGACTATGTTGTTGGCTTTGTTGCAGAGCACGAGGGAGTTAAGCTTCTTACTGTATCTGAAACAGGATACGGACGTAAGAGTGAATTTTCCGATTACCGTGTTCAGTCAAGAGGCGGTAAGGGACTTCTTAATTACAGGGTTGAAAAGTTCGGCAAGGTTGCTAATATTGCCGCTGTTACGGAAGAAAATGACGTTGTTATGATTTCCACCGACGGAATTATTATTCGTATGCCTGTTGACCAAATTTCTACATTCCAAAGACCTGCAAAGGGTGTTAAGGTAATGAGAGTAAACGAGGGCGAAAAGCTTGCTACAATTTCTGTTGTTGACCGCTTTGAGGAAGACGAAATTGAGACAGAAGATGCCGAAAATGTCGAAAACGCAGGCGAAGAACAAGAAAATGGCGACGAATAATAGATAATCATATCTAAATATGTCTATTAAAAGTGCGAAAAATCAATTTTTACAATTTAGCTATAGTATTTTAATAAGATATGATATATAATGTCAAAAGTTTTTAGTTTGAAAAAGAGGAGTGAATGCGTTGGAGAAAGAATCCTACAGTATTGACGATATACTCTCTGAAGTCAAAAGGCGCAGAGAGAGCGAAAACAGAGAGCAGGCCAATACCGAGGCGCAAATCTCAGCTCAAACATTTAAGCAGGCAGAGCCTGAAAAGAATATCGAGGCAGAGCCTGAGCTTAAAGATGATATAAAAGTGCAACAGCCTGAGGTTAAGGTAAGTGTTGCCGAGGAAGAGCCTACAAAAACCGATGTTTTCATTGAAAAAGAGGAAAACACCGCTAAAAGCGACACGGCTGATATTGTTATTCCTACCATTGAGGAGGAAAAAAACGCTTTTACCGATACCGATGAGGTTGAGGAAAACGAAAGTGTTGCATCAATCAATCAATCGCAAGCCGAGCCTCAGGAAAGTAACGGTATGGTTGACCTTTTTTCCCTTGCAGGCGGAGAAGTAATCTTGCCGCAGAAGGCGGAGGAGCCTAAAAAAGAGGAAAAGGTTAAATTTTCCAAGACAAAAAAGGGCAAGGCAATAATTTCAATTATAGTAATTCTTCTTGTAATGATTGTTGCGGCAGGTGTGTTTGCGATTTTTTATGCAAATAATATGCTTAATAAGGTTACGGACGATAAAAAAGGCGGAACCGATTATGAAATGAGCACCTACTATAACGGTATGGACTTTCTTAAAGAGAACTTCCCTACTATTGAGGAGGCAAATGCAGGCGACGTATACAGCTATAAGGAATATCTCAAGCAATGGTATCAAAACGGCGACCCTGTAAGTTCAACTCACGTTCTCAACATTCTTCTTATCGGCGAGGACACAAGGGATGAAAAGATAACCGACACTTCCCGTGCAGACTCCGCAATTATTGCAAGCATTAATGTTGATACTAAGGAAATTCATCTCACCTCTGTTTTGCGTGACCTTTATGTTTATTTTGAGGTTGACGGCAAGGGTCAGTACGGCAAAATCAATGCTGCGGCATCAATGGGCGGTATGAAATGCTATATCAACACTATTGAAAGATATTATAAAATCGCTATTAACAACTATGCGGTTGTAAACTTCAATTCATTCCCTAAGATTATTGACGCACTCGGCGGTGTACCAATCAAGATTACCTCTGCCGAGATTAATGAAATTAACAATCATCCGAGAGTTTACGGCAAGGTTACTATTAAGCAGACTTTTGACGGAACTGAGGGAACAATGAAGTTAAACGGTAAGCAGGCGCTTGCATATTGCAGAATCAGGCATATTGACTCTGACGGCGCAAGAGCAAATAGGCAAAAGACCGTTCTCAACGCAATTCTTAATAAAATGAAAAAGAGCGGCACAGTTGATACGGTTAAAACCGTTAATCAGCTTGCAGGCTATGTATATACGGGCTACAATAAAAAGGAGCTTATCTCTATCGGCAATACGGCGCTTAGGGACGGCTGGCTTGATTACGAAATGAAAACCAAGAATGTTCCTGCTGTTGAAAACTGCAAGGGCGGTTCAAGATTCTCAGTCGCTCCGGGCAATTGGATTTGGCTTGCCGATATTCCAAAGGACGCATACGAGCTTCAAATGGAAATTTACGGCAAATCAAATATTAAATTAAGCGAGAACAGGCCTGCATATATCGAAATGGGCAGATAAATTACGGTCACGAATAAATAGCCATAATCGTGCCGGAATAGAAAAGGAATTAGAAATACGTATTTATCTACGTTTTTCTAATTCCTTTGTT
>ERZ791741.852-NODE-852-length-27036-cov-31.382714_pt1 | contig 27036 bp, 20 predicted proteins | sample MGYA00510040_ERZ791741 | MGnify/ENA primary metagenome ERZ791741 (study PRJEB30046, sample SAMN00791960) | human gut metagenome | study: EMG produced TPA metagenomics assembly of the A metagenome-wide association study of gut microbiota in type 2... | reverse complement strand
GCACGGATGCTCCAACCGTGGGGTAAGAGTCTGCTGAACAAGGCATATCTGCATGGCCAGCGTTTCGAGCCGTCCAAGCGAACCTTTAGGCTTGTTGAGATTGTCTATCTTCTCCTGAACGGCCGGCCTGATACCGTCGCCAACCGGTTTTATGTCAAAAAGTCTCATAATCGTATTTCAATTAAGTCCCGGAACAGAAGCGCCTGACAATGTCGCCACCCTTGACCGGCACAGGAATGCCGCACACCATGAGCACCACTTCGTCGGCCTTGGAAGCTACATACTGGTTCATCCACCCCTGCAAGTCGGTAAAGCGGCGCTGCACGGCATTGCCGCTCACCTCTCCGCTGCCTATCTCGTTTGTCACAAAGATGAACGTTGCATCTTGGTTGACAAACCTGTCGAACTCCTTTTTCAGTCCGGCAAGAGCCTCGTCAACCGTCGGCTGCCGGTCGCCTGCGTCGCGGTCGAAGAAGAAATTGGTACACCACAGCGTCACACAGTCAATCACCGCCACCTTTCCATGTATGTCATACCGGCTCAGATACTTCTCCTCCTCTATGTTCTGCCACTGCGGACCGCGCCTCTGCTTATGGCGTTCAACGCGCAGGGCGAACTCATCGTCCCACACATGAGCCGTAGCTATGTACACAGGCGAAGGCGAAAGGGAAAGCGCAAGCCTCTCGGCACATACGCTTTTGCCTGAACGCTGGCCGCCGGTAACAAGTATAATCTTTCTCATTATCAAGGTAAAATAATCACATCCACCCATGCGGATGCAGCCAATCTGCCTACAAAGATAATGCAAACCGAGCGCAATGCAAAATAAAAAGGACGTGAAACGGACTTTTATTTTCATTGCCGAGGCGCAGCTTATCTTATGTAATGATAATGCAAACCGAGCGCAATGCAAAATAAATTAATGAATATCCGCAGAGCGGATATTCATAGAAGTTAAAGGAGTTAAAGAAGTTATCACGTCGCTTCGCTCCGTTAGGAGTTAAAGCCAAATGCTTTGTCGGATGTTTTCAATAATGCCGTAGTTCTTTAAGTAAACATGGGAATTAAAGGAATTAGAGAAATTATCACATCGCTTCGCTCCTCTATAAGTTAAAGCCAGATACCTTGTCGGGGGCTTTCAATAAGGCGAAAAGTGCGCCGTTGCTAACCGCCTGATTGTCAACCGCTTTCCAATATGCCACCTTTTGCGTTGCAAAAGATGACCTTTTACACGCCAAAAGGTGGCCTTTTATCGTTCAAAAGGCCACCTTTCGCAAACACACCTGCCTGCGGAACAAAACCAACTGCATATTTCCAGCCGGCACACCGGCATGAAACCGGCACGCAGACAGCCTGTAACTGCCTACAATACAAACGTATGTAAAAAACTGCATGATATTGTCCTATTATTCGTTAAATTTCGTCTTTTCAAGAGATTATAACACGATTTTAACGAAAATAATTTGCAAGATTAATCCAAATCTGTATCTTTGTAACAATTTAATATAGGTAATAGTCATAAAAAGAGAAGTTTTCAACATTGTAGAATTTAAATTATCACAACATGAAGAAGTTAATTTTAATGCTTTCTGCTATAGCCCTTACGGCTACGGTATCGGCGCAGACCGTCGAGGAAAGCAAGACGCTTGACAACGTTTACATCGGTATAAACGGAGGATTGGCAACAAAAGCCACCGGGCACGGATGGTTCAACAACCTCAACCCGAACCTCGGCGTGCGCTTGGGACGCTATTTCACCCCAGTATTCGGTATGGCCATCGAGAGCAACCTGTACTTCTCGAACAAGCCCTACCCTTCAATCAAGACGTTTGTACGCTCGATGAACACGTCGTTACTCGGTACAGTGAACTTCACCAACTGGTTCGGCGGCTACAAAGGCGAGCCGAGAGTGTTCGAGGTTTACGGACTTTACGGCATCGGATGGGGGCATGTGTTCGGCACACCGTCGGAATACACGCATGACAACACGTTCACATCAAAGGCAGGAATAGACTTTGCCTTCAACCTCGGAAAATCAAAGGCTTGGCAGATTTACATCGAACCGGCCATGATATGGACGCTCGCCGGAGAGAACACTTTGCCCGACAAGGAGGTGCAGTATGACCTCGAAGAGTCCGGCTTCCAGCTCAACGTTGGTTTCATCTACAAGTTCAAGAACTCAAACGGCACTCACAACTTCAAGATTGCAGAGCTTCGCGACCAGTCGGAAATCGACGCTCTCAACGCTAAAATCAACGACCTGCGCAGCGACCTCAACGGCAAGGACGAGCAGCTGGCCGCCAAGGACCGCCAGATAGCCGACCTGCAAAAGGCTCTTGACGACTGCAACAACAAGCCGGCACCCGTTTACGAGAAGCCCGCTACCGTTACAAACCTCCAGCCTACGGTGCTCTTCCGCCAGGGCAAGTCAACTGTTGACGCAGCACAGTACGCTCCGATAGAACTTATCGCGCAGTACATGAAGAACCATCCCGAGGCCAAAGTCGAGATAAAGGGCTACGCTTCACCCGAAGGCTCCGCCGAACTGAACCAGAAACTGTCAGAGGCACGCGCCGAAGCCGTTAAGAACATCCTTGTCAACAAGTACAAGATTTCTGCCGACCGGCTCACAACCAAAGGCTGCGGAGCTACCGACAAACTGTTCGAGCAGGTTGAGTTCAACCGCGTGGCAACATTCAACGACAATACGAAGTAATATCAGTACAAGCCTGTATAACCAAGGCGCACCCGGCAACCGGGCGCGCCTTTTTTCATTATTTAATTGAAAACGAAGAATTGTGTATAGAGAATTATGATTAGCTTTGTCAACAGGCAACCTTAAAGGTAATCATAATTCCCCATTCACAATTTCCATCTCTCAATTTAAAAGACAGTTACCAAGTGCCTCGATTGCCATTAAATAAAAGCAGGCAACCAAGCTCCCTCCCTTCGGGAGGGTTGGGGTGGGTATCTAATATGCCACCTTTTGGCTTGCAAAAGGCCACCTTTTACACGCTGAAAGGACACCTTTTGCAAGCCAAAAGACGGCCTTTTGCAAAGGCGCTGATTATCAACGGGTTATCAAGTGACGGGCAACAGCCTTTTCATCACCCGCTATGCAGACTGTCTACAGCCATGAAACTACTTGAAAAGGCTGTATGACAGTCCGATATTGAAGAACGGAATGGGCGAACGGTCTTGCTTCACAAGAGGCTCGATGTCGCTTTTCCCGTCATTGCCTTTCACCTTTATGCCCTTGCGGTTCTTGCGGTACAGGCCGCCTTTCATCACCATCGACACGCCGGCGTGTGCCGTAAGGTAGAGATGCTTGCCTATGATGTATTCATAACAAACCTCCGGCTTCAGCACCGCGTCGCTGTAATAGCACATTCGGGGGATGCCGTCGATGCGCGGCTTGAGGTAAAAACTCTCGCCCGACATGAACGCGCCTACCGACAACCGCTGGTTTTTCATCTGGTAACGCAGGTAAAACTGGCTCGGCATTGTAATGTCAACACTAAGGCGTGGGTTGTTGAAGCGGTGCCAGTAAGTAACTATGGGCATTACCGGCATGCTGCTGAAAAGCGTCATCCCCATTACTCCGAGGCTCACGCTGGTGCGCTCTGTGTTCTTCACCACCATCACGGCGGAGAGCGTTCCGCCAACCATCCCCCAGCCGCCGTCCCACCCGTCAACGGTGCATGACGCCGAAATGACGAGCGGACGATTGAACAGGCTCATATAATATGACACGTTCAGTCCGCCTGAAAAGTGGTTGTAGGCGTCTTCAAGGAATATGGCGGAAGGGCTACCAGCCTCGTCGCCGTATGTCTGGAACGTATAACGGGAGTACTGCACGTTGGCGTATAGCGACACGTTCTTCAGTTTCAGTACGGGCACCATTGTCGAGAAACGCAACGTGTTGAGGTTTTTCTTCCTGCGCTTCTCCACCTCCTTTCCGTCAAGTGTCAACGTGTAGTCGTGCGCCCACTTGGTTTCCCAGAACAGGTTTACCGTCCGGTAACGTGAAAAATTCTTCGCAGTCTTCGCCCGGAAATCGTCAGCCAGCGAGTCGGTGATTATCTGCGCGCCGCACAACTGCGGCTGCACGGCCATCATAACCAGCGCGGCTATCACCTTGGCGAAACGCCCACGCCGCCTCAACTCGCCGGGCAGGTATTCCAGCTCGCGGCAACGGTAACCCTCGCCTTCAAGCATCTTGCAGATGCCATACGCCGAAAGGCCGCGGCACTCCACACGCAACACCTTCTCCCAATTGTCCAAATCCACGCTCCACCGTCTAATCTTGGCGTTCCCGTCAAGCAAAGGAGCGATACGTTTCACATCGGCATCGCCGCACAGCGATGTTCCGAATACATGTATTTTCCGCTTCATTACTTATTTATTGACAATTATGCAAACCGTCAGAACGCTTCGCCGAACTGGAAAACAAAACCTCCCGTACCCTTACCGAAGCCATAGTCTACACGCACATTGACATTATGCTTGAACTCGAAGCGCAGACCTAATCCGTAGTTTGGCAACACATTGCCGAACCTAAGGCGGCTGAACGAACTGAAAACCGTGCCCGCTCCCACCCACGCGGCACACCCCACGCGGCCGTAGACATGCTGCCTCAACTCAAACTGAGCCGCCATGTAGTTGTTGTCAATGTACCTCCCGGCGTAATATCCACGCATGCGGCTGCCGTCTTCGCCCAGTTCCTCGCGCAGCGTCCATGGCGAATCGGCTGTATTGAAGTGGCCATACACATCAAGGGCGAGCACGCTTCCAGGCCACGCACGCCTGTAAAAGTCGAGCGTAACGGTAGTGCTAAACACGCTTTTGCTGTGCGAACTCATGAACTCAGGGTACAACATGCCTTTCAACGAGAGGTAAACGCCGCGCTTGGGGTTGAGGATGAAGTCGCGTGTGTCATACGAAACAGACAGTCCTAAGCCTGTAAAGAAGTAAGCGTCCCTCTGGCCTTGCAGATAGTCTGACGGCAAGATGGCGCCCTGCCGCTTCACGTCGCCGCTTGTATAGTTGACGTTCAGCGCCGCGCCTACATGGAAAGCGCGCGTCACCTTATATATGTAGTCGGCATCAACCTTGAACATCTGCTTGGTATATTCGGTCACGGGATTGGCCGTACAGCCGTCATACGACACGCCCCAGAAGTCCAAATTCTTGTGGCGGAACGCCAAATAGTATGACAGGCGCGACCTGTTGCCCTTGAAATTGGTGTTGCCTTTCACCGAAAGTGTGTAAAAGCCTTTCACCGAAACGTTGCCCGAGAGCGACAGGTCGGACGGCTGCATGAGCGAGTCTTGCCTGTCAAGACGGTACAAGGCGGTAGCCGCGCCGCCTATACCGAAGCTCCCTTCACGGGTATATGATGGCGCAACGACGAAGCTGATGTCCATCTTGCGCTGGTAAGTCCTGTCAACATTGCCGTTGACCAGGCTGTTCCAATAGCGTTTGAAGCCGCTTGTCCGCGCGGTGTCGGCCTGTGAATACACCGCAACGGCAGACAACATGCACAGCAATGCGGTTAGAATGTATCTCGTTTTCATTGTCTTTCTTATTGCCTGTTATGACTTTATGTTGTTTTCTTTGTCACCGTTTCTTGCCCTTTCCGAACCTGTACGCCACGCCAACACTCATCGCCTGCGGATACATCTTAGCCTTGTTGCTGTTTGCATCGATAACGTTCGTCACACTGACTCGGTACGTCGCGTTGACCTGAAGCCCAGAATTGAACTCGTAACCGAGCTTGAAGCCGAAGCCTGTGTCGTTGTCTTTCATCGCCGGAAGCCCCGTAGCATCGTTCTTTTCGTACACATCAAGGCTGTGTCCGCCAACCTTATACGACGCGCTGAAGCCGAAATCGGTGTACGGCCCTACGCCGACGCTGAACCGTCCGCCGCCACGCAGGGGCACATGGAACATCGCATAGACCGGCACTTCTACTCCAACATATTCGAACCTGCCGCTTTCCTGCCGCCATGACTGTCTTGATGTCTTGTACTGGAACACCATCCCACACTGCACCGAAAACCAGTCGGCTATGCCCATGTCAAGAAATCCACCAACGTTGGCGCCTATTTCCATCTCGCTCCGCCCTCCGGCGATGCCTAAATGGATAAAGCCCGACGCGTTCATCTCGACTATCAGGCCGCCGGTAAACTTGATTTTTTGCTCTCCTTTTTTGTCTCCGCCGACATCTTGCGCCACCGATGCGGAGGCGAAAGACGCGGCAAACAACAAACATACAATCATTTTCATATCGTTATTTTGGGTTATACGGTTTTACGGTTATGAGGTTTTACAGTGTTGTTTGGGGTTATACGGCTATGAGGTTGTACGGTTTTACAGTGTTGTTTGGGGTTATGAGGTTATTGGGTTGTACGGTTTTACGGTACTTCTTGCAGCCCGTTGCACCAAACCGGCGGCAAAGGTAATGCAATGCAGGCCTCCGTAAAAGGTCTGCATTTTGGAGAAATTGGACTGTTTTTCATATTAAGAATTATTTGTATGGCTTTTTGACGTACCTTTGTGGTCAAATTACAACAACATGAAAAAGGATGAACCAATAAGGCCGGCATCGTCGTTTTACCGCGAAGCCGACACAAAGAGCCTGCACGACGACATATTCACGACGCACTACAAGCGGCAGATTATTTCCAAATTCCCCATAAAGAATGACATGTACATCTGCAACATAGGCATTGCCGGGCATTCGAGCGGACGCATAAACACGCAGCCTTACACCATGTGTCCGCACGGAATAAGCTTCCATCTGCCCGGAGACATTCTCGAACAGAGCGAACTTAGCGACGACTTCGAATGCCTGTGCATAGCCATGTCGGAAGACTTCTTCAGGGGTTTGGGGCTGACTTACGATTTCCGCACGCTCGTTTCCATACAAGACAGCCCCATGCTTGACATGACCGACAGGCAATTTGCGGCGGCGGTAATGTATTACGAGATGGTTGACAGCGTGCTCGGAAGCAGCAATCCTTACAAACGCGAGATAATAAGGCACCTCACCTGCGCCTACTTCTACGGCCTTGGCTATTTCCTATACAAAAAAGCTGAGGGGCGGAAGTTGTCGAACGACGAAACCCTTATGCAGTGGTTCATCAAAACCGTGCAGCAAAACTACAAGCATGAGCGCAAAGTTGCCTTCTACGCCGACGAGCTGCACCTGTCTGTAGGCTACCTTGCTACGGTGGTCAAGAAGGTAAGCGGACGCACGCCTACCGAATGGATTGACGACTACGTGACGCTTGAGGCCAAGGCACTGTTGAAATCTGGCGGAATGACCGTACAGCAGATAAGCAACGAGCTGAACTTCCCTTCGCAGTCGTTTTTCGGCAAATACTTCAAGCGTCACACGGGAATGTCGCCAAAGGAATACAAGAACAAATAACGGCCCGTGACAACCTCCGCCGTGGAAGGTGGCCTTTTGTGTTCCAAAAGGCCACCTTTTAACGTGCAATAGGCCATGTTTTGCAGGCTAAAAGACGGCCTTTTGCAAACCGCCTGACAGTCAACAAGTTACACATACTCCGCAAACAGGTCGTAAAGACGGCAAAAACACACTTCACGGGCGGTAAAAAACGGTCTTGCATCAATCTTCATGTAAACCGCAGACAGGCACAAGTGAGGCGGCAAGACACGGCCATCATTGCACATTTACGTACAAAACGTGCAATTTAGTGCCAATCCGTTACTTTTTAATCGATTTTAATTTCAAATATTGACAATTTCGTCATATTTATTGAAAAACATGTTGTCTGTTCGATGAAAATGATGTACCTTTGCACGAACAAACGATAAAAATAGTTTAACGGGGGATTTTCAGATGAAGCATCAGTTAAGGAGTTCCGTATGTACAGACGGCCGCCGCATGGCAGGAGCAAGAGCCTTGTGGGTAGCCTCCGGCATGAAACAGGAACAATTCGGCAAACCAATCATAGCAATAGTAAACTCTTTCACGCAGTTTGTGCCGGGACATACGCACCTGCACGACATCGGACAGATTGTGAAAGCCGAGATAGAGCGCATGGGATGCTACGCTGCGGAGTTCAACACAATAGCCATAGATGACGGCATAGCAATGGGGCACGACGGCATGCTGTACTCACTGCCCTCGCGCGACATCATCGCCGACTCGGTTGAATACATGGTAAACGCCCACAAGGCGGACGCGATGATTTGCATATCTAACTGCGACAAGGTAACGCCAGGCATGCTGATGGCCGCAATGAGGCTCAACATCCCAACCGTGTTCTGCAGCGGCGGCCCGATGGAAGCAGGACGATGGCGCGGCGAAAACGCCGACCTGATAACGGCGATGGTGAAAGGCGCCGACCCAAGCGTAAGCGACAGCGAGATAAACGAAATAGAACAATGCGCCTGCCCGGGGTGCGGCTGCTGCTCGGGAATGTTCACCGCCAACTCGATGAACTCGCTGACAGAGGCCATCGGACTGGCCCTGCCCGGCAACGGAACCATCCTTGCCACACACGAAAACCGCATACGCCTGTTCAAGGACGCGGCAAGGCAAGTGGTGGAAAACGCCTTCAAATACTATGAAGACGGCGACGAGAGCGTCCTGCCGCGCAACATCGCCACGCGCGCGGCCTTCCTCAACGCAATGGCTCTTGACATAGCGATGGGCGGAAGCACCAACACCGTGCTGCATCTGCTGGCCGTAGCGCAGGAGGCCGGTGCCGACTTCACGATGAAAGACATCGACACGCTTAGCCGCCGGGTGCCCTGCCTGTGCAAGCTCGCACCCAACACGCAGAAATACAGCGTGCAGGAGTGCAACCGCGCAGGCGGCATATTCGGGATAATGAACGAACTGGCAAAGGGCGGTCTCATTGATACCGGCGTGAAACGGGTGGACGGAAAGTCCCTCGGCGAACAGCTGAAGAAATACGACATAACAGGAAACACCATAGACCAGGAGGCCGACCGCATATACCAAAGCGCTCCGGGACGCAGGTTCTCCACGCAAATGGGTTCGCAGAACGAACGCTGGGGCACGCTCGACACCGACCGCACAGACGGCTGCATACGCGACATCGCCCACGCATACACAAAGGACGGTGGCCTGGCAGTGCTCTACGGAAACATCGCGCAGGACGGATGCGTGGTGAAAACAGCCGGAGTCGACCCGTCAATATGGAAGTTCCGCGGGCCAGCCAAAGTGTTCGACTCGCAGGAAGACGCTTGCGAAGGCATACTTGGCGGCAAGGTGAAGAGCGGCGACTGTGTGGTGATAACCCACGAAGGGCCTAAAGGCGGCCCCGGAATGCAAGAGATGCTGTACCCCACTTCCTATATAAAGAGCATGCACCTCGGCACAGAATGCGCCCTCGTTACTGACGGACGCTTCAGCGGAGGCACGTCCGGGCTTAGCATAGGGCACGTCTCACCCGAAGCGGCTGCAGGCGGAAACATAGGCAAAATAATCGACGGAGACATCATAGAAATAGACATTCCTAACCGTTCCATCAACGTATGCCTCACCGAAAGCGAACTGGCAGCACGCCAGCAACGCCCCTTGACGCGGCAACGCACGGTAAGCAAGGCCCTCAAAGCCTATGCGCAAAGCGTAAGTTCGGCTGACAAGGGAGGGGTAAGAATAATAGAATAAAAAACAAGAAACAGCAAGTTATCATGCCAAAAGAAACAATGACGGGGGCGGAAATACTAATGAGGGCTTTGAAAGCCGAAGGGGTTGAGACCATATTCGGTTATCCCGGAGGTGCCATCATGCCGGTATTCGACGCTCTCTACGACTATACACGCGGCGAAAACAAGGCTTTCGAACATATCCTTGTACGCCACGAACAGTCTGCCGCACATGCGGCTGAAGGCTATGCAAGGGTAAGCGGCAAGGTTGGAGTATGCCTCGTGACCAGCGGTCCGGGCGTAACAAACACGCTGACAGGCATCGCCGACGCCATGATGGACTCCACGCCAATCGTGGTTATTGCCGGACAGGTAGGCGTTTCGGCGTTAGGCACTGATGCATTCCAGGAGGTTGACCTCGTGGGTGTAGCCCAGCCCATCAGCAAATGGAGCTATCAGATACGACGCACAGAGGACATTGCATGGGCTGTAAGCCGTGCTTTCTACATTGCAAGGTCAGGCAGGCCGGGCCCGGTAGTGCTTGATTTTCCAAAAAACGCACAGACCGGCATCACTGAATACAAGCCTTGCCGTGTTGACTTCGTAAGGAGCTATGTGGCATATCCCGTGCTGAACGAAGACGCTGTACGGCAAGCTGCCGGGCTGATTAACGCCGCCAAGAGGCCGATGGCACTCGTTGGACAGGGCGTTGAACTTGGAAACGCACAGGACGAGCTTGTAGAATTTCTTGAAAAAGCAGATATTCCGGCTGCGCGGACGATGCTTGGCCTGTCGGCGTTACCGTCAAACCATCCGCTGAACGTCGGCATGCTGGGCATGCACGGCAACTATGCACCGAACATGAAGACGCTTGAATGCGACGTACTCATAGCCATCGGAATGCGCTTCAGCGAAAGGGTGACTGGCGAATTGTCCGCCTACGCCAAGCAGGCGAAGATAATCCACCTTGACATAGACAAGGCGGAGATTGACAAGAACGTAAAAACCGACGTGGCAGTGATTGCCGACTGCAAGGTGTCTCTACCCTCAATAACGCGCCTTTTGCATAAAAACAGCCATAAAGAGTGGATTGAAAGCTTCAAGCCTCTTTACGAAATAGAATATGAAAAGGTAATACGCCCGGCCATACATCCCACAAGCGGGCCTCTGCTAATGGGCGAAGTGGTGAACGCTGTGGCAGAAGCCACCGGCGGAGAAGCCATACTTGTAAACGATGTAGGCCTCAACCAGATGTTCTCCTGCCGCTACTTCATGCTTAACAGGAAGCGTTCCTTGGCGAGCAGCGGCGGCCTCGGCACAATGGGTTACGGCCTCCCGGCCGCCATCGGAGCTACATTCGGCTCGCCGGGACGCACCGTCTGCATGTTCACCGGCGACGGAAGCCTGCAAATGAGCATACATGAGATGGGCACAATAATGGAGAACCATATTCCGGTAAAAGTCATCCTGATGAACAACAACTATCTCGGCAACGTAAGACAGTGGCAAGACATGTTCTTCGGAAAACGCCGTTCGTTCACCCACATGCTTAATCCTGACTACGGAAAGATAAGCTCCGCCTACGGAATAGCGTACTCTCTCGTGACAAGTCGCGACAACCTGAAGGCTGAAGTGGAAAAGATGTTCGCCACGGAAGGCCCGTACCTATTGGAATGTGCTGTGGAAGAAGAAGAAAACGTGATGCCCATGATACCTCCGGGAAAGTCAATCGGCGATATGATTTTAGAGTCATAAAAAAGTAAAAGACAATGGAAACGACCACAAAAAAGTTTTATACGCTGTTGGTTTACTCTGAAAACCTTGCCGGAATACTCAACCAAATCACGGCTGTATTCACACGCCGGCAGGTCAATATCGAAAGCCTGAACGTGTCGGCGTCAAGCATTGACGGCGTACACAAGTACACTATAACCGCTTGGAGCGAAGAAGACCAGATAATAAAAATCACCAAGCAGATTGAGAAAAAGATTGATGTAATCAAAGCCGACTACTATACGGACGACCAGCTGTTCATCCGCGAGGTGGGCCTTTACAAGCTCTCTACGCCCGAAGTGCTTGAAAATCCGGAAATATCGCGCACCATCCGCAAGGCTGACGCACGCATTGTGGAGGTCAACCCGACATTTTGCAGCGTGATGATGAGCGGCGTTACCGAGGACATCAAAGGCTTGTACTTCTCTTTGGCGAAGTTCAACTGCGTGCTGCAATACACCCGCAGCGGGCGCATTGCCATCACACGGAACACCGTTGAAGAAGTAAGCGACTTTTTGGAGATGCAGGAACAAAACAGGAATAAAGATGCTTGACAAGACCGGACGATACGAATTCATGGCGGAGCCGTTTCACTGCGACTTCTCCAAAAGGCTTTTCATGGGGCATTTGGGCAACCATCTGCTCAACGCAGCCGACTTCCACGCCTTCCACCGCGGCTTCGGCATGACGCAACTTAACCCCGAGCACAAGACGTGGGTGCTCTCACGGCTTGCCATCGAGATGGAAACGATGCCTGCTGAATACGCCAAATTCAGCGTGGAAACATGGATTGAAAGCGTCATGAAGTATTTTACGAACCGTAATTTCCGCATCGCCGACGCTGCGGACGACAGCAAGACATACGGCTACGGACGCAGCATCTGGGCGCTGATTGACACCGAAACGCGGCAGCCGCAAAACATCCTTGATGTCAAAGACGGCGATATTGCAAGATATATCAACGCCGACAAGGAATGCCCCATTGACGGACTGTCGCGCGTCAAGATGGGAAACGGCGCACGCCTTGCCGCGACAATCGACACGCATTACAGCGACGTGGACGTGAACGGGCACATCAACAGCGTCAAGTACATAGAACACGTGCTCGACCTGTTCGGCACTGACTGGTACAGCACGCACAACATTCGCCGCTTCGACATTGCTTACGTGGCCGAAAGCCACTACGGCGACAAGCTGAACTTCTACATTGAAGGCGACGGCGAGGACATTTTCTGCGTGCGGATAGCGAAGAAAACGTCGGCTGACGGTGGCGAGACGGAGGTTTGCCGCAGCAAAATCACATTCGTGAAAAAGTAAGACAAGGCGGCCTTACGCCGCAAAGCATGTATCAAGCAACAACAGATTAACAACCTGAATGCCGCGCCAGAACGTGCGGCTTCAATAAAAAAACATTAACAAAATGGCAGAAATGAATTTCGGTGGCGTAATCGAGACGGTTGTCACCAGCAAGGAGTTTTCATTGGAAAAGGCACGTGAAGTGCTTAAAAACGAGACAATCGCCGTACTGGGATACGGCATCCAAGGCCCCGGACAGGCGTGCAACCTGCGCGACAACGGCTTCAACGTTATCGTAGGCCAGCGCGAAGGCAAGACATACGACAAGGCCGTGGCCGACGGATGGGTGCCCGGTAAGACGCTGTTCTCAATAGAAGAGGCGGCAGAAAAGGGCACAATAGTGTGCATGCTGCTGTCTGACGCAGGCCAGATATCCGTCTGGCCGAAGGTAAAACCATACCTCACAAAGGGCAAGGCGCTGTATTACTCCCACGGTTTCGCAATCAACTGGAGCAGCCGCACGGGCGTAGTGCCTCCCGAAGACGTTGATGTAATCATGGTTGCGCCCAAAGGTTCGGGCACATCCCTGCGCACAATGTTCTGTGAAGGACGCGGACTCAACTGCTCATACGCCGTATATCAGGACGCTACAGGACATGCCGAGGAGCGCACGATAGCCTTCGGCATCGGCATAGGAGCAGGCTACCTATTCAAGACTACGTTCGAACGTGAAGCAACAAGCGACCTCACCGGCGAGCGCGGTTCACTCATGGGAGCAATCGAAGGACTGCTTGAAGCACAGTATCAGGTGCTCCGCGAACATGGCCATTCGCCCTCGGAGGCGTTCAACGAGACCGTCGAGGAACTTACGCAAAGCCTCGGCCCGTTGTTCGGCGAAAAAGGAATGGACTGGATGTACGCCAACTGTTCCACCACCGCGCAGCGTGGCGCGCTCGACTGGGCGCCACGCTTCCGCGACGCGATAAAGCCCGTCATGGAGTGGCTTTACCTCTCGGTGAAGAGCGGCAACGAAGCGCAGATATCCATCGACAGCAACTCAAAGCCCGACTACCGCGAGAAGCTGAACGAGGAATTGCGCCAGATGCGCGAAAGCGAGATGTGGAGAGCAGGCGCAACGGTTCGCCAGCTGCGGCCTGAGAATAATTGATTTTTTATATTGGAAGTTAACGGAAGTTAGGCGCTTTGCGCCTAACTCCTTTTAGCTCCCGTCCACCCATTTTCCAAAATGCCACCTTTTAGCTTGTAAAAGGTGGCATTTTACGTTATAAAAGGGCATCTTTTGCAGTGTAAAACACGGCCTTTTACAACGCCTCATGCAACCTGCTGACACATAGCACGTTGTGAATTTATCAAAAATCAGCCGCCGCAAAGGATAATTATAGCAAAAAACAGTGTCCTGAACTTTGCCGTTACATACCTAAAAGTTATATTTGCATTTGATGAAAAGGTATCTGTCCATATTGCTTATGGCGGCATTCTACGGCACGGTATGCGCCCAAGAAGTGCGCGACAACACCGTACCTTCGGATAGCGCGGCCATAAACGGCGCGGCTCCCGAACAAGAAATAATCGGCGGAGCCGACGCTCCCACCCACATATACACTTACGACGGCTATCGCGGCGAGCCTCTCACAGCAAACGATTCACTACATCTGCCCGTGCTCGACAGCTTCGGGCGGACATACATCAACATGTACCCTTACAGCTGGTACGGGATGTATGACTGGCAGTTGCACAAGGGGCTCAACATAAACATCGGCGCATCGGTATTCGCCTCGTTCGGCGACAGCCCCTGGAAAGGCGTCGGCTTCACGCAAAGCATGGCCGCGATGTACGCCATTCCGCTAACCGGCAAACTGTCGCTCGCCGTTGGCGGATATATCGACAACCTGTTCTGGGCGCGCGACACATACCACGATGCCGGCCTCAACGCCGTGCTCGGCTACAAGTTCGACGAACACTGGGAGGGCTATATCTTCGGACAGAAGTCGCTCGTCAACACACGCATGCCCCTACCCCTTTACGACATAGGCAACATCGGCGACCGCATCGGGGCGGCTGTAAGATACAACTTCAACCCTAACTTCAGTATTCAAGTAAGCGTTTCGGCGGAGAAAAGAAGATAATTTATAGAAGTTAAAGGAGTTAAAGGAGTTATCGCTCACTGCGTTCGCTAAGGAGTTAAAGCCATTACCTTTGTAGTTGACAAGATACGAGGGACAAGTTGACAAAGCATTTGTCTTTAACTCCTTAGCGAACGCAGTGAGCGATAACTCCTTTAACTACTTTAACTTCTGAAGGGTCTTTGATTATTTCCAGTACAATCTCAAACTATTCGTCACCACGCTTACGCTTGAAAAGGCCATCAACGCACTCGCCAGCATAGGCGAAATCTGCCAGTCGAGACCGAAAGCGTAAGGCAGTCCTGCGGCAAGCGGTATGCAGACAACGTTGTAAATGAAAGCCCAGAACAGGTTTTGCTTCACCATTCCCACCGTAGCGCGTGACAACCTGATGGCCTCAGGTATGCGCCGGAGATCCGTTCCCATAAGAGTTACCTGTGCAACGTCCATCGCCACGTCAGTGCCTTTGCCCATTGCAATGCTCACATCGGCTGCAGCCAGAGCCTGCGTGTCGTTGATGCCGTCGCCAACCATGGCAACATGACGGCCTTCCGACTGCAACCGGCGCACCAGGTCCTCCTTATCCTGCGGCATAACCTTGCTCTTGTAATGCTTTATTCCGGCCTTCTCTGCCCAGTATCGGGCGGCTTCGTCCTTGTCGCCGCTCATCATGTACACCTCTACGCCTTCCTCCTGCAAGGTCTGCATGGCTTCGCGTGCGTTTGGCTTCAGCGTCTCCCGCTCCTCAAGCGACAGCAAGTCGGCTTTCGTAAAGTCAACGTCCTTGTTGGGAATAGTCAGCGTTCCCGTCTTGTCGATAACCAACGCGTCAACGCGACGCATGTTCTCAAGCGCCGTCGCGTCCTTGATTAAAATGTTGTTGCGCGCCGCTTTCCCTATGCCAACCATCAAAGCGGTGGGCGTTGCCAGTCCGAGTGCGCACGGACAGGCGATTACCAGCACTGACACGGCCGACATTACGGCGTGCGGCAACTGGCTGCTTCCGCCTACGGCATACCACAACACGAACGTAAGCAGCGACAATCCGAGCACCACAGGCACGAATACAAGGGCTATCTTGTCGACTATGCGCTGCACGGGAGCTTTGCTTCCCTGCGCCTCCTGCACTGTTTTTATGATGCGTGCGAGCATCGTTCTGGCACCCACTTCAGCCGCCCGGAAGCGTATCGTGCCGCTTTTCACCACCGTTCCAGCGAACACCTTGTCGCCTGCGGCTTTCCTCACAGGCACCGGCTCGCCCGTTATCATGCTCTCGTCGATATACGCCTCGCCCTCCGTCACGAAGCCGTCAACAGGCATCTTGTCGCCCGGGCGCACCTCTATTATGTTCCCTTTTTCAAGGGTCGATATGGGAACGTCTGTCGTTTCGCCGCCCGAAACCAACCGGGCCGTCTTCGGCTGCAAGCCCATCAGCGAGCGTATAGCCGCCGCCGTGCCGTGTTTTGCGCGCTCTTCAAGCACCCGTCCTGTAAGCACGAACGTTATAATCATTACCGAAGCGTCATAATATGTATGGTTGGCAAGCCCCCTTGCGCTCCAGAACCCGTCACCCCAGAAGGTGTTGAACACGCTGAACGCGAACGACACGCCTGTGCTCATGGCTACCAGCGTGTCCATATTTGCCGAGCCGTGTACAAGCTGCCGCCACGCGCTTGAATAGAAACGGCGGCCGCAATATACAAGGTTGAAAGCGGCAAGCAGCATCATCGTCTGGTTGGCGACATACTCGCCGCCCACATTAACCCATCCCATCGAGATGCACATCACGAGCACCGCCAGCACCCACGATGCCAAAGTCTGCCGCTTCAGGCAGCTCATCGCAGTGCGCTCGATAGCCTCCACGGCTTCGTCTTCGTCAATAACAAGGTCATATCCTACCTTCTGTATCTCTTCCTTCATCACCTTCGGCGACGTTTTCTGTGGGTCATACTCCACCAAAGCTGTGCGTGCGGCAAAGTTGACGCTGGCCTTCGCCACGCCGTCTATCTGCCCCAGACGCCTCTCCACGTTGGCCGCGCACCCGGCGCAGGCCATTCCCGTGACCGCTATTGTTTTCTTTTCCATTGTGCGTATATGTTTACCTTAATATATATTAAGCCGTCAACGGCAACGGCACGCATGCCGCGCACCGTGCCGCAAGGCTGATACAAAAGTAGTGCAAAGGTAATGCAACCGGGTTGCAATACCAAGAAAACAGGCAGAAATGCAAGAAATTGAAACCTGTTTGCCATCTCATTGATAGCCAGCATGTTACAAACGGCTTTGCAAAAGGCCATGTTTTGACGTGTAAAAGGTGGCCTTTCAGACGCTAAACGACGGCCTTTTGCAACGTAAAAGGCCACCTTTTGCAAAGCCGCCGCCATTTGTCGGATTTGCCGAAAAACAGGTTTCAGACTGTAAGCAAAGTGAGATTATTTGTTAATAATATGTAACAAGCCTTTGCGGTTGACGTTTTTTTACCTATATTTGCGAAGTAAACGGATGTTTACATGCAGGACATTTCTACTTTACCTACCATGTACAAACACTTCACAAAGCATACGGCGGACAACGGCCAGACGCAAGGCGGCGAGGCTACGGCACGCAACCGCCGTGCAGGCGGCGTAGTTACGCGCTGTGACGCTGTTCCGTGCGCTTTCGGTTTTACCCCCCCCGAAAGCCGGGGATAAGCCCTTACAGGGGCTTTTAGGCATGTTTGCGGCGGCATTCAGACCGCGTCCGCAAACATCATTCATCATCACCTTGCTCTTGTTAGTAACGGTCTGCCCGTCAGTTTCGGCGCAGACCGCCACGCACGTGCCGCCGGACACCGCCGCGGCACGCGGCTGGTATGCCGGCGCGGAGGGAGGAGTGCCCTTCGCGGTGAGCACCTTCAGCTCCTTCGCCGACGGCAGGACATACGCCGGTTGGCAGGCCGGCGTATTCGCAGGCTACGCCTTCAGCCCCGTAGTGTCGCTTGAGGCGCAGGCCGGATGGAGCCGTCCCGCCCTCGGGGCGAGGGAGTGCTGCACGGAAAGCGGCTACTGGCTCGGCTCCGACGGACGGCGTTACCATGCTCCCGTCAGCGGCCTGCCGGGCTGGGACTACAGCTCGCTGAAAAGCCGGGTGACCGTGCAAAGCTACGGACTCCAGCTCAACCTGAACGTCCTGCCGTGGCTCGGAGCGCCGCCGCAGAGCCGCTGGGGACTGGAGGTTTCGCCCCGTCTGGCGGCTGTAGGCACAAAGGCCAGGCTGTACGACACGTCCACCGGACGGCAGGTAAAGGGCCTGCCTACGCGCTGGCACCTGGGTGCCGGATTCCGCCTGCAGGGCTCTTACGCCGTGGCAGACCGCCTGCGCATCGGCCTGTACACCGGCATGACGTTCCTTACCGGCAAGGGCATGGACGGCATTCCGCGCCACGCCCACTCTTCCAACTACCTGTGGGAGAGCGGACTGCGCCTGTCTTTCTCATTCGGAAAGGCAAAACGCCGGGCCGCCGAGCCTGCACGCACCGTGCCGGTGACTCCCATACAGCCTGCCGCAAAACCCGAACCTGAGCCTGAAAAACCTGCGCCCGTTGTGGAGGAGCAGCCAAAGCCGGTGGCTGAAAAGGCGGAGGCCGGGCCTGAAAAGACCGTTTTCCCCGTGATTTTCTTCAACTTCAACAGCACCGCCGTGCGCCGGTCGGAGCGCGCCAAGGCCGGAGAGATAGCGCGAATCATGGCCGACGACCCGGAAATGCGCGTCCGCCTGACCGGCTGGTGCGACACCAAGGGCGCCACGGAGGTGAACCAGCGCGTGTCGCTGCGCCGCGCCGAGGCGGTGAAGAGGCTGCTCGTCAGCCTCGGAGTCGACGGCTCACGCATAACGACCGACGGCAAAGGCTCCGACTACGAACAGCAGGACGCTGCCAAGGCGCGCCGCGTCGTAACAGTAATCATCGGGGAGGAAGGATTATGAGACACATTATCGGACATATAAAAACAGCCGTGGCGGCGCTCGTGTTGTGCCTGCCCATGGCGGCGTGCACCGACGAGCCGCACGACGGAGGACGCGGAATAGCGGTCGCATTGGAACTTCCCGACCTTCAAAACACTTCCATTGAAGAGGTGACAATAACCATAACGGCCGACGACGGGGCGTATGAGACATCACGGACGTTCACCGGACTGCGCGAGCTGGCGGCCACCCTGTTCGACGTTCCGCCGGGTTGCTACACCGTGACGGCTACAACTCCCGACGGACTTGGCGGCAAGGCGCGCACCTGCCAGGACGGAGACGACATACGCCGGGTCACCATACGGCTGACCGAAGGCGGCGCGGAGCAGCCCGTATTGCGGCTTGACGTGACGCTGCCCGACGACGGCCTGCCGCCTTACGGCGACGGGACGCGAGCCGGAAGCGGAACGTACACGAGGCGGTTCATCGCCGACGTGTTCACGACCGACGGCGGAACGCGCGTGGCAAGGCGCGAAGTCACCGCGGAGACTGCACCGGGCGGAACGGCCACAATAGACCTTCCGCTCGACGAGGGGACGTATGACATACGCCTGTGGAGCGACTACGTGGCGGCGGACGGTGGCGGAACGGCCTTCTACGACGCGGCGGACTTGCAGCAGGTGGGCGTCAACACCGGCGCATACACCGCATGCACGGACTACAAGGACGCGGCGTACGCTTACTTGGAAAGCGTCAGCGTGACGGCGGAGGGCGGCGGAACGGCGGTTACGCTGGAGCGTCCGTTGGCAAAATACCGCATCGTGACCAAGGACATCGACCGTTACAGGCAGCTTGAGGGAGTGCCGCCGTTGGAAGAACTGACCGTCGGCATAAGCTACGAGGGCTTCTTCCCGTCGGCGTTCAACGTTGTGACGGGCAGGCCGAACGACGCCGTCGAGGGCGTAAGTTACGGCTGCGCGCCGACGTGGGAGGCCGACGCGGAGGGCAACGCCGCGCTGGCGAGCGACTGGGTGCTGGTGAACGGAGCGGAGAGCGGCGTGCGACTGACTGTCACCGTCACCGCCGCCGACGGCTCGACGGTCTGCCGAACCACCGGCGTAAGCGTGCCTTACCGCCGCGGACGGCTCACTACGGTGAGCGGAAACTTCCTCACCGCCGGATTAGGAGGCGGAGGGGTGGACATCGACACCGGATGGGACGACGGCACGTTCGAGGTGGAGTTCTGATGAAAACAAAAGCTACAAACCACCACTGCCCCACCTGACACCCACCCCAACCCTCCCGAAGGGAGGGAGCTTGAATGGCTTTTGAGTATTAGGCGTATATGCCTTATCAGTCCTATCCGGCCTATCCTAACAGCCTAAAACGCCTATCAGCCCCATCAAGACTGGCCGCCGCGTAACCGCCTGATTACCAGCGGCATTGCAAAAGGCCGTCTTTCAGGCCGCAAAAGGCCGCCTTTTACAAGCCAAAAGAGCACCTTTTGCAACGCAATATGCCACCTTTTGGAAAAAGACAAGACAAACAACATCATCATTAAACATATCACATCATGAAAAAAAGACGATTATTACTGATGCTGGGCATGGCAGCCATGCTGGCATCTTGCAGCCAGGAAGAGCTTGGCGGCACGCGCGCGGACGGCGCGATGACCATCACCGCGACAGTGGACAACGGCATCGGGACACGCGCATCGACGTACGACACCGACGACGTAACCATAGACCGGTGCCTGTTGGAGGTGTACGACCAGGACGGAAGCCTCGTAGGACAGCAGCTTACAGGCACTCCGGGCGCACAGGAGGGCACGTTCACATTCACCGTGAGCGGCCTCGACCCCGACGCGAAGTACGACTTCCTCTTCTGGGCGGACAACAATGCCGCTGCCGCCTACGACGGAAGCCTGAAAGAGCGCAAGCTTAACGCCGCGGCAAACCTCGCCGAGGCCCTCGCGTTCCAAGGCAAAATCGAGGGCAGCACGCCGGCCGCAGCCACGTCGGTGACGCTGACACACGCCGTGGCGAAGGTCACGCTGAACACCACCGGGGCGATGGACGCAGGCGACAAGGTGACGCTCGGCATTAGCGGAGTGACCGGCACATGGGACGTATCGGCAGGAACGGCAACGGGAACAGTCTCCACCGAATACGCATACACCCTGGCATCGGCCATAGCGCAGCCGCAGGACAGGACAGAGGTTACCACATTCTACGTGCCGGCGCCGGCCATCGGCTCCACAAACGACGTGACAATAGTCTACGCCTCGGCCGACAACGCCAGGACGGGGAGCGCCAACATTACCAACGTTCCGCTGAAAGCCAACTTCCGCACAGTGCTGACAGGAGACGTGGCGGCCCTGTATGAAGGCGCGACGGCAAGCATCACGGCTGCGCTGGACGAGGATTGGAACGACCAGGACGGTGAAACAATATTCACTGAAACCAACGTCATCACGACAACCGGTGTGGGACAAATCACCGAAGAAGCCGTAAGGAAAGCATTAGAGATAGGAGAAGGCACCGTAATAATAAAAGGCCCGATTAGCACAGTCGACCTTAACATCATAGCGGCGATAATGGACACGGAGATGAACATCGACCTGTCACAAGCCACATTGATGAACAACGACGGAACGGAGCCTCTGACTACCTTCCCCGACTCATTTAGAATGAAAAGCTACGGAGACGACAGCAACATGCTTGTAAGCATAATCCTGCCACAGGGCATTGAGGCTTTGCCGGATAACTGTTTTTACAGAAATAAAATGTTGACAAGCATCACACTGCCCGAAGGACTGAAAACTATCGGCAAATTGGCATTTTCCGAATCCGGACTGACATCCATAGACCTGCCCGAAAGCCTTGAAACGATAGGCGAAAGCGCATTCCATCTGATTTCCCAATTGGAAAGTGTCACGATACCCGAAGGCGTAACGTCAGTCGGGAAAACTTGTTTCTCAGATTGCGGACTTAAACATGTCGTATGGAATGCAAGCTGCGACATTGTACGGAGCGTTTTCTCTTATAACGATGGATTAGAAACCGTAACATTGAACAAATGCGGTGCAATTGACAAAATGGCGTTCGCAAGGTCAACAATACAAGAGATGACCGTCAACATTGACACCCCTCCTACGTTTGAAGTTTACAAAGACGGTGTTAATATTGTAAATAAGCCTGACATTAAAAAGATATATGTGCCTGCCGCTGCTGTCGAAACGTACAAAGCTACTCCTGATTGGAGCGAATATGCAAACGTCATAAGCGCAATAGAATGACATGAAAGAGAGATAAGCCGGTAACGCATTGACAATAAACAGATTACAAATGCCATTTCAAAAGGCCACCTTTTACACGCTAAAAGGTGGCCTTTTAGCGTGCGATTTGCCGTCTTTTGAAACGCGAAAGACGGCCTTTTGCAAAGCCGCCGGTTTCAAGGCAAAACACAAACCACGGCAAACGGCCTGCCAACCGGCCTGAAAAGAAATTTACGGCAACGCTTGGCTGTTTGGCAGGAAATGGCTAACTTTGTAAAAACTTTTCACCTACAAAAGCAAGAATACCATATTATGAATTTCTTTAAAGCACTGTTCGGCGGAAAGGAAGAGAAGCCGGAAGACAGGAAACGGGCGGAGGAAGAGAGAGACTTCGACGTGTTGAAATACGACGGCGTGCGCGCACTGCGCTCCGGGCAGCATGATTATGCAATACGGTGCTTCACCCACGCGCTGACCATGAAGGATGACTTGGAGATACGCGACTACATGTCGCAGGCCATGATACGCGCCGACAGGCTGCCGGAGGCTTACGAACAGCTGCTGAAGATAGCCGAGGCGCAGACGGACAACGTGCAGGTATTCGTCAGGATGGCGCACGTGGCATACATGATGGAGGACTATACGGCAATGGCCGACGCCTGCGAGAAGGCCATCGGCATTGACAGCGGCAACGCGGAGGCCACCCTACTCTACGCAAAGGCGTGCATAGGGCACGGCGACACGACTAACGCTGTAGCAATGCTGACAAAGGCCATAGGGCTGAAAGACGACTTCGCCGAGGCACGACTGCTGCGCGGAGAAACGCTGCTGAAAGCCGGGGAGACGGCGGAAGCCGACGAAGACGCCACGCTGCTGCTAACATACAACACGGAAAACGAGGACGTGCTGATGCTTAAAGCGCGCATCGAGCGGGCAAAGGGACAGGCGGAGGAAGCCATACTGTACTACGGCAAGGTTATCGACGCAAACCCGTTCAATGCCGAAGCGTACCGCGAACGCGGACAAGTGCGCATGGAAACCGGAGACGAAAGCGGCGGACAGGACGACATCCGACAGGCCGACGAACTGACAGAACAGCAGAACGGAACCGCCGACGGCGAAAACGTGGAGAAGAAAGTGAACGAAGCGTACAAGAATGTGAACCCGTTGGGGATATAATTTTTTTAACTCCTGAAATAAACACCTCTAACTACTAAAAAATAAAAGAAACTCTTGCACAATTCAATTAAAAGCTATATATTTGCAACGAAATGGCAAAATAAATGACAATGTACAACCAAAACGCATCTTTCTTTTACTTTTATTTTTACTTTGCAGGGCACTGTGAAGCGGGAAGTTGCGTGTAAATTTCAACTTAAGACAGACATATCTTACAAGAAGATACAGTAAAGTCCCGCTTCACAACGTTGAAGCGGGACTTTCGGTTTTAACAAAACGGCAAAAAAGGAAATATGAAGAGAATAGCAATACAAGGCTCTGTGGGGTCGTTTCACGACATAGCGGCCCACCAATACTTCAAAGGCGAGCAGCTACAGCTTATCTGCTGCGAAACTTTCGAGCAGGTGTTCGAGAACATAAGGCGCGACCCTACGGTCATCGGGATGCTCGCCATAGAGAACACCATAGCCGGTTCACTGCTGCATAACTACGAATTGCTGCGCAACTCGGGCACTACTATCGTGGGAGAGCACAAGCTACACATAGAGCACAGCATCTGTTGCCTGCCAGAAGACTCGTGGGAAACGATACGCGAGGTGCACTCCCACCCCGTAGCCCTTATGCAATGCCGCGGCTTCCTGGCAGACCACCCGGAGCTGAAAGCCGTCGAAGCCACCGACACCGCCGGCGCGGCAAAGCTCATCTCGGAACAGAAATGCCGCGGATGGGCGGCCATCTGCAACGCCTCCGCCGCCCGGCTGTACGGCATGAAGGTGCTGAAGGAGTCGATAGAGGACAACAAGCACAACTTCACACGCTTCCTCGTAGTGAGCGATACGCGCAAAGCCGACTTCCTCCGACCGCTCGACAAGACCAACAAAGCCAGCCTCGTGTTCTCCCTTCCGCATGAGGAAGGCAGCCTGTCGCAGGTGTTGAGCATCCTGTATTTCTATAAAATCAACCTCACTAAGATACAGTCTTTGCCGATAATAGGCCACGAATGGGAGTACATGTTCTACGTGGATGTGACGTTCAGCGACCCCATACGGTACCGCCAGAGCATAGATGCCATCATTCCGTTGACAAAGGAACTTAAAGTAATAGGAGAATACAAAGATGACGGAAAGCAACCAGACATACAGCATAAAGCCGGCTGACAGGCTGGCACAAGTGGCCGAATACTACTTCAGCCGCAAGCTGAAAGAGATTGACAGGCTCAACGCCGAGGGCAAAGACATCGTAAGCCTTGCCATTGGCAGTCCCGACATGCCGCCATCGCAGGCCACGGTCGACAAGCTGTGCGAGGTGGCACGGATGGCCGGAGCGCACGGTTACCAGCCTACTTCGGGCACTCCCGAACTGCGTCAGGCCATGGCCGGTTTCTACAAACGTTGGTACGGAGTGGACATCGACCCACAAACAGAAATACAGCCCCTCATCGGCTCAAAGGAAGGAATACTCCACATAACGCTCGCTTTCGTTAATCCCGGCGACAAAGTGCTTGTTCCCAACCCCGGCTATCCTACCTATACGTCATTAAGCAAGATACTCGGAGCCGATGTGATGAACTACAACCTGCGAGAGGATGACGGCTGGCAGCCCGACTTCAACGGACTTGAGAACATGGACTTGACCGGCGTACGCATCATGTGGACTAACTATCCGAACATGCCGACGGGTGCTCCGGCACGCATGGAGACATACAAACGGCTCGTAAGCTTCGCCCGGCGGCACAACATCCTGATAGTGAACGACAACCCGTACTCGCTCATCCTCAATGAAAAACCTCTCTCTTTGCTGCAAGTCGATGGCGCAAAGGACTGCTGCATAGAGCTTAACTCGATGAGCAAAAGCCACAACATGCCCGGCTGGCGCGTCGGAATGTGTGTCGGAAACAGGCAATTCATACAGTGGATACTGAAAATAAAGAGCAACATCGACTCCGGAACATTCCGCGGAATACAGCTCGCCGCTGCCGAAGCGTACAACAACGACGACGCATGGCATCGTCAGGCGAACGTGGAAACTTACCGTCGGCGGCGTCATTTGGCCGAAGCCATCATGCAAGAGCTGGGCTGCGAGTATGACAAAGGCCAGGTTGGAATGTTCCTTTGGGGCAAAATTCCGGCACGATACGCCAACGCCGAGGAACTTACCGAGAAGGTATTGCACGACGCAAGGGTGTTCATCACCCCCGGATTTATCTTCGGAAGCAACGGCGAAAGATACGTAAGGATTTCCCTTTGCGCCAAAGATGAAAGGATGGAAGAAGCCTTGAGGCGCATCAAAGAATACAAAACAACCGAATAAAACAAAGCAACAACGATATGGAACTTGAACTGCAACCGCTCAACTTGCCGAGCGACAACGAACGGCTGACGGTTATCGCCGGCCCGTGTTCTGCCGAAACGGAGGAACAAGTGATGACAACTGCGAGACAACTCGCATCAAAAGGCTGCCACATATTCCGCGCCGGAGTGTGGAAACCGCGTACAAAACCAGGCGGATTCGAGGGCAACGGCGAGAAAGCTCTGCCCTGGCTGAAACGCGTTAAGGAAGAAACAGGCATGATGACGGCCACCGAAGTGGCGACGCCGGAACACGTGGAACTGGCCATGAAGTATGGTATCGACATTTTATGGATAGGCGCACGCACTTCAGCCAACCCCTTCGCGATGCAGGCTTTGGCTGACAGCTTGAAGGGAACGGACATCCCCGTATTGGTGAAAAACCCCGTAAACCCTGACCTCGAGCTGTGGATTGGGGCGATGGAACGCATCAACCAGGCCGGAATAAAGCGCATTGCAGCCATTCATCGCGGCTTTTCCAGCTACGATAAGAAAATCTACCGCAACCTGCCAATGTGGCAAATACCCATCGAACTGCGCCGACGCATACCCGAACTGCCCATTTTCTGCGACCCGAGCCACATCGGAGGACGGCGCGAACTGATAGCTCCGCTGTGCCAGCAGGCCATGGACTTGGGATTTGACGGACTCATAGTAGAAAGCCACTGCGACCCCGACAAGGCGTGGAGTGACGCCAAGCAGCAGGTTACTCCCGACGTATTGGACTACATACTCGGACTAATCGTAATCAGAGACCAGACAATGAGCACCGAAGGAATAAACACTTTGCGTAAGCAAATTGACGAGATAGACAACCAGCTGATGGAAATCCTCGCCAAACGGATGCGCGTCTGCCGCGAAATCGGCCAATACAAGAAGGAGCACAACATGACAGTGCTGCAGACTTCGCGCTACAACGAGATACTCGACAAGCGCGGAGCGCAAGGCTCGCTGTGCGGAATGGACCCGTCATTCGTCAAGACCGTGTTCGAGGCCGTGCATGAAGAGTCGGTCAGGCAGCAGATAGAGATTGTGAATAAATGATTTTCAAGGAGGTAAAGGAGTAAGGAGATAAGGAGTAAGTAGACATGACTTAACCGGTGGAGGGAAGCATTTTGACGTACAAGAACTGCCATTCGAGGCATTTCTACTTACTCCTTTACTCCTCCACTCCTTACTACTAAAAACACAAACTGATGCGAATTTTAGTTCTTGGCGCAGGCAAGATGGGCAGCTTTTTCCTCGACCTGCTTAGTTTCGAGCATGAGACGGCGGTGTATGAGAAGAACCCCGAGCGGCTGCGCTTTACATTCAACACGCTGCGCTTCACGTCTATGGATGAGGTGGAGGAGTTCAAACCCGAACTGGTTATCAACGCAGTGACAGTCAAATACACCATTCCGGCATTCGAGGAGGTGATGCCACA
>ERZ791741.850-NODE-850-length-27071-cov-30.608972_pt1 | contig 27071 bp, 16 predicted proteins | sample MGYA00510040_ERZ791741 | MGnify/ENA primary metagenome ERZ791741 (study PRJEB30046, sample SAMN00791960) | human gut metagenome | study: EMG produced TPA metagenomics assembly of the A metagenome-wide association study of gut microbiota in type 2... | reverse complement strand
GCGGTGCGGGTTCAGGGAAACCCATTCGCTTTTGGCCCATCGGTCTTCGTCTTCGATATAGAACTTCCAGCCCTCATCGGTTTTGGTCCAAATGGAGGTTACCTGATCTTCCATTTTTTCGAAGAATTTGGATTTCTGGGAGAGATCATCATTGAGCTGGTCGAAGGTCAGCTTCTCTGCAAGCGTCTGTTCACCTGAAAACAGGTTCGTTCCAAGACCGAGGCGGTCACCCTCAATGGTAGCTCCGAGACTTGCGATGGTGGTCGGGAACATGTCCATGGTGGTGAAACTTCTGTTTTTCTCCTGCTGCGGCTGGATCGGAGAGTTGATGATCACGTTGTATACGGTTCTGATGTAGTCCGGATCAATGTTCTCACAGAAATCGGAATCCATCGTCAGATGGTCGCCAGAAATTACGATCGTTGTGTTCTCGTAGAAATCCTGCTGCTGAATCCAGGAAACGAACTCGGTGACCTGCTTGCTGGAGCAGTGCAGAACCATTCCGTACTGGTTGTCACCGTCGTTTTCTTCATCGCAGAGCTCACACGGATAGCCATCCTCAAAATGGGTGTCTGCGGTCAGCATGGTGAAGTTGAACGGCTCTCCCTCTGCTGCGATTTCGGTCAGACGGTCTTTGGCAAAGGAAAAGAGTTTTTCATCCTCATAGCCCCACCATTCGTACACCTTCGCGGCACTGGCACTCGCTCTTGCCGCCTGCACCAACGACGACGAGAACCTGAACGACGGCCCCGTGGCTGCAGTGATTAACGCCGAAATCTCCGATGCAGTATCCACCCGCGCCAGTGGCATCACCTGGGCGGAACGTGACGAGATAGGCATCTCCGAAAGCCGCTTCGGCTACACCAACGTGCCCTATCGGTGGGAAAGCGGGAAGTTCACACCGACAGGAACCATTATCTTCTTCCAAGATGACGACCCGACCACCTTCTCCGCTTACTATCCTTACGATGCGGACGGCGGGACACTGACCGCCACCACCGATGCCACGGCGCAGCAGAACCAGCCCGCCATCGACTTCCTCTATGCCACCGGCGCCACTGCCAGTACGCACAATCCTGAAGTGAACTTCACCGACAACACGGCTGCCGGAGGCACGGACTGCTCCTTCCATCACTGCATGAGCCAGATTACGCTCACCTTCAAGGAGGGTAGCGGTGTGGACTTCTCTACCATCCAACCCACCGGCTACACGCTCTCCGGACTGATGCTGACGGGCAGCTTCGACACCACCACCGGCACGGCAGAAACGGATGATGCCACAGCGGCGCAAGACCTCGACATGACGCTGACGAACGGCGCACTCACCTCGTCGGTCATCCTCTTCCCGCAGACCAAGGCAAGCATCGGACTGAGCGTGTACTACAACAGCCAGCCCTACACCGCCACGCTCACCATTCCCGACGGCGCACTGAAAGCCGGTAACAACTACACCTACACCGTCACCGTCCGCAACAAGGACCTGAGCATCGAATCTGCCGAGATTACCCCATGGAATCCGGTAAGCGGCGATGACGTGAATGCAGACCTCTAAGTAATCATTAACGAAACAGAAAGACATGAGTATCAGATATTCATATCCTATATACTTCTCTGCCCTGCTCCTTCTCCTCGCTGCTTGCACGCAGGACGAACTGACGGACGACACACGGTTGCCCGAAGGACAATACCCCTTGCAGATAGCCGCCGTCATCCTCAGCGTGGAGGGAGGCGAGGCGCAGCCGTGGGGCGCACCGCAGACCCGCGTCAGCGAGAACGGGGACGGCACGGGCAGCGTGTGGGACTGGAATGGCACGGAAATGATTGGCGTACAACTGGGCGGCGAGACTACCACCTACACCCTAAATGCCGACAAGACATTAAGTACTGACGCTCCCCTCTACTGGCAGAACACCCAGACAGCCACTGTCACCGCCTGGTACCCTGCCACAGACGGCACCCTCAATCTCGGAGACCAAAGCCAAAATCTTGCCTATCTGTTGAGCGGCACGGGCACGGGCAACTATCAGAACCCGGTAGAACTGACCTTCACCCATCAACTGGCCAAGGTGCGTGTCACGCCTTCGAATGACATCGCCGACGGTGAGGTAACTTCCCTCCAGCTATACACCTACACCCAATGTACCCACAACCAAGGCAACGACGTGCAGGGCACACAAGAGGATTGGATAGAGATGAAGGAGTGTGAATACAACGGCCAGACCTGCTGGGAGGCGAACGTAGTGCCCGGCAAGGAGATAACAAAGTTACGGGCGAACGGCACCGAGGAACGCAACCTCTCCGCCGCCATCAATCCCGAGGCGGGCAAGTTCTACAACATCACGCTGAATAAGGATTTGGGCTATACCGAAGTGAGCGAAGGCAACTACACCGTGGACAACGAAAAGGGGCTGAAGAACCTCGCCGAGCTGGTGAACAACGGAGCGACCTACATCAACATCACCCTAACGGGCAACATCACCCTGACGGGGGAATGGACACCGATAGGCACTGCCTGGAATAACTCATACACCGGCACCTTCGACGGAGGCGGCCATACCATATCGGGGCTGACCGTGAAGGGAAGTGACGAATATGCGGGTCTGTTCGGCTACATCGGCTCTGGCGGCACTGTGAAGAACGTAAAGTTGGAGAAAGTGCAGATAACAAGCGATTACCAGTATGCCTATGTCGGTGGCGTAGCGGGAAATAACAATGGAGCTATTGAAAACTGCTCGGTGTCGGGCAGCGTCAGCGGAAACAGTACCTACAACAGCGTAGGTGGCGTGGTGGGCTATCAATGGGGCGGTTCCATCACCGGATGCAGCTCCTCGGCCACAGTGAATGGAACGGGCAGTGTCGGCGGCGTGGTAGGTCAAACGAATTATGGTGCCACCCTGACCGCCTGCTATTCCACGGACAACGTGACCCTTGAAAGTAATGGTTCAGACAACTATTATGCCGGCGGCGTGGTGGGATCTAACGGAGCAAGCTGCACCCTCACCGCCTGCTATGCCACGGGCAACGTGACCGGCACAGGCACCGGAAGCGGCTCTATCTATGTAGGCGGCGTAACGGGAGACAATGCTTCGGGCACCCTGACCGCCTGCTACCATGCTGCGGAAACTGTCAGCGGCCCGGTCAGCGCCACTGGCGGCGTAACGGGTCGAAACTATAATGCATCAGTCGGTGCCCCTGTCATCACCGCCTGCTACTGGCAGAACGACCAAGCCAAAGGCATCGGCTATAATCATGCAGGCACCACCGTCGAAACCACGAAGGTGGACGGCAACTGGACGGAAGCTATGAAAGCCATGAACGAGAAGCTGTCCGGCACGGGCTGGCTGTATGTACTAGGCCCGGACGGTCTGCCCGTATTGGAAAAAAATCAGTAAGAAGGAACTCCCATTCCGGGCGGGAGCATTTGTGCCCGGTAAATCATACAGACACCGCAGCCCGCTACCACAAGGTCAGTGGGCTGCATTTTTATGAGGAAAGCATATTGTAAACGAAAATGAAGTAAACTGCATGAAACAGAAAACAGCAGCAATAAAATTCTTGGGCACAAAGATAGCAGCAGGGTATGTGTTGATACCCGTTCCGTATCGGCGGATTTGCAAATCCGCCGAATAGTTTGTGCGTAGGATTGCAGATGCGGCGAGAGTTACAGTTTCAAATAGTGTCCTTTCAGCCTATAAGATATGGCTTTTCGCCCTATGAAAGGCATCATTCCGCATCATGGAATGATGCCTTTTGCAGGCTTGCCGAAAACGGGTGGAAACCGTAACAAAAAGCCGTCGATATGTGATAAACCGTAAGTGCCACGCGAGCGCGGCATGGGGTAATGCCATAATAACGTGAGTTCGGTATGAGTGCTTTTACTGTCACGAGTTTGCGGTCATAGGGGTAGGGGTGCGGTTGTACGCAAAATCTTTTTTTGCAAATCGTCTGTCATCTGTCAGTTTTCGGTGTAATGTGTTGAAATACAAGGCGTTATAGGCTGACAGATGAAGCATGGCATCTGTCAGCCTGACTATATCCACCGACGGTTTTCTGACAGGGCTGACAGATGAGCGTCTCATCTGTCAGCGCATAGCATGCTGATTGTCAGTGCGTTACGCCGAAAACTGACAGATGACAGACGATTTGCGTTTTTCCTTTCGCTTTGCACTCACCTTTCACTACCTCTGCTGCGCGACGGTAGGATGCGGTTCGGCAAAGCGAAATCAAAAAACTTCGTTTTTCCTTTCGCTTTGCACTCACCTTTCACTACCTTTGCAGGCGTGAAATAAAGACGAAAGAAAATGGCACTTATAAAGACGGTAAAGGGTCTTGCTCCGAAGTGGGGCAGGGACTGCTATTTCAGCGAAACGGCCTCGATAGTAGGCGAAGTGACGATGGGCGACGAATGCTCCGTGTGGTTCAACGCAGTAGTGCGCGGCGACGTTGCGCCGGTAACGATGGGCAATCGGGTAAACATTCAGGACGGAGCCTGTGTGCATGTGACAAACACTACCGGGCCGGTGGTGATGGAAGACGACGTAACCGTGGGGCACAACGCCACGGTTCACGCCTGCACGATACGCCGCGGCGCGCTTATAGGCATGGGCTCGACCGTGCTCGACAACGCCGAGGTGGGCGAGGGCGCGGTGGTTGCCGCCGGCGCATTGGTGCTGCAAGGCACTAAAATCGGCGCGCATGAGATATGGGGCGGCGTGCCTGCCAAGTTCCTGAAGAAGACGCGCCCCGACCAGGCCGAAAGCTTCGCACGGCATTATGTGGAGTATTCGAAATGGTACTTGGAAAGGGGAGAAAAGGTAAAAAGGTAAAAAGGTAAAAAGGTAGAAAGGTAAAAAAGGTAGAAAGGTAAAAAAGTAGAAAGGTAAAAAAGTAGAAAGGTAAAAAAGTAAAAAGGTAGAAAAGTAAAAAGGTAGAAAAGTAAAAAAGTGTATTCTTATCCGTTAAGCTACCGAATATTATTTTACCTTTTTACTTTTTTACTTTTTTACCTTTTTATTTTTTTTACCTTTTTACTTTTTTACCTTTTCAATTACAGAGTGTATCCTGTCCAGCCGAAGATGTCGGTCGGGCAACCGCCGGTGTTACCGTTGGTGATGCTGATTGTCGCGCCAGCGGGATTGCCGCTGTTGGTGTCGCTGCCGACATTGGTTGCGCCTTTGATGACGTTGATTACAGAGGCTGCGTCGCCGGTGCCTTTGCCGTCGGAGAGGTCTACAAGTTCTGTAATCTCGCCTGAACCAATCACCAATGCGTTGCTGATGGTTGCCTTTGCGCCGCGGCGCACCTTGATGGCGTCCTGCATTGCCTGGGTTGTTGACAGGTTCTCTATCGTCATGTTCTCAATCGTGAAGTCAGACTGTGGCGTGTGGTCAGGGCTGTTGCCGTCGAGGTTGCCGTCGGCCTCAACGCCACGCGGGTCTTCCTCCGTGCTTGTAAATCCGGCCTCCCAGCGTCCGTAGCAGTTTGAGAGCGTGCCGTTGTAGCCCTGGGTGAAGTCGAAGCAGTCGTCGTCGCAGTTGACAGCGAGCAGGTTGTCTACGCTGACCGAGCCTCCGAAGAACTCAATCGCGTCGTCAGCGCCCTCGGCGATGTATATGTTTGAAATCTTTGTGTTGCTTCCGACAGCGTTCAGCGTGAGTCCGTTGTGCTCGATGTCTGACGAGCTGCGTGCGCCGGAGTAGAGTATGCGGACGTATGTCAGCACGCCTGAATAGTCGGCGTCGTTGTCTCCGCCGTAAGGAATGTTGGCGTCAATCTCGGTAGTGCCCTCTGCAACCGTTCCTTCAGTGCCGGAGATGTGGGCGTATCCGTTGATTATCAGTCCGCCCCAATATCCAGCGGAAGCATTGTCGGCGTCGGCTGTGAATGTGATTGGCGCGTCTTCCGTGCCTGCCGCGTAAATCTTGCCGCCGCGCTCAACGAGTATGAAGTTGTCGAAGCCTTCGTTTGCTTTTACCGTCATGCCAGCCGGGATTATCAGCACGCCGCCGTCCTTGACGTGTACGGAGCCGTTGAGCGAATACTCTTTGCCGGCCTCTAATGCCATAGGCTCTGTGATTTCAAGCGGTATCTCGTTGCCTGTAACGGTGGTGACGGGGTTTAATGTGGGGAACTGGTAGCCTGTCCAAGAGAACTTTGACGTGTCCGCGCCGGTGTTGCCTGCCTGTACCTGAACGCCCGAATATGCCGTGCCGCCGTTGTTTACGACATCGTCAGACACGTAGTATGCGTTGTTGGTAACGCTTATTTCGGTTGCGGTAGTGGCATTGTCCTTGCTGTCGGTAAGGTCTACGAGGTTCTGTATCTCGCCTGCACCGTAAACTACGGCGTTGGTGATGTGTGCCGTCGCATCGCGGCGCACCTTGATGGCGTCCTGCATGGCCTGTGCCGAAGAGTTGTTTACTATCGTCATGTCCTCTATGGTGAAGTTGGCCTGCGGCGTGTGGTCCGAGCCTTCGCCGTCGAGGTTGCCGTCGGCTTCTACTCCGCGCGGGTCGCTTTCGGTGCTTACAAATCCGTCTTCCCAGATGCCGTAGCAGTTGGAGAGCGTGCCTGAGTAACCCTGGGTGAAGTCGAAGCAGTCGTCGTCGCAGTTGACGGCGAGGATGTTGCTTACGTTCACCGTTCCTCCGAAGAACTCAATCGCGTCGTCAGCGCCCTCGGCGATGTATATGTTGTCGATTGTCGTTCCGCTTCCTACGCCGTTAAGCGTCAGTCCGTTGTGCTCTATGTCAGATGAGCTGCGCGCTCCGGTGTAGAGCAGTTGCACGTACTCGATGGTGCCGCTGTTGTCGTCAGACACGTTTCCGCCGTAAGGCACATTCGTGTCAATCTCCGTCGCTCCCTCGGAAACTGTGCCGCCCGCGCCTGAAATGGGCGCGTAACCGTTGATGATGAGTCCTCCCCAGTGGCCCGATGTGGCGTCGGTTGCGTCGGCGGTCATGATGATGGGCTTTGCCGCCGTTCCCGTTGCGTTGATTTTTCCTCCGCGCTCAACGAGGATGTAGTTGCCGAAACCCTTTGCCGCCTTTATTGTTGTTCCTGCCGGTATCTCAAGGGTTGCGCCTTCGCGGACGATGAGCGCGCTTGTCAGGTGGTATTCGGTGTTGGCGTCGAGTGTCAGAGTTCCTTCTACGTCACCTCCAAGCACCGCGCTGTCGGTAGGGCCCGGGCCGTCTCCGCCGTTGTTGTCGTCGTCGCTGCAAGAAGTCAACGTCATTGCACTCATCATGGCAAGGAAAGCCATGGATGTAAGAAATAATTTTTTCATGTTGCTAAATGATTTTAGTTGATGAATTATTGTCTTGTGTTATGTTAGTTTTTACAGGTTGTAAGACAGTCCGAGACTGAAGTCCATGCCCCTCTTGTACTTGCTGAGCACCACTTCCTTGTTGTCGGCGTTGCCCTGTCGTGTCAGCTGGTGGGCGGAGTTGAGCAGGTTGCGCGCCTTCAGGTTGATGGAGAAATGCTTTCCAAGCTGCGCCGAGGCGACGAAGTCAAGCGTCGGTATGCCGTTCTCCATGATGTCCTGGTAGCCCTCCGTGCCCACGGTATAGAGCCTGTCGCTGAAGTAGTTGAACACCAATGCGCCTGTGAAAGTGTTGGCCTTTTTGCGCAGCATGTATGTAAGGTCGGCGTTCACCAGCCAGGGGGCTGCTCCTTCGAGCTGCGAGCCGGACGGGTCGGTTGCCAGCGGCACCTTTGCGAACGTGTAGGTGTATGCTCCGTTCATGCCGAAAGTAAGCCTGCTAAGCCCCTCGCCCTGGAGGTTCTGCGAGAAGATGTGTTTCTTCAGCTCGACCTCGACGCCCGCAACGGTGGCATGGTCGGATATGTTCCTGTATGAGAGATAGCCTCCGGCGCTGTTCACTTCAATGCGCGAGATGGGGTCCTTGATGTATTTGTAGAAGCCGGTGACCGACAGCAGCTCCGACGGTGACAGGTACCAGTCCCACTTCAGGTCGACGTTGTAGTTGTCAGACGGTTTCAGGTCGGGGTTACCCTGGCTCTTGAAGCTTACGCTGACATAGCGGAAAGGCGATATTTCCTTTGACTGCGGCAGGGTGTAAGTCTTGCTTGCGGCGAGGCGCAGGGCGTGGTTCTCCGTGATGTTGTAGCGCAGGTTGATGCTCGGCAGAAAGTAGTTCTTGTTTATTTCCTGTGAGCCTTGCGTGCCTCCGCGGTTGACATTGTAGTTTACTTTCATGCCTACGTTGTCGTATTTCAGTCCGACGTTGGCTATGAATTTCCTCGTAAACTGGTATGTCGCTTCCGCGTAAGCCGAGTGAATGTCTTTCTTTACGTCATATTTGTCGATGTTGCGGTCAAGCTGGAAGTCGCCAGCCGTGAAGTTGTCGTTGTTGAAGAAATCGTCGAAACGCACGTTGTCGATGTCAAACACGTCCTGGTTTACGACCGACATGTCGTATTCCACGGCCTCGAAGTTGTCGTCGACAAATCGTCCGATGTATCCTATGCGCACGTTGGAGTTCTGCTCGAAGCCGTCTTTCAGCTTGTAAGTAAGGGCCGCCCTGACGTTAAGGTCTCCGTCGTTCAGCTTTGAGAAGTAACGCTGCTGTATGCCTGTGCCCTTCATCGGCTCGTAACCGTTGTCGGTCAGTACGAGGTTGTTGATGCGGCGGTCAGGCTCATAGCCGTTGATTATGTTGTATGCCACTCCGGCATCAAGGCCGAACATCTTGCCGAGCTGCCACTTCGTGTCAATCTGGTTTACGATGAGCATGTTGTCGTTTACCTGCTGGCGGCGCATAAAGCCCTCGTAGGTGTCAGACGATTCGTACTTTGAGTCCATGCCGGTGTAGTTGCCTACCGACTCGTCGGCGGAATGTACGAGCATGAAGTTGTACGCGATGCTGTGCTTCCGGTTAATCGAATACTCAAGGTTTGCCATCGCAATCTGGCTTGTCTTCACCTTGGATATGTCGCCGTTCATGTCCTGCGTCAGCGTGCCCGTAGTGGTGGTGTTGCGCACGTCCTCGTCATAGTGGGTATAGTCCTTGTTGTGTGACGCTACGAGGAAGAACGAGAACGCGTCGTTGCCGAACCTGAACCGCTTTCCGCCGGAGATTGTGTAGCTCTGGTTTATCTGCAGGTTCTGTTTCGACGGGTCGAGCGAGTTGCGGAAGTTGTATGTGTCAAGGTTCGTGCCGGGCTGTGTCCTGTCGGCGAAGCCGAACGAGTTGACACCGTCCATGCGCATGAAGTCGGACGAGAGCGTCTGCGTGTTGAAACCTCCCGACACGCTCACGCTCAGCTTGCCGTCGCCGGTAAGCTCTTTCGACGTGATGTTGATGTCGGCTCCGGCGGCGTCGGCAGGCGTGTTGCTGTAAAACGCCTTGTTGACATCAATCGACTGGATTATGTCGGTAGAGAAAAAGTCGAGCGCGATGTTTTTGTATTCAGGGTCTTCCGAGGGCAACGGAAAGCGGTTGAGCGTCGTGATGTTGTAACGGTCGCCCAGACCGCGCACAAACACGTTCTTCACTCCTTCCTGCTTGGATATGCCCGATATCTTTGTGACGGCCGCCTGCGCATCGCTTATTCCCTTGCGTGAAAGCTCCTGCGCGCCGATGGTCTGTATTGCCACGACGGATTTCTTCTGTTCCATCATCGTTACGTTCTCCGATTCGCGGTTGGCCTTCGCCACAACCTCCACGCCCGACAGCACGCGGTTGTCTGTCTCAAGCTCGAAGTCGAGCGTTGTAATCTTGTTGTTCTCAATCTTCACCTGCCTCTTGACGGCGGTCTTGTAGCCGACATACTTTATCTCTATGTCATAAATGCCGTCACGCAGTCCCGACAGGGCGAAGTTTCCGTCAACATCGGTCACGGTAGCCATGCCGCTGCCCACGACGGTCACCGTCGCACCGATAAGCGGTTCTTTCGACTGCCTGTCCTTTATGCTTCCCTTGACGCCGGTATCGGCGTCGTTCACATCGGCGCCAAACGCCTGCACGGCCACAATCAGGGCCATGGCAACTGCGCCAAACAATCTTTTCAATCTGTTCATTTTGTCCTTTCTTCGTAAAAAAACATCACAATCCTGTTTCCGGGTGCAAAATTAAAGCTGTGGTGTTGCAATCGCATTGCCTTACGATTAGCAAGTTTTTACAAAGAAATTGCAATGGTATTACTTCAAAATATCTTCAAAATTCACCTATTATTATATATAAAATGGATGTCGGTCAATCCGACATCCATTAAGAAGTTAAAGGAGTTAAAGAAGTTATCGCCCACTCCGTGGGCTGAGAAGTCTCAGGCTTACGGTTTTCGGCGTGTAGGATTGCATCACTTGCCGCCGAACGTGGCGACTATGTACTCCGAACACGTGCCGATGCGGAATTTCGCGCCCCAGATACCCATGCCCGAGCTGACATAGTAGCGCGTACCGCCGCGCCGCCAGGGGCCGTAGGCGTCTTCGTAGACGCTCTGCGTAATCCACGATATGGGCCATACCTGGCCGTGGTGGGTGTGTCCGCTGAACTGGAAGTCTACGCCGGCCCTCTCGGCCTGCTCCAAGTGGTAGGGCTGGTGGTCGAGCAGTATGACGTACTTCGACTTGTCCACGCCGCGCATCAGTGCGCCTATGCTTTTCCTGTGGGGGTTGGAGCGGTCGTCGCGGCCTACTATCACGATGCCGCCCACGGCCGCCGCGCTGTCGCGCAGCAGCGTCAGTCCGGCCTTGCGGTAGAAGTCCACCGAGCCGTCTATGCCCGAATAGTATTCATGGTTGCCCAGGCAGGCATACACCGGGGCTTCTATGCGGCGCAGCTCGGCGGCCATGTCCTCGTCGAGCAGCGGCCTCAGGCTGCCGTCAACTACGTCGCCTGCTATCAGCACAATGTCGGGACGCTCGGCGTTGACCATGTCAACCCACCTCGCCAGCTCCCTGCGGCCGTTGTGGTAGCCAAGGTGCATGTCGCTCATCATCACAATCTTAGTGCCAGCCGGCACGTTGCCGTCTGCCGGAAGGTTCACTTCGTGGCGCGCCTTGTGCATGTAGTTGGCATAAGCGGCGGCGAACACCACGACCATCAGTGCCGTAACGGCCAGCGAGGTGTAGCCGTTGGCGTATAGCAGCGGCCTCGGCACGATGTGCAGCAGCCGCCCGACGTCGAGCAGCAGGAACAGCATGACGAGGTAAAGCAGCACGAATATGGCCGAATTGCCTACCTCATAGCACGTCCGCGCGAGCCACATGGGGAAGCGGTCGATGGTGTGCGAGAAGTTGAGGAACAGCGTGGCGAACGCCAATACGCATGCCGTCACGACGGCACTCTTGCCTGCCACGCCCCACGGCAGCATACACCAGACGTGCCACAGCACGTAGGCCAGCCCCACGAGCGGCAGCACAAAGAAGATGAACATCCACATTTTTCTCAATAATTTATTATTTTCAGCAGACAAGTTGACAAGTGACGAGCAGACGAGTAGACAAGTGACAAGTCAACAAGCTGAAAATTGCTTCGTCTGCTTGTGCCTTGTCTGCTTGTTTACTAAGTGAAATCTCCTAGTCTGCTCGTCACTCGTCAACTTGTCCGCTTCAAGAAAGCTCCTCGACAGCCCTGCGCAGGCGGCGCAGAGTCTCCTCCTTGCCGAGGAAAGCGGAAATGTCGAACATGCCGGGACCCTTTCCTATGCCCACGAGGGCAAGGCGAAAGGCGTTCATTACGTCGCCCAGCTTGTAGCCCTTGGCCTCGACCCAGGCCATGACTTCGCGCTCCTGGTTCTCCAAAGAGAAGTCGTCAAGGCTTTCAAGAAGGTCGGCCAGCTCGGTCATAACCTGCGGAGAGTCCTCCTTCCAGCGCTTGCGCACGGTCTTCTCGTCGTACTCCACGGGCGGAATGAAGAAGAAAGAGCACAGCGGCCACAGCTCTTTCACGAAGTCGACGCGGTCTTTCATCATCGATACTACCTTGGTGATGCGCTCCATAGGCTCGTCGACGCCGTTGCCGGCGACGATTGGCGCGAAGAGGCTTGCTATCTCGTCGTCGCTCTTCTTGAGTATGTATTCGTGGTTGAACCATACGGCTTTCTTGTAGTCGAAGCGTGCTCCGGCCTTGCTGCACTTTGCGATGTCAAACTGTTCCACAAGCTCGTCAAGCGTGAACAGCTCCTGCTCCGTGCCCGGGTTCCAGCCGAGCAGGGCGAGGAAGTTGATTACCGCCTCGGGGAAATAGCCCTGTTCGCGGAAACCGTTGCTTACTTCGCCGGTCTTGGGGTCGTGCCATTCGAGTGGGAATACGGGGAAACCGAGTCGGTCGCCGTCGCGTTTGCTCAGCTTTCCCTTGCCGTCGGGCTTCAGGAGCAGCGGCAGGTGGGCGAACTGCGGCATGGTGGCTTCCCATCCGAAGGCGCGGTAGAGCAGCACGTGCAGCGGCGCGCTGGGCAGCCACTCCTCGCCGCGGATTACGTGGGTGATTTCCATCAGGTGGTCGTCAACTATGTTGGCGAGGTGGTAAGTGGGCAGTTCGTCCGCGCTTTTGTAGAGCACCTTGTCGTCGAGGATGTCGCTCTTGATAACCACGTCGCCGCGTATCATGTCGTTTACGTGCACCTCTTCGCCCGGCTCAACCTTGAACCTTACGACGTACTGCACGCCGTCGGCAATGAGGGCGTCAACTTCTTCCTTGGGCATGGTGAGCGAGTTGCGCATCATGTGGCGCGTGTGGGCGTCATACTGGAAGTTCTTTATTTCCTGGCGCTTGGCCTCAAGCTCCTCGGGAGTGTCGAAGGCGATGTACGCCTTGCCGTCGGCGAGCAGCTGGTCGACGTACTTCTTGTAGATGCTGCGGCGCTCGCTCTGGCGGTAAGGGCCGTGTGAGCCGCCGAAGCTTACGCCCTCGTCGAACTTGATGCCCAACCAGCGGAACGACTCGATGATGTATTCCTCCGCCCCGGGGACGAAGCGCGATGAGTCGGTGTCTTCAATCCTGAACACCATTTCGCCGCCCCTCTGGCGCGCGAAGAGGTAATTGTACAGCGCGGTGCGCACTCCGCCGATGTGGAGCGCACCTGTAGGACTGGGCGCAAAGCGCACCCTTGTTTTTCTTTCTTCCATGTCTTTAATAGTTGACAAGTGACGAGGGACAAGCAGACAAGGCACGAGCTACGAGTAGACGAGGCACAAGCTACAAGCTGGCAAACGACAAGTTGCGGGTTGACGCGCCGCCGTCTTTCAGGCGAACCGTAATCCGCTGACAGTCAGCGCGTTGCCCTACGGCTTGCAAAAGACCGTCTTTTGGCCTGCAAAAGGTGGCCTTTCAGCGTGCAAAACATGGCCTTTTACATTGCAAAAGGCCGCCTTTTGGAAAGCGTCCGGCGGCCCGGCAGAATGCAGCCGGCCGCAAGTCAGCCCCCATACACTTGATTTTTTGTGCAAAATTACTGTTTTTTTGCCAAAGTGGAATATTTTTTTAGTATTTTCGCAGGGCAAGAATACAACGCAAGACAAAATGATAAAGTTCGACAATACAGGCGGAAAGCCCTGGAGCCGGTGGCTGGCATGCACGCTGCTGGTGATGGTGACAGTAGGCATCATTGTGTTTTTCCTGCCGCGCAACAGCGGCCCGCAGTTCCGCTACGATGTAGGCAAGCCCTGGATGTACGGCTCGCTGATAGCCAAGTTCGACTTCCCCATATACAAGACCGAGGCCACCATAAAGGAGGAACAGGACAGCATAACGGAAGCTTTCGAGCCTTACTACAACTATGACGCCGCCGTGGAGAAGGAGCAGATAGCCAAGTTCCTCGACAAATACAAGGACGGCATACCGGGACTGGCGCCCGGCTACGTGGCAACCATCGCCGACCGGCTGCACCGCCTCTACCAGGCGGGCATCATGAACGCCCCGGAATACTCAGAAATAAGCCGCGACACGATGCACATGGTGAGGATTGTCAACGGCAAGAACGCCACCAACATAGAGATAATGTGCCTCTACTCGACCATGACCGCGTATGAACGGCTGTTCTCCGACCCCAAAATCGCAGCCCAGAAACAGGTGCTGGTACACTGCAACCTCAATGAATACATACAGCCGAACCTGAAATACGACAAGGAAAGAAGCGAGACGGAGGTAAGCGACTTGTTGAGCTCAATACCCCTCGCAAGCGGCATGGTGCTGAGCGGACAGAAGATAATCGACCGCGGAGAGATTGTCGACGACTACACTTACAGAGTGCTGAACTCGTTTGAAAAAGAGACCAAACGGCGCAGCGCAAGCGCCACGGCAGTGCCCTCGACGATAGCCGGACAGGTGCTGTTCGTCGGCACGCTGATACTCCTTTTCACCACATACCTGCGCCTGTTCCGCAAGGATTACTTCGAGAAACCGCGCAGCATAGCCATGCTCTACGTCATGATAACGGCCTTCCCGGTGTTCGTTTCACTGATGATTACGCACAACGTGCTGAGCGTCTACCTGCTGCCCTTCGCCATAACGCCCATATTCATCCGCGTGTTCCTTGACTCGCGCACGGCCTTCACGGCGCACGTCACGATGGTGCTAATCTGCGCCGCCGCCGTGAAATACCAGTACGAGTTCATCATAGTGCAGCTTGTGGCCGGCATCATCGCCATCTATTCGCTGCGCGAACTGTCGCAACGCGCCGAGATATTCAAGACCGCCGTGCTCGTGACTCTCGGCAGCTCGGCCATCTACTTCGCGCTGCAGCTGATGCAGGACAACAGCATCCTCACCATGGATCACGACATGTACATGTACTTCATAGCCAACGGCGTGCTGCTGCTTTTCGCTTACCCGATGATGCTTGTCATAGAAAAAACGTTCGGATTCATATCCAACGTCACGCTGATAGAACTGTCGAACACCAATAAGAAGCTGCTGCGCGACCTTAGCGAGGTGGCCCCCGGCACGTTCCAACACTCGGTAATGGTGGGCAACCTCGCCGCCGAAATAGCCAACAAAATAGGCGCGAAGGCGCAGCTTGTACGCACGGGAGCGTTCTATCACGACATAGGCAAGATGAGAAATCCTGCCTGTTTCACCGAGAACCAGATGGGAGGCGCCAACCCTCTTGACGCGATGCAGCGCATAGACGCCGCCCAAGTGGTTATCAGCCACGTGACCGACGGACTGAAGATAGCCGAGAAATACAACTTGCCCGGCGTAATCAAGGACTTCATAAAGACACACCACGGCACTGGGAAGACCAAGTACTTCTACATATCTTACAAGAACGAGCACCCCGACGAGCCTGTTGACGACACCCTGTTCACCTATCCCGGACCAGACCCCTTTACCCGGGAACAGGCCATATTGATGATGGCGGACACGGTGGAGGCCGCCGCACGCTCGCTGAAAGAGCACACCGAGGAGAGCATCTCGTCACTTGTCAACAAGCTCATCGACCAGCAGGTGGCCGACGGTTTCTTCAAATACAGCCCCATAACGTTCCACGACATCGCCGTGGCAAAGCAGGTGCTGACCGACCGCCTCAAGGCAATCTACCACACACGCACCAGCTATCCGGAACTGAAAAAGGAAGATGGAAAAAATTAAGAATTAAGAGTTAAGAATTAAGAAAATATGCCTCGTTGTACAAGTTCTGCATATTTTCTTAATTCTTAACTCTTAATTCTTAACTCACAATGGGTCGACATCAAAATAAACCGTCACCGTTTTGTACCTGTTGTCCTGCAAAACGGCGGACTTTCCCTTGTTAAGGTAAAGGCGGACTTTGGCCAAGTCGATGCCAAGTTCAAGCTTTACAACCATCTTTCGGATGTTCATCGCCTTTACGCGCGCCACCGACGGCTTGTCGGGACCTAACACACGGGTGCCGAACCACTGGCGCAACAGCGTGCCGAGGGCATCCGCCGCCGCGCATACCACAGGCTCGTCCTTGTGGCGGAGATATACATTTATTATATGGTAGAACGGCGGATAGCGGAACAGTTGCCGCTCTTCGAGCAGATCGGAGTAAAAACTCTCCATGTCGTTGCGCACCACTTGGCCGATAACGGGCAGCTCCGGGCTTTTCGTCTGCAGTATGACAAGACCCTGTTTACCCTTCCTTCCGGCGCGTCCGGCCACCTGCGCCATCATCGTGAAGGCGTGTTCATAAGCCCGGAAGTCAGGATAATTGAGCATGGAGTCGGCGTTCAGAATGCCGACAACCGACACTTTGTCGAAGTCCAAGCCCTTGCTTACCATCTGGGTGCCTATGAGTATGTCGGTGCGATGCGCCGAAAAGTCGCTTATCAGGCGTTCGTATGCGTTGCGGGTGCGCGTCGTGTCAAGGTCCATACGCGCCACACGGGCTTCCGGAAAAAGCTCCATCACCTTGTCCTCCACCTTCTCCGTGCCGTAGCCTCGTCCCCGGAGGTCACGGCTTCCGCAGCAAGGACACACGTCGGGCACGGCATACGTGCGGCCGCAATAGTGGCAGGTGAGCTGTCCGAGGGCTTTATGGAAGGTAAGGGAGACATCGCACGCCTCGCATCTTGGCGTCCATCCGCATTCACGGCACTCAATCATCGGGGCGAAACCGCGGCGGTTCTGGAAGAGGATTACCTGCTCCTTGTTGTCCAACGCGCGGCGCATCGCAACGAGAAGCTGCGGTGAAAACGGGCCGTTCATCATCTTCCGGTGCTGCAAGTCCTTTATGTCTACGACGTTGATTTCGGGCATCTGCATGTCGCCGAAGCGCTTGTCAAGGCGCACGTAGCCATATTTGCCGGTACGGGCGTTGTGCCATGTCTCGGCGCACGGCGTGGCGGAGCCGAGCAGAACCTTTGCTCCGGCCTTGGCGGCGAGCATTATCGCCGCCGAGCGTGCATGGTACCGTGGTGCAGGGTCTTGCTGTTTGAACGACGTTTCGTGCTCCTCGTCGATGATGACAAGGCCGAGATTGGAGAACGGAAGGAGCACTGCGGAACGCGCACCGAGGATTACTCCGTAAGGGTTTTGCGACATTTGCTTCTTCCAGATTTCAACTCTCTCGGCATCGGAGTACTTTGAATGGTATATGCCGAGGCGGTCGCCGAAGACGCGCTGGAGCCTCTGCCGTATCTGCACCGTCAGCGCAATTTCGGGCAGGAGGTAAAGAACCTGCTGCTTCCGTTCCAGTGCCTGACGGATGAGGTGTATGTATATTTCGGTTTTTCCGCTTGAAGTCACGCCGTGAAGCAGCATCACATTCTTCTTCAGGAACGAAAAGACAATCTTGTTGTAGGCTTCCTGCTGTGCCCCGTTGAGCGGTTTTATGTTTTCAGGATGCGGCTCGCCGCCGTGGTTAAGGCGGCCTACCTCTCGCTCGTATGCCACGAGCAGGCGGCGGTCTATAAGGCTTTTCAGTGTTGCAGCGGTGCAGTGGGCGGTGTTCATCAGCTCGTCGCGCGTCACTTCCGCCAAAGTTTCGTGTGTGGAAGCGCCCTCTATCGTGTCCCAGCGGCTCATGGCGAGGAAGCAGGCGAATGCCTTGCGCTGCTTTTCGGCACGTCCCAAGGTGTCAAGGGCCACGTGTATGGCTCGCTCGTTCCTGAACTCCGGCGCGAGGGCGAGACACGTCTCTGTCTTCGGTTTGTATGCGTCAGCCGCCTTGAGTCCGCCCGGCAGCGCGGCCTGAAGCACGTCACCGGCTGCCGACATGTAGTAGTCAGCCAGCCACCGCCACAGTTCGAGCTGGGCGTCAGTGACAATGGGAGCATCGTCGAGCACCAGTTTTATGTCCTTTACGGCAAAACCGGGCTTCGTGCCGTGCACCTTTATGATTATGCCCACATAGCTCTTGTTGCGTCCGAAGGGCACAAGCACACGCCTCCCACGCTCCGCCCTGCCTTCCATCTGCGGCGGAACGGAGTAAGTGAACGTGCTGTCTAACGGCACGGGAAGAAGAACGTCTATGTAATTCATAATTAGCTAAACGCTGACTTTCATTTCACAACTCATAATTCATAATTAGGCTGGCGCACAACCCATAACACACAAATACTCAATTCATAATGCGCAATGCATCATTCACAATTAAGTCGCACATTTAAACGCAGCGCACGGCCCCGCTGTCAATAATCAAGCGAAGCCGTGCAAAGTTAATAAAAATGATTGTTTTGTTACCAAACAAAATGAATATAATCACTGACAAATGTCAGAAAAGCCACACACTCACACATTATTTCACGCCGCGCAGCCCGATTATGAATTATAAATTGTGCATTATGAATTGAAAAACTATTCGCCCACACCGTTGAGCCTGCGGCGCAGTTCGTTGGGAGTGCAGCCGAGGTTTTTCTTTACGTAGCGGCCGAAGAACGAAGTGTTGGGGAACTCCAGCTCGTTTGAAATCTCCTTGACCGACTTCCGCGTGCTTTTGAGCAGTGCCTCGATGTCTTTCACCACACAGGCGTCGATTATTTTCGAGGCGTTCTTGCCGCACGTCTTTTTGCACACCACGGAGAGGTATTTGGGCGAGATGTTAAGCTTGTCGGCGTAATACGCAACCTTGCGCCGCTTTGGATAAGCCTGTGTAAGGATGACGATAAACCTGTTGAAGATGTCTTCGGCCGACGACATCGGGCGCGGCTCGTAGGATATGTTGCGGGTAAGGGCGTTGCCGAAGTCGTAGATAAACGCCTGGATAAGCGCGTCGATTATCTTGTCGCGGTTGCGGCTGTCGGTGTCTTCGAACTTCGATTTTATCAGCGTGCAATACTGGCTGAACATTTTTGCCTCCTTTTCGGAAACCGAGATGATGGGGTTTTCCTCAAAAAACCGCCTCGCGTTCCACCCCTTCGCCTGCACGGGCAGCGCGTTGAAAGCGTAGTCGGACGAAATGAACATGCTGCAAAAGCGGAAGTCTGTGCTTACAAGCACGTTTTGCGTGACGATTTCCGGCATGCACACTAATACGTCGTTGGTATGCGCATTATAAGTTTTTCCGTTGATGTTGAGCGTCAGCCGCCCTGCCTGACACAGTATGACGAACACGCCTTCAAACTTGGTCGCATTGTTGATGTAAAGGCTTCCAAGCTTGTCCACAACGGCTATTTTGCCGTTACTGTGCGTCAGAAACTCGCGCACTTCATAGTCGTCAAGTCTTACTTTCTTTATATCCATATTCTTTTTTGCCTGCAAAGAAAAGAATTTTTGTCGGAAAAGGCGTTGTCTAAAAGTCGCAGACTGCTTCCCAAAGGTAACATTTAAGAAAATTAAGACATTACTTTTAGACATGTATAAATAAGGTGTGCGACCCGGAACTGCATCGTGACGCGACTTGCGTCACGCGCCGTGTGAGGCTGTTTGCAGTCCGTCGCGCAACGTCCTGGCTGCCAGGCGTTTGCGCAGCCTGCTGCTGCGGCCCTGCAAAAGACGGCCTTTTGGCGTGCAATTGATGGCCTTTCAGCGTGTAAAAGGTGGCCTTTCGCAAGACGAAAGACGGCCTTTTGCATGGCAAGCGGTCGTGACATGCTGCACGCATGACGGTAAAACGGCATGCGGATGCAGCGTGTCCAAAAGTCAAACAGCTACGTCCTGCTTTTCCTTTCGTTCCAAAACAGAACATTAACACTGCTTTTCAGGAACACGGGGAAAGCGAAAAAGGATATAATTTTGCGGCAAAATTCAAACAAAAGGACACAAACATGAAGTATTACAAATCATTGACGCTGGCGCTGGCAGCTGTAATGCTCACGGCGTGCGGTACGAAAGACGAAGGCCGGGACGCAGGACGCAAGGCCGTGAAAGTGGAAACAACGCAGGTGAAGGCCGCCGCCGCGGCGCGCACCGCCAGCTATTCGGGCACTGTGGAGGAAGAGAACGGCTCGCTGCTGAGCTTCGCCGTAGCCGGCACTGTTAGCCGCGTGCTCGTAAACGAGGGCGACCGTGTGGCCAAAGGACAGCTCATAGCCACGCTCGACGCCGAACAGCTGACCAACAACCACGCCGCCGCACGCGCCGCGCTGGCACAGGCCGAAGACGCATACAAACGCATGGAGGAGTTGCACGGCAAGGGAAGCCTGCCCGAAATAAAGTGGGTCGAGGCGCAAACAGCGCTGCAGCGCGCACGCGCAGCCGAACAGGTGGCGGCACGCCAGCTGCGCGACTGCCGGCTGTACGCTCCCTTCAGCGGCGTAATATCAAGGAAATTCGCCGAAAAGGGACAGAACGTCTCCGCCGGAACGCAGGTGGCAAAGCTCGTGTCGGTAGGCCGCATGAAGGTTAAAATATCTGTTCCCGAGAACGAAATGGCGCAAATCGCCATGGGACAGAAGGCCACCGTCACCGTCAGCGCACTCGGCGGAGCCTCCATGCAGGGCACGGTCACGGAGAAAGGCGTGGCCGCCGACCCGCTGTCGCGCTCATACGAGGTGAAAATCAGCCTGCCCGGCGCAGGGCGGAAGCTGCTGCCCGGCATGGTGGCCGACGTGACGCTGGACGGCGGCAACACGCGGCAGACATGCGTGCTGCCAGCCCACATTGTGCAGGTTGACGAAAACAACAACGAGTTTGTATGGCTCGCCGTAGGCGGAAAGGCCGTGAAGCGCATCGTAACCTGCGGCGACTTCACCGCCGACGGCGTAACGGTCACGAGCGGACTGGCCGACGGCGACCTTGTGATAACCGCCGGAGCGCAGAAAGTAAGCGAAGGAATGATGGTGAGAATGAGCAAGTGAAAAGGTTGGAAGGTGGGAAAGTGAGCATGCGCCCTGCCGGCTCCGTCCGGCTCATAGGCATCGTTGCCCAATCCCACAATAATGGCATGAGAAAATGAAAACAGGTAAACGCAACTTCGTTGAATGGGCGATGCACTACAGGCAGATAGTCATCCTCATATTCAGCTGCCTCGTAGCCTTCGGCATATACAGCTTGCCGGGCATGAGGAAAAACGAGTTTCCCGACTTCACCGTGCGCCAGGGCATCGTCGTGGCGGTAGCCCCCGGCGTGCCGTCGGACGAGATGGCCGAGCAGGTAACAAAGCCTCTGGAGGACTATATCTTCACTTACAAGGAGGTGAAGAAGGCCAAGACCTTCTCGAAAAGCCGCGACGGAATAGTCTACATACAGGTGGAACTCAACGACGACGTAAGCAACAAGGACGAGTTCTGGAGCAAGTTCAAGCACGGTGTGGCCGACTTCAAGGCGCAACTGCCGGGCAACGTGCTCGCCATCAAGGTGATGGACGACTTCGGAGACACCTCCGCCCTGCTCATAACGATGGAGAGCAAGGACAAGACTTACCGCGAACTGAACGACTATATGGACTGCCTCAAGGACAGCCTGCGCCGCATCGAGAGCGTGGGACGTATGACAGTGAGCGGCATGCGGCATGAGCAGATAGCCGTATATCTTGACAACGAGCGTCTGAGCCACTACGGCCTGAGCGACAAGACGCTCATGCTCACCCTCATGCAAAAGGGCTTCACCACGAGCGGAGGCCGCGTTAAGACCGACGACTACGTGCAGCCGCTCTACGTGGAGAAGTCGCTCAACTCGGTATATGACATCCAGCAGATGATTGTCTACGCCTCGCCCGGCGGCGACAACGTGCGCCTGAAGGACGTTGCCGACGTGCGCCGGGAGTATCCCGAGCCTGATTCATACATCACGAACAACGGCACGAAGTGCATACTTCTAAGCGTAGAGATGAAGAAAGGGCAGAATATCGTCAAGATGGGCGACGACATCGACAAGGTGATGGCAGGTTTCCAGAAGACTCTTCCGGCAGATGTCAGCATCTACCGCATCACCGACCAAAGCAAGGTTGTTGGCGACAGCGTGGCCAACTTCCTTGAAGAGCTGCTCATAGCAATCGTCGCCGTGGTAATCGTCGTCATGCTCCTGCTGCCCATGAGGGTGGCTCTCGTTGCCGCATCGACAATTCCTATAACGATATTCATATCGCTCGGACTGTTCAATGCGTTCGGAATAGAGCTTAACACGGTAACTCTTGCGGTGCTGATAATGTCGCTCGGAATGATAGTGGACAACTCCATCGTCATCATCGACAACTACCTGGAGCTTCTGGGCACGGGAGAATCGCGCTGGCACGCCTCAATACAGAGCACAACCCACTTCTTCAAGTCCATCTTCTCGGCCACTCTTGCCATCACGGTGACGTTCTTCCCGTTCCTCATAACGCTTACGGGAATGTTCAAAGACTTCATTGTGATGTTCCCGTGGGGCGTCACCATCGTGCTGATGGTTTCACTCTTGGTGGCTACTCTGCTTGTGCCGTTCATGCAGTTCTGGTTCATCCGCAAGCCGATGGAGGGCAAGACGAAGGCCGACGGCAGCAAACCGTTCTCCTTCCTGGACTTCCTCCAGAAGTCGTACAACAAGCTCTTGGACGTCTGCTTCGCACATCCCAAGGTCACGGTAGGCCTCGGCGTGGTGTCGATAGCGGCAGGCGTGGTGATGATGGCACGCGTTCCGCAGAAGCTTATGCCGGCAGCCGACCGCAACCAGTTTGCCGTCGAGATATACACTCCTACCGGAACGTCTGTCAAACGCACGGCGGAAGTGGCCGACAGCTTGGCGGACATGCTGCGCAAAGACAGCCGCGTGGTGTCCGTAACGTCGTTCAAGGGATGCGCGTCGCCGCGCTTCCACACGGCATACGCTCCGCAAATAGCCGGCACGGACTATGCACAGTTCATTGTGAACACCACCGGAATCGAAGCCACCGAGGAACTTTTGGACGAATACACACCGAAATACGGCGACTACTTCCCCGGCGCACGCGTAAGGTTCAAGCAGCTTAGCTACAGCGAGGCGGTGTATCCGGTGGAGGTAAGGCTCAGCGGCGAGGACTTCGGAGCGCTGAAGGCGCAGGCCGGGAAGCTGCGCGACGGGATGAAGAACATACCCGGACTGACGCAGGTACACACCGACTGCAACGAGCCTCTGGCCTCGGGCGACATCATATTGAAAGAAGACGAGGCGTCGCGCCTCGGCATCAGCAATCTGACAGTTGAGTCCACGCTCGCCATGCGCTACGGAAGCGGCATGACAGTGGTTACTGTATGGGAGGGCGACGACGACATCCCGGTGGTGCTGAAAGGCACAAAGGCGGAACGTGCAGCCAACACCGACGTGGCCGACGAGCGCATACCGGCAGCCGGAGGACTGGCTACTGTACCGCTTAGGCAGGTTGCCGACGTGCGCCCTGCATGGAAAGACGGACAGATTGTGCGGCGCAACGGCGTGTACACGGTGACCGTTGAAAGCGACATCACACGCGGAACAAACGCCATGGACGTTACCAAAGAGGTGAAAGAACTCGTCAACAAGATGAACATTCCGGCAGGAATAACCGTCAGTTACGGCGGAGAAGAGGAGCAGACCACCGAAAGAATGCCCGCACTTGCAAGCGCATTGGCCATCGCGGCGGTAATAATCTTCTTCATTCTGCTAATCCACTTCCGCAAAATCAGCATCGCCGCGCTCATTTTCGCGAGCTTGTTGCTCTGCCTGTTCGGCACCGCCGCCGGCATATTGATACAGGGCGTAGACCTCAGCATAACGTGTATCTTGGGCGTGGTGAGCCTCATGGGCATCCTCGTGCGCAACGGAATAATAATGTTCGACTATGCAGAGGAGCTGCGCACAACGGAAGGCATGCACGCCGAAGAGGCCATCTACCACTCGGCACAGTGCCGAATGCGCCCCATATTCCTCACCTCCGCCGCAGCGTCGATGGGCGTGATACCGATGATTTTGGGCGGAAGCGGCCTGTGGATGCCTATGGGCACGGTGATATGTTACGGCACACTGATAACCATGCTGTTCATCCTTACCGTGCTGCCTGCTGCCTACCTGCTGATATTCCGCGGCACAACAGAGAGGCGCAAGCGTGTGGAGGCTATTGAGAACCAATGACAACGTGACAGGAAAAGATGAATGTCCGCAAAGCTCCCATTCATCAGAAGTTAAAGGAGTTACAGGAGTTACCGCTCCCTACGGTCGCTAAGAAGTTAAAGACAAATGTCTTATTGGCAAACACGTACTTGACTGTTTATGGGCTGTTTGTGGACATTCAATTTAGAAAATTAAGTAAAAAAAGCGATGAAAACAACCATATTGACACTTGCCGCGCTGCTTATGGCCTCGACAATGGCGGCGCAGCGCATGATGACAGTAGACCAGTGCGTCAGCGACGCGCTGCAACATAACGTGAAGATGAAGAACGCCGCCAACGACGTTGAGGCCGCACGGCAAGCCAAGAAGCAGGCTTTTACAAAGTATTTCCCCACCGTAAGCGCCATGGGCATGGGCTTCATGGCCGACGGCGAGCTTATACAGATGAACATGGGCGGTGGAATGGAGCTGGGGCTGCTCAAAAACGGAATATCGGGAAGCGTCTCGGCGCAGATGCCCTTGTTCGCGGGCGGACGAATACTGAACTCCAACAAACTGGCCGAAGTGGGCGTGCAGACGAGCCGGCTGCAACGGCGCATGTCGCAAGACGAGGTGGTGCTGACCGCCGAAACTTACTTCTGGCAGGTAGCCATGCTGAAAGAAAAGCTGAAAACGGTTGAAGCCGTGGAGCGGCAGCTTGACAAGTTCACCAAGGACGCCGACGCAGCAGTGGCCGCCGGAGTGACAGACAGGAACGACCTGCTGCAGGTCAGCCTGCGCAAGAACGAGACACGGAGCAGCCGCATAACGCTTGAAAACGCGCTGACGACGGCCAAGCGGTTGCTGGCACAGTACACCGGGCACTCCGGCGACAGCATAGACGTTGAGGCCGACATGAGCGGCGGACTGCCCGAATCACCGCTTACATTATACGCCGAGCCGTCGGCCGCGCTGGCAAACACCGCCGAATACGCCCTGATGGAGCAGAACGTGAAGGCCAACAAACTGCAATACAAGCTGTCATTGGGCGAAAACCTGCCGCAAGTGGCAATCGGCGGCGGCTACCTCTACAACGACTTCCTTGACAAGAGCCAGCGTTCGTGGGTGGGCTTCGCCACGGTAAGCATACCGCTGTCGGGCTGGTGGGGCGGCTCGCACGACATGAAAAGGAAGAAAATGGCCGTGCGCAACGCCGAGAACACCCTTCAGGACAACAGCCAGCTGCTGGTAATAAACATGGAGAACAAGTGGAACGACATGAACGACGCTTACCGGCAAATCGGCATAGCCATAGAATCAATCGGACAGGCAGAGGAAAACCTGCGCCTGCACGACGACTACTACCGCGCCGGAACGGCTACGATGAGCGACCTGCTTGAGGCGCAGACACTGTACCAGAACAGCCGCTCGGCTTACGTCGAGGCATACGCCGGCTACCAGATAAAGAAGCGTGAATACCTGAACGCCACCGGGCAATGACACAAACGCTCCCAACCTTGTAAATACCTTATAATCGAGCTGTTTGAGAAAGGCCGCCTTTTGCACGACAAAAGGCGGCCTTTTGGCTTGCAAAAGACCGTCTTTTACAGCCTGAAAGGCCACCTGTTGCAATTGAAACACAAACCTGCGGTTTCGCTTACAGCCTGCATCCTTCCTGCCGTCAGCCGTGCGTGATTGTAACGCCCGTGCCGTTTTGCCTTACAGTTTTTGCCATATAGGGTCTTACATTTTCTCAAACGTACATACATTCTTGTCGTCCCATCTCACAACGAACCAGCCTTCTGCGGCCTCAAATACCTCTCGTACTGTCAGCTTATAAAACCAAGTGGGGTCTGCCAGCGTGCGCCTCCGCTCGTTTGTTACGATGTATCTGCCCCGTGCCGGTTTGCCAACCATAGTCATGTCGAACGCTTTTGGCCTGCTGTCGGTCAGGTAGTAATACGACTCCACATGCACCGTGTCGCTTCCCTCGTAAAGGGATATGTCGGTAATGCAGAGCGAGTCGGTATAGGTCGTGCGCAGAAAGCCGCCGTTCTTGTTGAGGTATTCCACGTCGGTAGCCCTCCACGGCCCGCTTTTAAGCGTCTCAGTGTCAACGCCCTGCGCGCTTGCGATGGCCGCGCAAAGTGTCATCAAGATAGTAAAAGCCGTTTTCATGTGTTTTAGCTTTTAATCGTAGTGTGTTTATATGGATAAATAAAAACAGGTGAAACAAGGCGGATGGGAATGCTGTTGAGCCTCTTCCGCCTTGTCGTTTATTTGTCATTACTGCCTGCTGTGACCTTTACTTGAAGTAAATGTTGCCGTCTTTTATCGTCATTGTATGCGTAATGGGACTGTTGGCAGGCGTGTTTTCGTCAATCCATTCAACCGTATTCTCCTGTAAGTCAAACGTTTTTGTTCCGTCGGAGTTTGTATTTATCGAGTTGATAATCATCGGCTTGTTGAACACCAGGTTTGCCTTGCCGTCCTTCATCACGACAATTGTCAGGTAGGGCGGTTGGCTCATAATGTCAACGCCTTTGAATATTGCGGCGAAAGTGTTGTCGCCCAGCTTCTCAATACCGCAAAACTTCGACGTGTATGAGCCGTAGTCGGTAGACATGTTGTCCCAACCGTCATCATATTTCAGGGTAAAAAGCGTGTCTTTGCCATACGATATTTCTATTACGTTGAAGTCACCGGGGTCATTGTCCCAGCCTTTGTATCTCAAGCCGTTCACCGTATAAAGCGGGATTGCGGTTGTTGTCTTGTTTGCGTTTGGGCTGTTTGCTGCTCTTTTACTGATGTTTGTTAAGCCGTTGTTGCCGCTTGTCAAGTCGTTATTGATGGCGGTGTGTGATGCGGCATCAATCTTTTCGCTGAACTTTAAGGCATAAGGCGTTACGTTGTTGTAATTGCCTGAATAAAGTTCTTCAATGAATTTGGTTTTTGTCACTATGTCACCATTGGTTCCGATGCTGAATACTTGCTCTTGTGCCATTGATGCCATACTGGTAAAAAACATTGCAATCAATATTGAACATGCCTTTTTCATTTGTCCTGTTCCTTTCGTTTTTTTAATGTTATTATTTGTGTATGTTTTGCCGTATGTTATGTTTTGCATTGTAAAACATGGCTTTTTGCAGTGCAAAAGACCGTCTTTTACAGCCTGAAAGGCCACCTGTTGCAATTGAAACATAAGCCTGCGGTTTTGCTTACAACCTGCATCCT
>ERZ791741.843-NODE-843-length-27288-cov-5.961811_pt1 | contig 27288 bp, 29 predicted proteins | sample MGYA00510040_ERZ791741 | MGnify/ENA primary metagenome ERZ791741 (study PRJEB30046, sample SAMN00791960) | human gut metagenome | study: EMG produced TPA metagenomics assembly of the A metagenome-wide association study of gut microbiota in type 2... | reverse complement strand
ACAACATCGTTTTCACGGGCCGCCCGCTCCACCAGATGCCGGTGCCCCAGGGTGAAGGGGTTGGCGTTCATCACCACGCCGGCGGTGGACTGCCCCTCCTGGGGCTTTGGGGACAGGGACGCGCAGTACCGGTCAAAGCCGCCCCGCCGGTTCTCCATGAACACCAGGGAGCCGGGCACGCGGACGATCTCATAAAAGCCCAGGTCGGACAGGTATTGGGCGCTGTCCGGCTTGGTATAGAGGAACAGGTGGGCGCTGCCCCGGGCCAGCTGCACCTCCACCAGGTGGCTGACGATCTGATTGAGCAGCCCCTCCCCCCGGTGGCGGCCGGAGACGGCCAGACAGCGGATGGTATTGCCGAAGCAGCTCCCGGTGGCGGCCAACTCCCAGTCATCGTTAAAGATGCCGCAGGTATAGTCCAGGTTCCCGTCCCGGCGGATGCCCTCCTGCTCCAGCAGGTTGCGGACTTGGGCCATACCGCGGTGGTCGTCCGGATGGATCTCAGACAGGGTGTAGGACATGGGGGTACCTCCAAAATACAGTCAGGGGCCGCCGCAGCCGCGGCGGCCCCGTTGACGCTATGGTATCACAGATGAGAGCAAAAAGGAAACAAAATCAGCTGTTTTCCGGATCGTAGGGCTTGATTTTTCGCACCACGTCCAGGATGGTGCCGTCCCGGGCCTCCAGCACGGCGACCACCTGGTCCTCCCACTGCAAATCCTCCGGGCGGCCCACCAGGGAGTAGGCCTTCTCCTTCAGTGTCTCGATGGGCACATGGGGGATGCCGGCCTGATCCAGGCAGGCGATCAGGTCAGGACGCAGGGGATTGACCGCGATGCCGTAGTCAGTGACCAGCACATCCACGCAGTCGCCGGGGGTGGTGACGGTGACCACGTGCTCGCACACGGTGGCCATCCGGCCGCGGGTCAGGGGGGTGACGATGATGCAGCACTTGCTGCCTGCCGCCGTGTCCGGGTGTCCGCCGGGCGCGCCCCGCAGGACGCCGTCCGAGCCGGTGAGCACGTTGACATTGAAGTCCGTGTCCACCTCCAGGGCGGCCAGCACCACAAAGTCCAGCTTGTTGACAAACGCCCCCTTGTTGGCGGGATTGGCGTACTGGCTGGCGCTCATTTCAAAGTGGTTGGGGGTCTGGTGGATGGAGTTCACCGCGTCCAGGTCAAAGTCCTGCACATCGATGACCTTGCCCACCTTGCCCTTTTTCAGCAGTTCCACCATGGGGCCGCAGATGCCGCCGATGGCCCAGCCCATTTTGATGTTCCGCTCATCCATATACTGCTCCAGGAACAGGTTGGCGGCCAGGGAGGGGCCTCCCACGCCGGTCTGGAAGGAGAAGCCGTCCTTGAAATAGGGGGTGGAGGCGATGACCTTGGCCACGTTCTCCGCCATCATCAGATCCCGGGGATTCTGGGAGATGCGGGCGGCGGCGGATGCGATCTTCTTGGGATTGCCGATGGAGTCCACCACCACCACGGCGTCCACGTCGATGGCCTCTACGCTGGCCGGGAAGTTGGGAAAGTCCACCAGGCAATCGGTGACCACCACCACATGGTCGGCGTACTTGGCGTCGGTCATGGCGTAGCCCAGGCTGCCGCAGTCGCTCTTGCCGCCCACGCCCCGGCAGTTGCCTACGCAGTCGCTGGTGGGGGCGGCCACGAAAGCGATGTCGATGTGGACCTCTCCGGCCTCAATGGCTCGGGGGCGTCCGCCGTGGCTGCGGATGACGGCGGGGGTCTTGAGCTTGCCCGCGGACACCACCTCGCCCATTCTGCCCCGGATGCCCGAGGTCTGGATGCCGACCACCTTGCCCTGCTCGATGTAGCCGGCGATGGGATCGTGGGCGGAGCCCAGGCTGGTGGCCGCGATGGTCAAATCTTTCAGGCCCAGCTCCTCGATGGCGGCAGCCATCGCCAGGTTGACCACATAGTCCCCGTCGCGCAGGTGGTGGTGGAAGGAGAAGGTCATGCCGCTCCGGGCGCCGCACTGGCGCAGGGCCTGCGCCAGACTGTCCACCAGCTTGCTCTCCTGGGGCTTTTCATACCGCCGGGTGCGGGGAGAGGCCTTCTGAATATATTTGCCGTCCATATAGTTTTTGCCCTGATAGACCTCCCGGCCTTCGGTCAGGAGGTAATCCGGGATCTCACGTCCTACTGCGTTTTTCATACCAAATCCCCCTCGTACATACCGCAGGCCCGGGCCAGCTTCAGGGTGCGCTCCGCCCCGGGAATGAATGCGATGTCGATCATCTTGCCGTCCACGGTGAACACGCCCACACCGGCGGCGGACTGCTCCCGGTAGGCCCGGATGATCTTCTCCGCCTGGCGGACCTCCTTCTCCGTGGGGGCGAATACCTGGTGGACGAAGCGGATCTGCTTGGGGTTGATGAGGCTCTTGCCGTCAAAGCCCATGGCCTTGTTTTGCAGGACCTCGGCCCGGAAGCCCTCCTCATCGTCCAGGTTGGTGAACACCGTGTCAAAGCACTGGATCCCGGCGGCACGGGCGGCCAGCAGCATCTGTCCCCGGGCGGCCAGCATATCCACGCCGTCGGGCTGGGGCACGGTCTGCATACACTTGCGGAAGTCGCCGCCGGAGATGGCTACGCCGAACATCCGGTCCGAGGCCGCGCAGATCTCATAGGCGTTCAAAATGCCCTTGGGGCTCTCCAGGGCGGCCATGAGCAGGGTGCGGCCCTTCTCCACGCCGAACTCCTCCTCGGCGGCCTCCACGGCGCGCTCCACGGTCAGCACGTCCTGGGCGCTCTCGCACTTGGCGATGCGGATGCCGTCGGCTCCGCCGGCCACGCACACCCGGACGTCCTCCTGCCAGTGGGGGGTGTCCAGGCCGTTGATGCGCACGATGACCTCGGTATCGCCGTAGTCGATGGTCTTCAGAGCGTGGTACAGGGAGAAGCGGGCGGCGTCCTTCTGGTTCTCCGCCACCGCGTCCTCCAGGTCCAGCATAATGGAGTCGCAGCCGTAGATATAGGCGTCCTTGATCAGGCCCGGCTTCTGGGCATTCATAAACATCATGGTCCGGCGCAGCCGGAACCGCTCCGGTCTGGGACGAGGGATCATCGCACCACACCTCCCCAGGGAATATTTTGGGCGGACTGCCCGCAGGAGCGGAACACCGCGCACTCCACACGGGCCTTCAGGGTGCAGTCCAGGGCCCCCTTGTCCACCACGGTCACCTGGGCGTCGGTGACGCCCAGCCGCTCCAGCGTCTCCAGCACCGTGGCCCGGATCTGGCGGCCGTACTGGTTCATCACGCTGCTGCTCAGCTCCAGCTGGACCCCGCCGGCCCCAGGCTCTACCGTCACCTGGGCGTCGCTGGATTCCAGAGTGCCTGCCACGGCAGCTTTTTGGATCTCCATGTAAACTCCTCCTTTTGTCGATCGGCAGTATGCTTCTGATGAGAACCTTATCACAGGATTTAATATAGGTCAAATACAATTTATTTTATATAAAACATAAGTAAAAAGTTATGAGATGAAAAGACGCCCCTGGAGAAGCACAGCCTGCTTCCCCAGGGGTAGGAGCGTTCGTTAGTTATGAACAGCCTGATTCTGATGGAACTCCTCCTGGATCGCGGCCAGCTTGGCCTCGTCCTCGATCAGGTCCAGGCCGGTTCCGGCCAGTACCTTGGCGGCCACCATGACCGCCTCGTGAGCCTCGTCGGTCTTGCCGGCATTGAGGAACTCGATGGAGTGGGAGGAGGTCCCGGCGGGGACCATAGCCACCCGGATGCAGCTGCCGGGCAGCTGGTACATCACGTTGCTGAAGTCGCTGGAGCCGGTCTTTTCCCGGGGAGGGCTGATGCGGGGGGCGCCCACCAGGTGGGCGTTCTCCATCAGCAGGTCGTTGAGCTTCAGCACGGGGATCTTGTTGGCCAGACGGTCCCCCTCCTTGATGTCAAAGGTCACGTCGGACATCAGAGCCGCGCCCTGGATGATCTTCAGGAAGCGCTCCACCACGCCGTCCAGCTTCTGCCGGGAGTAGGAACGCAGGGAAAAGACGCCCACGGCGGTGTCAGGCACCACGTTGACCGGGCCAGGGGACTGGGAGATGGTGTAGTGCATCCGGGTATCCTCGGGCACATGCTCCCGGAGGAACTCCACCGCCTGGAAGGCCAGGAGCAGGGCGTCCAGGGCGCTGCGGCCGGCCTCCGGCTTCAGGGCGGCATGGGACTTCTTTCCGTGGAAGGTGACGGTAAATTTGGACATGGCCATGGACTTGACATCTACGGTGGTGGTGGGGGAGCCGTGCATCATCAGAGCCACGTCGATGTCCTGGAAGCAGCCCTTTTCCAGCATCCGCAGCTTGCCGTGGGCGGTCTCCTCCGCGGGGGTGCCGTACACTACAACGGAGAAGGGGCGGTCTCCGGCACAGTCCTTCAGCGCCTTGGCGGCCCCAACGATGGCGGGACCCTGCATATGGTGGCCGCAGGCGTGGCCCAGGCCCTCCAGGGCGTCATATTCACACAGAAGACCGATGCGGGGGCCGCCCTGGCCGTTGCGGAACTCGGCCCGGAAGGCGGTCTCCACCCCGCCGGTGCCGGTCTCCACCTGGAAGCCGCTCTGGGTCAGGTAGTCGGTCAGTTTTTTCTGGGCGTGGAACTCCTGAAAGCCCAGCTCGGGGTCGTCGAAAATACTGTCCGCCATAGCGGTCAGCGTGGTGCGCTGTGCTTCCACAGCTTGGAACAGATGCTCTTTCAAAGGGATTCCTCCTTATAATAGTCCTCCGCCCCGGGGCGGGGCGGAGGGAGTTGGATGTGTGGAACAGGGTCAGGCCAGGTGGATGAACTGGGCAATGGCGACCAGGATACAGCCAATCAAGACCCAGACCAGGAAGATCTTTCCGATGAAGCGCATCCAGCGGTCATAAGGGATGTTGGCTGCACCGATCAGGCCCATCAGCGCGGTAGAGGTGGGGAAGATATAGTTGCCGAAGCCGTCGCCGAAGTTGAAGGCCAGGATGACGGTCTGACGGGTCATGCCAACCAGATCGGCCACAGGCAGGAGCAGGGGCATCATCACAGCGGCCTGCCCAGAGCCGGAAGCCATAAAGACGTTGAACACAGTGCAGATCAGGAACATAGCCGGAGCCTGCAGCACGGTGGGGACCAGATCCAGACCGCCGGCCAGCACATGGACAATGGTGTCCATGACGCCGCCGTCCGTCAGGATCAGGGCGATGGAACGGGCGGAGCCCACGATCATGACCGCGCCCAGCATAGTTTTGCTGCCGGCCACGATGCCCTTGGCGATGTCAGAGAAGCTTTTGCCGGCCAGCAGGCCCACTACGATGCCCAGCCACAGGAACATGGCCGCGAATTCCGCCATATCCCAGTCCAGCTTCAATCCGCCATAGACAATGATGCTCAAGGTGATGACCAGGGCGGCCAGGATGGCGATCCGGCGTCCGGTCAGCTCGCCGAAGGAGGACAGGTCGGTGGTGGAAGCCTTCATCTCGCTTTGAAGATCCAGATCGTACATGGGGCTGAGCTGGGGATTTTTCTTGATCTTCATGGCGTAGCGGATGAGGAACAGGTTGGTGACGACCCAGAACACCACCAGGCAGATGGCGCGGTACCAGATCCCGGAGAAGGGGACCAGACCCGCGATCTCCTGGGCCAGCAGGGTGGTGCTGGTCTGCAGCGTGCCGGTCGAAAAGCCCACAGCGCCGCCCAGCAGAATGATGGACACACCCACCAGGGAGTCAAGCCCCAGGGCGAAGGACAGCATGACGGTGATGGGGACGAAGGGGATAAACAGGTTCACGCCCTGATTGGTGGCGATCAGAGTAAAGATCAGGGTGAGCATGGGGATGAAGATATAGAAGCGGTTGGAGAATTTCCGGGCCACCTTGGCGATGGACGCCTGGAGGGCGCCGCTCTCGGTAATCAGGTGGAATGCGCCGCCCGCGAACATCAGCATGAAGATCAGGTCAGCAGCGTCCATGAAGCCGTCGATGACATAGTTCATAATCTTCAGGGGGTTGACTGGCGTGTTTTCGACATAGTGGAAGCTCTCCGGATCGATCAGATTCCGTCCGGTGACTGCGTCCTCAAAACGCACATAGGCGCCGGACGGCACGACCCAGGTAAACAGGACCGCCGCAAAAATGATCATAAAAATAATGACCAGTGTATGCGGCATTTTAAACGCTTTCTTTTTGGTCAGTTCTTTTGCCTCTCCCATCAGTTGGTTCCTCCTCTTGTTTTGGATCGCCCGCAGCAGGGCCGGATGGCTGCTGCGGACCTCCCCGGTCAAGTATGCCCGCTCCGGCTGCAGCCTGGATCGGGAGCAGGGGGCTTGCCGGCTTGTCTGTGGTTTAGTATAATGGAGGACAATGGGAAAGTAAAATTGAGGCATGTTAGAAATGATATAAGAAAAACTTATGGATACGCGAGGGGAGATGACCCATGAATCTGAAGGAACAGCAGTATATCGTGACCCTGGCCGGCTGCGGAAGCATGACCCAGGCGGCCAAAAAGCTGAACATCACACAGCCAGCCCTATCCTCCTATCTGGCCGGGGTGGAGAACAGCTTGGGCTATCCCCTGTTTGAGCGGACGGGAAAGGCGCTGCGCCCAACCTATTTGGGCGAGCTCTATCTGGAGAAGGCCAGAAAGATCCTGGCGCTGGGGGAGGAGTTCCAGCAGCAGCGGGAACAGGTCCTCCACGGCTATCAGGGCCGGATCCGGGTGGGGATCCCGATCCGCCGCTCGCCCCACCTGATCCCCTCCGCGCTGAAGATCTTCCGCAGCCGCTTCCCCAATGTGGAGGTGGTCGTTCAGGAGGGCAATCAGCGGGCCATGACTGAGATGCTTCGGGAGGATCAGCTGGACCTGATGCTGTGCAACCTAGTCAACCAGGAGGGCGAGCTGGAGTATGAGCATCTCTGCTGGGATCCGGTGATCTTTTTGGTCCAGAGCGCACATCCCTGCTGCCGGTATGCCCGGTACCGGGATACATTTTACCATCCCTGGATCGATTTGCGGGAGTTTGAACAGGAAATTTTTATTTTGCAGCACCAGGGCCAAAGCCTGCGCCAGTACTCCGATCAGCTGCTGGAGGAGGCGGGACTGTCTCCCCAGCGGATCACCCAGATCCGGAACATCGAGACTGCGGCACAGATGGCTGCCAATGGGCTGGGGGTGTCCTTCTGCCTCGAGAGCTATTTCCGGCATATGATGTTCATTCAGCCGCCCTACCGCTTCTCTGTAGGTGAACGCCAGCTGGCGGCTGATTTCTCCGCTGCCTACCGGCGGGGCAGGCAGCTTCCGGAGTATACCGTGCAGTTCATACACCTGCTGAAAAACCTTATGGAGATGGAAGTGGGACGAATGGTCGAAATGGATAAAAGTGTGAATAAAAATTTGTGAGAAACAGAGAGGGGAATTGGGCGGATCTTGTATGCTGGGGCTGTGGTTGTGCGGTATGAATAAGAAAATGGCACGGCGGAGGCGGGAAATGGATAGATCGAACGGAGGCGGTCGGCGGTGAATGTGAGACAGGCGCTGTATATTCGAACCATTGCGGAGGAGAAGGGGGTGACCGCGGCAGCAAAAAAACTCCACATCTCCCAGCCCTCCCTGAGCCAGATGCTGCGCCAGATCGAGGAGGAGGCCGGCACGCCGCTGTTTGAGCGCGGGACCCAGGTGTTTCATCCCACTTACGCCGGCGAGCGCTATCTCCATGCAGCGGAGGTGATCCTGAACACCAATGAGATTTTGGAGAACGAGCTGCGGGAGATCCGTGGGGAGGAGCGGGGCAGGCTGCGTCTGGGGATCAGCGTACAGCGGTCCATCCAGCTGCTGCCAAAGGTCCTGCCGGAGTTTACCCGGCTGTATCCCAAGGTGGAGTTCCGCCTCCGTGAGGCGGGAAGCGCCCATCTGGAACAGATGGTCCAGAGCGGACAGGTGGATCTGGCCTTGGCCTCAGTGGAGCCGGCCAGTCCGCAGCTGGAGTACCGGCTGATCCACCGGGAGCGCATCGGGATCCTCACCGGGCCGGGCAGCCCTCTGGCACAGAGGGTCCCGTCCGGGTCCAGCATTCCCCTGTCCGAGGCCATGGACGCGCCCTTTGTGACGCTGCGGTCAGGACACAGCGCCCGGATCGTCCAGGAGCGTCTGTTCCGGGAGCAGGGTCTGCACCCACAGGTCTTTCTGGAGACGGACATCATGGAGGCGGCCCGGCAGATCGCGGTCCGGTGCGGCTATTATATAGTGTGCGCGGACAGCTATCTGCCCAACGGAGTGTGCTTTTATCCCCTGGAGGGCTATGAGAACCGCAGGCACTTTTACGCCTGCCTCCGAAAAGGGGAGCCCGTCGCCCACTATGTGGACGCGCTGATCCGGATGGTGGGGGAGGTGTAGACTGGAGCGGGGGATCCCAAAACAAATTGCGGATTTGATGAGACTGCACCCTTGAGAAACAAGAAGGGCTATGTTACAATGTGGTTTACTGTATAAGCCCATGCCGAGAAATGGGCTGGGGGCTGGCAGACGGCGGAGCAGCAAGGCTTGGGTTGATTAAGCCCACTGAATTGGCGGAAAGCCGGAAACCCTTGAAAATAAAGGAGATATAGGAAACTATGAAATTAGGAATCGGAAACCGATGCCATGATTTCATAGCTCAATACTCCTCCACAATGCTGCATAAAAGCTGATATGCGGTGATTTTCTTGGTTTTGGCGCAGAACGAAACTTCATGCAAAAACATGAAATTCAATGCCGTAGTGGTACAGTAATGGTACAGTAAGCAAGAACGAACAAATTCAGAAAAGAGCCTATGCAACACAAATCCCCCGGAGTTCATTCTCCGAGGGATTTTTTGTTATTCTACATAGAACTCTTCGCCAGTATCTAAACAAATTGCGCCAAGGCGACCACCAAAAACACAACCGCAATCTATGGCGATATGATTGTTAATTCGGTATATATAATCGGGTTTCGAATTGCCGGGAATCAGACGGGTTGGTGTGTGTCCAGTGATGAGATATTTGTCATCAAAAAGCTGCTTTGTGTAGTCAGTGCGACCAAACGCCAATTCTTCCAGAGAATAGTCACCAAGGGATTTATCAGGGGTAAAATTCCCGAGCCCGGCATGGGCGAGTATATATGTCTTACCAGCTACATTGATTTCTTCTGACAATGAAAACTCGCCCAAATAATCCATAACGTCAGCCCGGTCTTCCAGGGGTAAACTCCGAAACTCTTTTAGTGTAGCAGCACCACCATCGCTTAACCAATCGGAAATCACACCTAATATGTTTTTATCTAAGCTATCGAGTGATTCCTCTGTGATTTGTTTGGACAGTTCTTTCAGACAGACAGCAGCCACAAAATCATGGTTGCCCAGAATCGTGAAAACATTGCTCCGCTTCATCATGTCCTGTAAAACTTTGATGGGAGCGGGGCCGCGATCTAGCACGTCACCCAGAACATAGAGCACGTCTTGACTGGTTAGATCAATTTTTTGCAATAGGGCTATGTATTGATCGTAACAACCGTGGATATCGCTAACAACATATATCATAATTTGGTTTTCTTTCTTTCACAAATCATCATTCGTGCAAACAATCGTAATCGTTAGAAAGGATATCAGAGAGGTTTCTAAGCACTTCTGTGTTAGAGAACTGTTTTATCGTATAAAGCTCATCCTTATTCACGTAAGACTCTAAGCAATTATACCTTACAAATGTTTCCCAATCGGCATATGGGTCAAGCCATGCATCAACCACCTTTTTGCCGTTTTTATCAAGAATTGTAGAAAGGAACGCGGCGTTTCGTGAAGAATTATTCCGACATTCAAAATAGTCATAAATTGCAAGAAGCTTTTGATCGCCACAGTCATTATTTCGCCAGACTCCATTGATTTCTCTTGTGGTGGGCCATAGTGCATTAAAATTTTCTGGAACGATAAAAAAGTTCGAAAGAGAATGATACTTATCCAATGCTCTTTTTACATCAGAAGGAAGGGCAGAAAAGAACTCGTCATAGTGACGTAGAATGAAATCTGCCCATATGGCCTTATTGTCTTTAGTCTTTTTCGATCTTTCTTTTTGGGGAACTTCCCACCGGTTTTTCTCCGGATTACTGTTTAATAGTTTTTGAACATCCTTATTTTGAAGGAAGATTTCTTTAAGCGGCACCCAAATACTAGTCAGTGTATCTGCGGAGTAACGATGCCCATTAAAAATAAAAACATATTTATAGGGATTGTTCGGATACCTTCGCTGAAAAGTAACCCCTTTATATAGGGGATTGCGTGTGGCCAAGGCGGAAAGAGCACATAATGAACAGTCGCAATCTATTTGCTCTGAACTATCTACTATGCCATTATATAAAAAATATAGCAGAGTTCTTTCCAATGGCGAAAGCTCATAAAAAGATACCGACGAGAATTTTCTCACTGTCTTCGCTGCAAGTTCCAGTTGTGGACGAAAAATGAGTTTAATATCAAACATGGGCACACCATCTCCACTCAAAAATGTGAGGTAAAAACTAACATAATTATACGGCGAGCGATAGAAAAGTCAATGTTTTGTTAGGGGTTGGCTAACATACATTTCCGTTGGCGCCTAATATAATTTTGTTAGGTGATGGCTACCATGATGCAGTTAGAATTTGACGAAAAAATTTACGATACAATTCGTCACAACATCAAGAAGTATCGAAAATTGAAAAAGATCACTTCCGCTGAACTGGCTGAAATGGTGGACTTATCGCATGATTTCATCCGTCAAATCCAGAGCGAAAAAGCGGGCTACAATTTTTCAGTAGATACGTTTTATAAAATCTCAGTGGCGCTTGGCGTAAGCATGGATCAGCTTATTGCAAAGCACTCAGAGGATGTTGGAATAGATAAAACGGTGTGACAAATGATTGACATTGATAAATTAAGCAAACAAGAAGTTGGGCAGCGAATAAAAGCGGCACGAGAAGATCGAGATGTTGAGCAAAGGGTTCTTGCCAAGGCTATCGGTGTTTCCCCGTCGACTTTGAGTAAAATTGAATCCGGCGCGCAAGATATCCGCTTAGATCAGCTTGGTCAAATAGCAAACACCTTAGAAACGAAGATCGAGTTTCTTTTAGGTATAGATAAAGATGTGAATTTTGTTGATGATTTTATAAGATTGTTTCAGAGGGTTTCCCTAAGCAAAGATTTTTTTGCCGAAGATGAAAAGGTCTATCCTCCTAAGAATTTGATATATTCTGTTGATCGCGAATATATTGTTCTTACAGGGAAACCCACTTTATTTGAATTGATAAAGGAAATTGCTGCTATAAACGGGCTAGAAAAGAAATTAACTCATGTTGAGTATGAAAGTAGGCTTAATGCTGCAAGAAATGCATACAAAGAAACAAAGATGGCAGTAGGTGCAACCTCAAAAGAGAAATACGGTGATTCTAAAACATATTTCCTAATAACAGGGAAGCAAATCTCGGAAATAGTAGATATGTTGGTAAAGGGTGAGAAAGCACTTTCTGAGATAGAGGTGCAGCAGACAGATACAGATGTCTAAGTAAATGACCTCTGTTATGTCTGTGGAGAAATTAAAAATAAGACAAACGACCGTTTGGTGTGAAAGCACCGAACGGTCGTTTGCTTTATCTAAATAAGCGATTTCTAAAATCGAAATATGTGCTGTGTTCGCAAGATCCGCCACATCTGAAATGTTTTTGATATGCTATTGATGAAAGGCGCCTTAACTTACATGGAAGGAAATAAATCTATGAATTATGAAATTGTAGGCATCCAGCAAAAGCGTGGCGAGTATGAGGGACGTCCTTATGACAACACGCTCTTGCACACATTAAGCACAAATGTCAATATCATTGGCAAACAAGTCAGTACAATCAAAATGAAGACCGCAGTATTCCAGAGCATCCTTAAAGATTGCGGCTGTGCCTCAGATGGCTTGATTGGAAAGACTGCGGATATTGCCTTTGATCGGTTCGGCAATCTGGAATATTTTGAACTGTTGCCTCCCAGTGGGAAATAAGTCCAAAGACCTCTCGCCCCCTTTAAAAGGGGCGAGAGGTTCATCGGGGCTACGTCCGATGAACCTCTAAATCCAAAATCCAAAAAGGGAGCAAGCACATGGCCTATCCGGAGAAAAAGGTCAAAGCCAATCAATGTATGTTTGTCCTCTATCCAGAGACTCAGCAAGCAATTATTGAATATGTACAAACTAATTTTCCCTGTGCCTGGGCTTTGCATGATAAAGATGTGTGGCATCAGACCGATATGGATAAATGGAATCGGCATCACTCTGATATGCCATTTCCCTACGAAGTTGGCGAAATGAAAAAGCCTCATGTCCATTTCATATGTAAATTCCCAAAATCCGGCCGATACTTTCATGCGATTGCTAAAGAACTGGGTGTACCTGTCAGCACAATAAATCGCTGTGCAAATCTGTTTCGAGCCTATGAGTATCTCACCCATAAGAATGACCCGGAGAAGTATCAGTACCCCCCGGACATTGTTGGCTGCAATGATTTTGAAGTGCCGACAGATGGCGCAGGCGCAAGTAGTGAGGAAGAATTACAGGTCAAGCTACTGCTTGAAATGCCCATTTTCCCGACTACATATGAAACTGCCCGATGGGCATATGAACACGGTTGCTGGGCCGCGTTCCGAAAAGGATATGTCATATGGCGTGACATACGCAATGAGACTTATTCTCTGGGAAAGTTTTTCCCAAGGGACAAACTAAAATAGAAATTTGCAATAGAGGAGGTTTGATTTATCGTGCGTAGGATATTATCACCTATCAAAATGATTGCGGTACTTATGTATCTTGCGGGGGCTGTCTGCCTGTGGGAGATCACACGAAAGATAGAGTCCAGCTTTTTTTCAACTGCAATTCTACTAATTTACATATCTGTTGGTGGAATTGCTTTGGTGGTGCTATGGCGTCATCCTTTTGGAAAAAGGGCTGTTGAAGCCGGTTTGCTGAGTATCGGATTTGTAAATCATTTGGGTGAAACACCCAAACTTGTACGGAAATATTGTGATGCACGCCATCCTCATATGACTGTATTTGAGTTTAAGAATCCGGGAATCCCTCTAACAACTTGGGAAACAAAGCAACCCGCACTTGAAGCAGGATTAAACAAAACCATCTTGAGGATGAACTATCACCGTGGAAAACGTAGGGTGCAAGTTTGTGCTGTCTCCGCACAAAATGATGTCCCAACAAAGCTACTCTGGCAAGATAAGCATTTATCCTGTGAGGAATTTATACTGGCGTTGGGCGAGAGCCTTTTGGGTCCCGTAACGGTTGATTTGGCTCATATCCCCCACGTTTTGGTAGGAGGAGCATCAGGCAGCGGAAAAAGTGTTTTGCTGAAGCTTCTGCTCATGCAGTCGCTGAAAAAAGGGGCAGAAGTCTATATTGCCGATTTCAAAGGTGGAGTAGATTTCCCTCTTGTATGGCATGAACGCTGCCGGATGTGTTTTGAGGAAGAAGATTTATTGACACTGCTAACCGGACTTGTGGACGAACTGGAACGACGCAAGACGCTATTTCGAAACGCAGAATGTCCTGATATTGTCGAATACAACAAGACCACCGGGCAGGCTTTAAAACGCTATATTTTTGCTTGTGACGAAGTGGCAGAGGTATTGGATAAAACAGGCCGTAGCAAAGAACAAAAGGAGCTGCTGTCTCAAATCGAAAGCAAGCTATCTATCATTGCTCGACAGGGGCGTGCTTTCGGAATCCATCTGATACTTGCGACGCAACGCCCGGATGCTAATTTGATTCCCGGCCAGTTACGGACGAATCTCGGATGCCGCATCTGCGGTAGAGCGGATGGTATATTATCTCAAATCATTCTTGACGATGCTACGGCAGCGGAACAGATTCCAAAAGATGCCAGAGGGCGCTTCATTCTCCATGATGGTACGCTCTTTCAGTCATATTGGTTTGACGAGCATTGTATCTGAACGGTGGTGACTGCATGGAAACCTCAGTACCAATCCATCTAAAAATGACGCTGACGATCAGAGAAGCTGCGGAGTATTCAAACATCGGCATCAACAAGATCGACAGTATGCTCCGGTCTCCCAACTGTCCATTTGTTCTGTTTGTCGGGACTAAGAAGCTGGTTAAGCGCAAAGAATTTGAGCAGTTTATCAGCGGCAAACTGATTATTTAAGTACACTTCGCTATTGAGAAACAGAAGCCCTTATGCTACAATTAAAGTTGTTGCATGGGCTTCTTTCTCATAGTGGGAAAGGAGTTCAATCATGGGCAAGAGCCTGAAAGGCAAAGAATGTGGCAAGGGTATCTGCCAGAGAAAGGACGGTTTATACAGCGCAAGATTTGTGAATAAACAGGGCAAGCGGACCGTAAAATGTTTTTCTACACTGCCAGAAGCACGTAATTGGTTGGAAGATGCAAAATATGCAGACAAGCATGATAATCTATATGTTCCATCGGACATGACAGTGGATGCATGGTTTGAGTATTGGATTGAAAATATCGTTGGTGATTTGGCTCCCAATACCCGGAGAAATTACCGCGAAAGATATAAACGCAATATTCAGCCTGTGATTGGCGGTATGCGTTTGGAAGCAGTCAAGCCAATGCATTGCAAAATGGTTTTGAATAAAATGGAAGATGGTTATGCGGGGTCTACGATCCGACAAGCGTACATCGCCATGGGAACCATGTTTCGATCAGCGGTTATGAATGATTTGATTGCCAAACACCCCATGAATGGTGTAAGATACACAAAGCCTGTTCGTGCTGTGGATGACATCAAGTTTCTAACGGTGGAAGAACAGCAGAAATTTCTGGAAGTGGCAAAACGGTCACACAATTATGCTCAATATGCGTTGATTCTGGAAACAGGATTGCGTACCGGCGAGCTGGTTGGTTTGACATGGGATGCCATCGACTGGAAGAAACGGACGCTGACGATCAACAAAACTCTGGAATACCGACATAATCAAAAGTTCTGGCGGGCTGGCCCTCCAAAGACACAGCAAAGCTATCGTACCATTCCGTTGACGAATCGTGCTTATGAGATTCTTCAAGAGGTGCAGGCGAAAGCGTGCAAGAGGAAGGAATCGCCCCTGTTGGATCAGACTTTAGAGTACATGGATCGGCGTACCGGAGTGAAAGCAAATCTTGTGATGCGTGATCTTGTTTTCATAAATTGGAGAACAGGAGAACCAGCCAAAAACAGTTCTTATGATACCCACTTATACAAGCTGTGCGACGAGGCAGGAATCAAGCGATTCTGTATGCACGCTCTGCGGCACACTTACGCTACCAGAGCGATTGAGAGCGGGATGCAGCCAAAGGTACTGCAAAAGCTGCTTGGTCATGCGAGCATCAAGACAACCATGGACAGGTACGTTCATGTAACTGATGATTCCATGTCAAAGGCCGTCTTACAGTTTGAGCAGAATCAGAAAATACAAAATGGTACAGTAATGGTACAGTAGAGGCCGTTACGAACCGCTAAAACCCTTGGAAATAAAGGAGATGCAAGGAAATATGAAATTAGGTATTGTGGGTCTGCCCAATGTGGGCAAGAGCACCCTGTTCAACGCCATCACCAACGCCGGCGCGGAGAGCGCCAACTATCCCTTCTGCACCATCGACCCTAATGTGGGTATGGTGGCCGTCCCCGACCACCGGCTGGACAAGCTTGCTGAGATGTACCACCCGAAAAAAACCACTCCGGCGGTCATTGAGTTTGTGGATATTGCCGGTCTGGTGAAGGGAGCCAGCAGGGGCGAGGGCCTGGGCAACAAGTTTTTGGGCAACATCCGCATGACCGACGCCATCGTCCATGTGGTGCGCTGCTTTGACGATGACAACGTGATCCATGTGGAGGGCTCCACCGATCCTGTCCGGGACATGGACACCATCGACCTGGAACTGGTCATGGCCGACCTGGAGATGGTGGAGCGCCGCATCGACAAGGCGAAGAAGGCCGCCAAGGGGGACAAGAAGTTCCTTCAGGAGGCCGCCGACTTTGAGGGACTGCGGGATTGGCTCAACGACGGAAAATCTGCCCGCTCCTATGAGGACGTGGACATCGCCGCGGAGTACCCGGACTGCGAACTGCTGTCCCTCAAGCCGGTGATCTACGCCGCCAATCTGGACGAGGATGGGTTCTCCAACCCGGAGAGTGTGTCCTACTACTGTCAGGTGGAGCAGCGGGCCAAAGAGCAGGGCGCCCAGGTCATCCCTGTGTGCGCCAAGCTGGAGGCAGAGATCGCCGAGCTGGACGGCGAGGAGAAGAAGATGTTCCTGGACGATTTGGGAGTAGCCGAATCCGGTCTGGACCGGCTGGTGAAGGCCAGCTATACCCTGCTGGGCCTGATCTCCTACCTCACCTCCGGCGAGGACGAGTGCCGGGCCTGGACCATCAAAAAGGGGACCAAGGCCCCGCAGGCCGCCGGGAAGATCCACTCCGACTTTGAGCGGGGCTTTATCCGGGCCGAGGTGGTGTCCTATGAGGATCTGATGGCCTGCGGCACCATGGCCGCAGCCCGGGAAAAGGGCCTGATCCGCTCCGAGGGTAAGGAATATGTGGTCCAGGATGGCGATATTATCCTGTTCCGCTTCAATGTGTAAGGGGTTTGTTCCCTGTCGGTGAACGGAAAGTCATCCGCCTGGACCACATGGGAGCAAAGCGACCCGCGCCTTTTGGCGCGTCAATTCCCCGCAGAGCGGATGTGGATAATCCCATAAAATGATTGTAATTTTAAATAAAATCATGTACACTATGGACAACCGAAGAAGATGAAGGAGGTTCCATCTATGAAAGTTGCGCGTTTTGTGCTGAAGATCGTGGCCCTGTCTCTGGCGGCTGCGGCTGCGGTGTGTGCTGTGATCGCCTATTGGGATAAGTTGAGCGAGCTGGGGGGCTGTGCCAAGGCCCGGCTCCAGCAGAAGGCCTGCGCCTCGGAGTATGAGGATTACGAGGAGTAAGACTGCGGAATGATGGTATGAACGGCCCCCCGGTGCGGATCTGGATCCGCACCGGGGGGCCTGCACATTCTTCTGGAGGATCGGAGCCGGATCAAAGGCCGGCGTCCCGGATGACCGCCTTCAGACGGGCTGCGGAGTCCAGCAGCGCCTGGCGCTCTCCGGGGTCCAGAGGGATCTCCAGCACCGACTCCACCCCGTTCCGGCCCACGATGGCGGGGATGCTGAGACAGAGACCGTCCAGCCCGTACTGGCCCTGGAGCAGGACAGAGACGGGGAGCATGGCCCGCTCATCCCGGACGATGCACTCGGCGATTCGGGCCACAGCCATGGCGATCCCGTAGTAGGTGGCCCCCTTACGGCGGATGATCTCATAGGCGCTGTCCCGCACCTCGCGGTAGATGCGGTCCAGCCCAGCCCGGTCCGGACGGCCCCGCAGCTGGCAGAAGCGGTCCAGATCGATGCTGGAGATGTTGGCGCTGCTCCATACCGCCAGCTCACTATCTCCGTGTTCACCGAGAATGGCGGCGTGGACGTTGCGGCTGTCCACGCCCAGCTCCTGTCCCAGCAGATATTTCAGGCGGGCGGTATCCAGCACCGTGCCGGAGCCGAACACCTGTCCGGCCGGAAGTCCGGACAGCCGCCAGGCGGCGTAGGTGAGCACATCCACCGGATTGGATACCACCAGAAGGATGCCTTGAAATCCACGGCCGGTGAGCTCGGGCAGGATGCGCCTGAGAATGGCGGTGTTCCGCCCGATGAGATCCAAGCGGGTCTCGCCCGGTTTCTGGCTGGCTCCGGCAGCGAGGATGACCATGGAGCAGTCGGCTGTATCGTCATAGGTCCCGGCATAAATCTGCATGGAGGCGGCGTATGGGAGGCCGTGGCTCAGGTCCATGGCTTCCCCCGCGGCCTTCTCCCGGTCAGAGTCGATGAGTACCAGCTCGGAGTATAGTCCGCGCTGCATCAGGCTGAAGGCGATGGAGGCCCCCACAAAGCCGCAGCCGATAATGGCTGCCTTTCTCACGTCGATCATCATTTACACGCTCCCTTCCACCATAGTCTGCCCGGCTTTTCGGCGGGGGATACCAACGACTGCTGGGTGAGATGGGAGAGAGTGATTTTGCATGTTTCTTAGAATTGATCTGTCAGGAGAGGAAACTCGGGACTGGGATAACTGCACATATTTCCTTTAAAAATCATGGAGAAAAATATTTATACAGCCGATTAATTGGTGAAAAATAGCCGAACAACAACTAAAAAACTGTGGATCCCACAATGTTTTTCTTGACAATCTGCAAGGTATATAGTACATTATATTCAAATTGAAACAGAAAGAGAGGGGAGACAGTGTGGGACAATGGCTTCCGGGCAAGCATATTTGTGTCGTCGGGACGGCCAGACCGGAACAGCGGAATCCAATCTATCTGACCCATGAGCTGATCGTGTTGATCCTTGTGGTGGAACGGGAGACTGGGGTGATTGTGGGATGCGACATCAATATGGTCTGCTCCCTGACGCGTGAATTTATCAAGTCTGTATTTGAGGGGAAAAATCTGATTCGCGACATTGAAGAAATTAGGGAGAGCATCCAGGAAAATTATTTTGGAGCCTCGGCCAAGACGGTGGTGATGGCAGCCAGATCAGCACGAATGAAGCTGTTGGACTGTCTCGAAAACAGGAAAAATGAACATCAGTAGTTTGCTATGAGGTTGAAAGTTGACTTGTCCTTTTGACTTATTTAGTAGTAAGATGCACTGATCTTGACGGATCGTAGGATCCGGCGGGATGCAGTGCTTTTTTTATGACAATTCAAAAAGGAGGCTGCTGTAACAATGTATGATCTGATTCTGAAAAACGGCCTTGTGGCAGATGGGAGCCGGGCAAAGCCTTACCGGGCGGACGTCTGCATTCAAAACGGCTGCGTTGCCAAGATTACCAGGCAGCTGGACGAGACGGCAAACACAGTGCTGGATGTGGCGGGCTTAGTGGTAGCGCCAGGGTTTATTGATATACACAGCCACTCAGATGCCTGTCCTCTGGTGGATTATCCTGTGGAGAGCAAGCTGTATCAAGGTATTACCACTGAAATCACAGGAAATTGCGGTATTTCCATTCTACCCAATACACCGGAGGGCTGGAGGTCCAATCAGGAGTATTTTTTCAATCAGCTGGAACTGCCCACGGGTGATCTGTCGCTGGAGGGGCTTTATGATTTGAACGATTATTCTAGTGCGGTGACGGCTCACGGCTGTATAGGAAACTATGGGCAGCTGATTGGACACGGTACATTGAGAGGCGCAGTGATGGGGTTTGTGGATCGGGATCCCACGCCGGAGGAAATGGAGCGGCTGAAGGCCCTTCTGCGTCGGGAACTGGAGGCGGGCGCCTTTGGAATGTCTCTGGGACTGATTTATCCGCCGAGTTCTTTCTGTAAAACCGAGGAACTGGTGGAACTGGCCAAGGTCTTAAAGGAATATGATGCGCTGCTGACGGTACATATGAGAAGTGAAGGGCCGAGAGTATTCCAGGCGGTGGATGAGATGCTGGAGATCACACGGCGTTCCGGGGTCCATCTTCAGATTTCCCACTTGAAGCTGATGGGTAAGCCGCAATGGGGGCGTGCAGATGAACTGCTGGCAAAGATCCAGGCGGCCCGGGATGAGGGACTGACCATCACCTGTGATCAGTATCCCTACACAGCGACTTCGACCTCTATGACGGCACTGCTGCCGCACTGGGCCCATGACGGCGGTGTTCCAGCGCTGATTCAGCGGCTGAAGGAGCCGACCCAGAAGTTGAAGGATGAGACCGGAGAAGAAATGGAAAACCGGGGAGGTCCTGCCAGCATCCTGGTCTCCAGTACCCACGGATATCATCCGGAATGGGAAGGTAAAACAGTGGAGCAGTTGTCTCAGGAATTTCAGATGGATCCAGTGGATACTGTGATCCAGGTTTTGGAGCAGTGCGACAGTTCAGTAGCCTGCATCTATTTTTGTATCAATGAGGCAGATATGCTCCGCATCATGTCGGATATGAATATCTGCGTGGGGAGTGATGGCTACAACTTTTCCTATGACCGAACCATTACCTGTACAGATCCACACCCGCGCAGCTTTGGCACCTTCCCGAGATTCCTCCGACTGGTGCGGGAGCATGAACTGATGCCGCTGGAGGATGCTGTGTATAAGATTACCGGACTGCCGGCTCAGATTCTGGGCCTGACAGATCGGGGGATTCTGAGGGAGGGCGCGGTATCTGATATTACTGTGTTCGATCCTGAGGCCATACGGGACTGTTCTGAATTTACGGATTCAGTGAAGAAGCCAGAGGGAATCCGCTATGTACTGGTGGGAGGCAATGTGGTTTTGCAGAATGGAATTTCAACAGGAAGTAGAACGGGAGGTGTGCTGAAAAAAAGGTAAGGCGGACCTGTTTGGGAGATCAAATGTGATCCAAATACAGAAGGGAGAAAACAAGTATGGAACTTGGTAGTTGGTCTTTGATTACTGCACCGTCACTGCTGGCACTCATTCCGCTGATCGTTATGATCGTGTTGGTATTCCGTGGAAAGAGCAATGTTTCTGGCATGATGGTTGGCATCATCCTGGGCGCACTGATGATGGGCCAGGATCTTGGTGCGTTGGCGAAAGCGTTTTCTGCATCCCTGGGATCTACCACAGCTCTGATTGGTGTTATTATTATGACGGGAGCTGGCCTGGGTGTTTTGATGACAGAGACTGGCGTGACTCACACGCTGGTCTATTGGATCGTCAAGCGAATCGGTGTCAATACTCCGACAAAAGGTAAGCTGGCATTGGTAGTCTGCTCCATCCTGATCTGCGGCCTGCTGGGTACTTTAGGCGGCGGAAATGCAGTCATTGCCCCCATTATGCTTCCAATTTTGGCGTCTTTGGGTGTTACCCCTACCGTGGTGGCCACGCTCTTCAAGGTGGCCGGTGAGATCGGTCTGATGGTAGGCCCTCTGACCGGTGTGACACTGATCACCATGGAAGTGACTGGCCTGTCTTATGGCCAGCTGATGCTCCAGGCGGTCTTGCCCTTCAGCTGCTTTTGGCTGGTGGGCGCTTGGATCGGATGCAACCGGGCACAGAAGCGTACCCTGGGGAAAGAATCCTATTCCGTGGACGACGACATCAAGCATTTGGATTCTATCGTGATCACACCCAGGCAGAAGAGAACAACGGCCGCGTTCCTGGTGGCCTTCGTGCTGCTGGTGGTGTACGGGATCCTGACAAAGCAGGGCACCTCTTACGCCTTGATCGTGATGATCGCATTGGCGGTTGTGGTGACGCTATTCTCCTGGACGGACATCGATACAGCGGTTTCCTGTGTGACCAAGGGTGTGGCCTCTCAGGCGAATATGTTCCTGATCTTCATTACCATTGATGTTCTGCTGAATCTGGTCACCTTGGGCGGCGGTTTTGATGCGATCTCCAATCTGCTGGGCGGTCTAGCCAAGGGCGGAGGAGCCACCGGTGTGATGCTGGCGGCCTCTATCGTAGGCGGATTTGGCATTGAGGCGGCCGCTGTGGCTGAGATCAAGATCATTGCGGAGATGTTCGGAGGTCTTGCTGCCGAGGTGGGTCTGCCCATGGGGTGCTTTGCGGTGTCCATCCTGGCGGCGACTCGTCTGACTGGATCCATGTATCCCACCACAAATTTTGCTGGCCAGCTGGGTACTGCACAGTGCGAGAATACTAAGGAGGCCCTTCAGGCCTGCTGGGTCAGTGTGGCCTTTGCGTGGGTGTTTGTTGCGGCGTACTCGTTGATTGGCCCCGTGATCCTGTGAGATCGTGACGGGATAGCGTGAAGCATTGGGCGTGTGTCCCTTCTCTGCGGAACGGCAGAGAAGGGACACATCAAGTTTATGGGAGAAGTGAATCCCGCTGCTCTGCTCTTGAAATTTATCCTTCCGCCTGATAAAATAAGGTAAATTTTCTCCGCTTCGGCGGAGGCGCGCAAAGGAGAGCGAACCGCTATGATCCGTTTTAACCATTTTAACTTCAATGTCGTGGACCTGGACCGGAGCCTGACCTTCTACCGGGATGCCCTGGGCCTGGAGCCGGTGCGGCGCAAGACCGCGTCAGATGGCTCCTTCCAGCTGGTGTACCTGGGAGATGGAGAGACCGATTTTCAGCTGGAGCTGACCTGGCTGCGGGATCGGGGCGCAAAGCCCTACGATCTGGGGGAGTGTGAGTTCCACCTGGCTTTTGTCACAGACCAGTACGACGCCCTCTATGCCAAGCACAAGGAGATGGGCTGCGTGTGCTTTGAAAATCCCGCCATGGGGATCTATTTCATCTCCGATCCGGATGGCTACTGGATCGAGATCGTGCCGGTGAAGGACTGATGGCCGGCGGACACAGCGGCAGCTGGCCCGGATTTTTCCGGGTCTTTGCCGTTTTTGCGGCCCTGATGCTGCTCCTGGCCCAGGGCGCCCAGGAGCTGGTCCCTCCCACCAGTGGGGCGTGGCAGGTCCTTTCCGTCTATGAAGGGCTGACCCGCTGGTCCATCCCCGCCCTGTTCCTCCTGTGGGGGATGTCCACTCTGGAGGGCGGCGGCCGGGGCGGGCTGTCCGGCGCTCTGCTGGGGCGGGTCCTGCCTGCCTTCTGTATGCTGGTGTTCTGGGGGGCGGCCTATGCAGTGGCGGCCCATCTGCTGGGCGGCGGGGCGCTGAGCTGGAGCGGGATCGGCTCCGCCCTGCTGTCCGCCGCCCGGGGGGACACCTATTTTCACCTCTGGCCGCTGTACCCCCTGGTGGGCCTGTATCTCATCCAGCCTCTGCTGGCCCGGTTCACCGCCTCCGCCAGCCGGAACGAGGTGCTGTACCTGCTGGGGCTCTCGTTCCTCATGGCCAGCCTGCTGCCCCTGTGGGCCGCCTTCCACCCCAACCACGCCCTTGTGGTCCTGCTGGACCGCTTTCAGATCCACGCTGTACTGGGATGGGTGGGCTATTACCTGGCGGGCTGGTACCTGCACCACTATATGATCGGACGTATCCCGGAGTTTTTGATCTACCTTCTGGGGATCCTTGGCGTGGTCCTCACCCTGGCGGGCCCCAGGCTTATCGGCGGCGGGCGGGAGCTGTGGTACAGCTATACCGCCCCCGGCGTGGCCTGCACCGCCGTGGCGCTGTGCGTCCTGTTCCGCTATGTCCTGGGAGTCAGCGAGGAGCGCTCCCGCCGCAGCGCGGTGTACGCCCTGGGGGAGTGTGTATTCGGCATCTATCTGATCCACCAGCTCTGGGTCCTGGTGTTCCGGTGGTTCGGAGTGTCGCCTCTGGCCTTCGGGGCGGCCCTCTCTGTGCCGGTATTTGCCGGGATCTATTTTCTGCTGTCCCTCCCCTTTGCCTGGCTGATCGCCCGTATTCCGGGGGTGGGCCGGTGGCTGACGGGGTGAACGCCTCCTGTCATATCCCCGCCCCCTGTCCCATACAATGGGAAAAAACAAAGGAGTGGGGTCCATGGGATATGATGAAGGCCGCCTGACGCCGGAGGCGGCGCACCACATACTGCTGGAGGGGCGGGAGCAGCTCACCGTCTCCGGTGTGGAGGAGGTGGAGAGCTTCGACGAGAACACCATCGTGATGGTGACCGCCAAGGGGACGCTGGTGGTGCGGGGAGAGGACCTGCACATTGAAAAGCTGTCCCTGGACGGCGGAGATCTGAAGGTGGAGGGGGCGGTGGACGCCCTCTCCTATGAGGATGACCGCGGAGGACGGGGCGGACTGCTCTCCCGCCTGTTCGGCGGATGACGGTGGACATCGCCGCCCAGCAGGCGGCGCTGCTCCAGGCGGCGGTCCTGGGCCTGGCCGCCGGACTGCTGTACGACCTGTTCCGCATCCTGCGCTGCCGGGTGCGTCTTCCCCTGCTGGGCCCGGCGCTGGACCTGCTGTTCTGGCTGGTGCTGACCGGGGTGCTGTTCCTCTGGTCCCAGTGGGCCTGGGGCGGCCCGGTGCGGCTGTACGGGGTGGTGTTTCTCTTTCTGGGCGGGGTGATCTACTTCCGGCTGTTCAGCCGGTGGATGCTGTTTTTGGGCTACCGTATCGCCGATTTGACCACCTTTTTGCTGGGGATTCTGGCCCTTCCGTTGTTTGCACTAAATCGGCTGTTCAAAAAACTCAAAAAACTTGCAAAAAATATCTTCCTTTCTTCTGGGAAATGGTATAGAATAAATCAGATAACTCAAGAAATGGAGTCCACGGCCCGCCGTCGCGCGGACCGGGAGAGAGGGGGAGGGGCCAATGCGTCTGAAACGAGCCAGTCTGTTGACAAAGCTGGTGATTACGGTGCTTCTGATCTATATGGCCACCTCCCTTCTGGATCTGTGGGGGCAGATCCAGTCTGCCCAGAGTCAGAGAGAGGAGCTGGCCATTCAGGTAGAACAGCAGCGCCTGGCCAATCAGGAGCTGCGGGACGCCATCGAAAACAGCGACGATCCTGATACGCTGGAGCGGGTCGCCCGGGAGAAGGGGTATGTCAAGCAGGGAGAGACTCTGTACATCGACGTGGCGGGCTGACTGCCTCCATTGGGGCTGCGGGGCCCCGGTCCATGCCCGGCATGAGCGGGCGCGGCTTCGAGGGGAAATTTACAAGGAGGATATTTTAGGAGATTATGGAGTTTGGTGTTGGGTCCATTTTGGACGGTAAGGTAACGGGAATCACAAAGTTCGGCGCGTTTGTGGCGCTTCCGGAGGGGCGCTCCGGTCTGGTCCACATTTCGGAGATCGCCTATTCCTATGTCAACGAGGTTTCCGATTACCTCAAGGAGGGGCAGGAGGTCAAGGTCAAGGTCATTGGGATCGATCAGACCAACCGGATCAATTTGTCCATCAAAAAGGTGAACGATCCCCCTCAGCGGCCCCAAGGCGGCTTTCAGGGCAGCCGTCCGCCCCGTCAGGGAGGGGCGCCCCGCTCCGGTGGCGGTCCCCGCACAGGCGGCCCACGTTCCGGCGGATTTGCGCCCCGGCCTGCAGCCAAGGAGCCGGCGGACTTTGAGGACCGTCTCCGCCAGTTCATGCAGGCATCCGACAGCAAGCTCTCTGAGCTCCGTTATCTGGAGAAGAAGGGCGGGAACCGCCGGGGCGGCGGTCGCCGCTCCTGATTGGACGGATCCGTTCCAAGGCCGTGGGGCTCTGCCCCACGGCCTTTTGTCTCATATCGGCTTCCAGCATAAAAAAAGCGCCCCTTAGGGGCGCACCGCCACCAGGCCACGGGTGCCTGCGGCGCAGGATACTGGTTGAGCTGCAAGTGCAGAATACCATAAAATAATAGTTGCGTCAACGGAAAGTTTTGTCGGATCCGGCCTTTCCGGGAAAGGAAATGAAATGTTGATTATCAACGGAACGGTCCATACCATGGAGGGCCTCACCATCCCTGGAGGATATGTGGAGATCCGGGGGAACAAGATCGCCGGCTTCGGGCCCATGGAGGAGTGTCCCAAGCAATGGGAGGGAGAGGTGTTCGACGCCCAGGGCGGGCACATCCAGCCCGGCTTTGTGGACGCCCACTGCCATCTGGGGATGTTCGGGGATGCAGTGGGTGTGGAGGGGGATGACGGCAACGAGGCCACCGATCCCTGCACCCCCCATCTGCGGGCGGTGGACGCCATCAACCCCATGGACCGCTGCTTTCAGGAGGCCCGGGAGGCGGGGGTGACCACCGTTCTCACCGGCCCGGGCAGCGCCAACCCCATCAGCGGCCAGTTTGCCGCCATCAAGACCAACGGTCGCTGGGTGGACGCCATGGTGCTTCAGGCGCCGGCTGCCATGAAGCTGGCCCTGGGGGAGAACCCCAAGCTTACCTACCACGAGCGCCGGGAGACCCCCACCACCCGCATGGCCACCGCCGCGGTGATCCGGGAGAATCTGGCCAAGGCGGAGGAGTACCGGGAGAAGCTGGAGCGGGCCCTGGAGGACGAGGAGGAGGAGAAGCCCGAATATGACGCCAAGCTGGAGGCGCTGCTCCCTGTCCTTCGGGGGGAACTTCCCGTCCACATCCACGCCCACCGGGCGGACGACATCGTCACCGGGATACGGATCTGCAAGGAGTTTCACCTGCGCTATGTGATCGTCCACGGCACAGAGGGGCACCTGATCCCGGATCTTCTGGCGGAGGAGGGGGCGGGAGTCATCACCGGCCCCTGTTTGGGGGACCGCTCCAAGCCGGAGCTGGCCAACCAGTCTTTGGAGACCCCCGCCATCCTCCAGCGCCACGGCGTCAAAACGGCCATCTGCACCGACCATCCGGAGACCCCCATCCAGTACCTCCCCCTGTGTGCCGCTATGGCCGTCCGGGGTGGGATGGACCCGGAGAGCGCGCTGGCCTGCATCACCATCCGGGCCGCGGAGCTGGCCGGGGTGGCCCACAGGGTGGGGTCCCTGGCCCCGGGGAAGGACGCGGACCTCACCGTCACCAGCAGCCACCCCCTGAACTGGCTGAGCCGCGTCCGGCTTGTGGTGATGGACGGCAAGGTGGTCGTCAGCAGCCTGTAAACAGCATTTTGTGCCGTTTATAAAATTTTCACAAAAAACAGTGGATATTTTCAAGAGTTGTGGTATAATAAAACCATCGGAGGGGGACGGCCTCTCCCAGATATGTCTGGCTCCCTCCCACTCATGCCCCCTCGGGGGCGAAAGGAGCGACAGTTATGAAGTTTGTGTTTGCAGACAAAAAGGTGAACCTGCCCAACTACATCCACAACTATGCGGAGAAGAAGGTTGGCAAGTTAGACCGTTTCTTTAAGGAGGACGCCACCGCTGCGCTCACCTTTAGTATAGAAAAGGACCGGAACCAGGTGGAGGTCACCATCCGGTCCAGCGGGACCATCTTCCGCGTCTCTGAGAGCACCGCCGATATGCGCGCCTCCATCGATGCCGCCGTGGCCTCTCTGGAGCGTCAGATTCGGAAGAATAAGACCCGCCTGGAGAAGCGGCTGCGCCAGGGCGCTTTCGAGCGCACGGTGGACGCCGCCGCGGAGATCTCCTCCTTCGTCCCCGACGAGCCGGAGGAGGGGGAGTACAAGGTGGTCCGCACCAAGACCTTCGCCATCAAGCCCATGACCCGGGACGAGGCCATTCTCCAGATGAACCTGCTGAACCACAGCTTCTTCGCCTTTAAGAACGAGGACGCCGGCGGCGCCTTTGCCGTGGTCTACCGCCGCAACGACGGCGGCTATGGCCTGATCGAGGATGAGACTTGAACTGCATCGTAATAGAATAAGAACGGAGCCGGCCCCGCGGGGCCGGCTCCGTTCCTGTATGGGATGATTTGGTCATAAC
>ERZ791741.842-NODE-842-length-27341-cov-5.392949_pt1 | contig 27341 bp, 15 predicted proteins | sample MGYA00510040_ERZ791741 | MGnify/ENA primary metagenome ERZ791741 (study PRJEB30046, sample SAMN00791960) | human gut metagenome | study: EMG produced TPA metagenomics assembly of the A metagenome-wide association study of gut microbiota in type 2... | reverse complement strand
GTAATTCAACTGGTGTTTGATCACCTGTTTTTGTACTCTTTTGAGTTGTATTTTTGACAACAGTCGTCGTAACATTATTTGTTTTATTGTTTGCATCATCTTTTTTATCAGTCGTTGGTTTTTGATTTGTATTGTCGTCTTTAGAATTATCTACTGTAAATGTTGTTTCAACATTTCCTAATGTAGAAGTAATTTTAATAGTATATTCTCCATTATCTAATGTTTTTAAATATTCTTCACTTAAAATAATGTTTACTTTGTTAGAAACATTTTCAATTGTATAGTATTTTGTATCTAATTCTTTACCATTAACAAATACTTTTAAAACATTTTCTTTAGAAACATTCATTGTAATTTTCAATGGTTTTGAATCTTTAACATCATATTTACTATTTTCACCAGCAATAATTTGTGCTCTTTCTTGAACATTAATTAAAGCTGTTCCAACTTTACCATCAATTTCTGAATATTTAACACTTACTTCTTTTGTATCTTTTGTGATTTTTTCTTTTGGATTTTCAAATACCCAACCTTCAGGTAATTTAATTGTATCTAATGTATCACCAACGAAACCATTTAATTCTAATCCAGATTTTTCTAAATCTTTTTCGAAAACTCTTTCTTCAACTGTAAGTAAAACTTCTCTTCTTGTTCTTGCCTTTGTTGTATTTCCTTTTTCATATACTGTGTAATATAAATTATATGTTCCTGGTTTTAATGATTTTAAGGCTTCTTGATCATCTTTACCTGTACATAATAGTGATACATGTGTATTTCCACCAACATTTGTGAACATTGGTTCATCATTAATAGAGTAATCAACAACAGTTCCTTCATCAACAGTAATACCTGCTAATAAATCTGGCATGTCTCCTTCTGTCATCGTAACATCTTTTTCACCACTAATTTTATAAGCATTTGCATAGAAAGTATCCGCATCTTTTTGTTGTTGTTCATTTCTAGCATAGCGAACATAATCTACTTCAAATTTTGTTCCTGCTAAGTTTTCACCTGCAGCACCAGGCCAAGCTCCACCTAAAGCCAAATTAAATTCAATATATTGCGGTCTATCGATACATTCTAAAGCTCTTTGATCATCACTATAATCAACTGTTCTTACAATTTGATCATCTACATACCATTCAATTTTTCCTTTTGACCAATTGATTCCAAAAACATGATAATCATCATTAAAGATACCACTTGGTAATGTATAACAAGTACCATGTCCAGCATACTTTCCATCATCTTCACCATTAGTACCATAATGAAGTGTTTGATAAACTTGTTTATTACCATTAACCCCACCAGCAGTTCCATTACCAATTAATTCCATGATATCTATTTCACCACTATCGGGCCATCCAATACCTTGAGCAATGTTACCATCTAAATGAAAATCAGAACCTAAGGTCCAAAACGCTGGAAATACTGCTTGACCTTTAGGTAATTTAGCTTTCATTTCAATTCTTCCATATAAGAATTCTTGTTTACCATGAGTTCTTACACTTCCTGAATCATAAATAACTTTTCTTGTTGTATCTCCTTGTGTTACTTCATATTGATCTTCTGTTTTTCTATTTGTTGCTTTAATAACTAAATTTCCATCTTCAAGATAAACATTATCTTTACTATTTGTATAATGTTGTTGTTCTAAACCACGAATATGTCCTAATTCATAACCCCAATTCTTTTTATCTAATTCACTTTCATTAAATTCATCAGCCCATACAAGATTATAATTTTCATCTTCATTTGTCACTTCTGTTAAAGAAACATTATCAACAAATACTTTTCCTTTATATGTAGCATCACTTGTTGATTCAGTCCATTTCATAAAACAAACTGTTAAATCAGTAGAATTTTTACCATTAAAAATACTTTCTTGGTCTCCTGTATCGATATCTAATTCAATATCTTGATATTGTCCTTTATTTTCTTCTGTACATTTTACTGTAATTTCATTGTTATTTACAAGATATTGTGCATTCTTTTTTAAGTTGACAAACATTGTTTGCCCTACTTCTGTTAATTGCACTTTTGCCTTTAGTTTATATTTTGTATTTTTCTTTAAATTAACTGTTTGATAAATATTAGCATTTCCATTATTTTCTGGTAAAAAACCACACCAGCTTCCTTCATATGAACATCCTGGCCATTTTGTAAATCTTGCATTTGTGACTTGCCATGATGTACGACTATTTATTTCATAGCCAGATGAAGGATTTTTTCCATTTTCAAAAGAACCATTTTTAATAAGTTCTCGATCTAATTCAATTAAATCTTGTTTACCATTAGGTAAAACAGTAAGTATAACTGCTCTTCTTGTTGATGGTTTTGTAGAATCAGTACTACTTCTAGCTGTATAGTATAAGTTATATTTACCCGGTTTTAATTTCTTTAAACTTTGTTTATCATTTTTACCTGAACAAACTAAATCAACAGAAGTAAGTCCACCTTTTGATTTAAATGAATATTCATTATCAATTGAATAATCTAAAATACTATCCTGATCAGAAGTCACACCTTCTAATAAATTAGGTGTTTCACCTTCTGTCATTGTCACATCATGTTCACCATTGATTTTGATTGCATTTTCATAGTATTCCTTAGAATCTGCTTTTTGTTGAGCATTTTGACCATAATAAACATAATCAATTTCATATTTTTGCCCTGCAAGATTATCTCCAGCATCTCCAGCCCAGTTTCCACCAGTTGCTAGATTCATTTGAATATATTGTGGTCTGTTAAAACATCTTTTATATTCTTCATTATTGCTATAATCAATAGATCCTACAATTTTATTATCAACATAAAATTCCATTTTATTTTTAGACCAATTAAGACCAAAAATATGATAATCATCATTAAAGATGCCTTTTGGTAATGTATATGTTGAAATAGATTTTGAATGATCTACATCTGCAGCTGAACCAGCATGTAAAGTTTGATAAACTTTCTTATTGCTTTTTCCATTTAAGTCTTCATTTTCTGCACCAATCATTTCCATGATATCGATTTCACCGCAAACTGGCCACGAAGCACCTTGTTCACTGCTAATTCTACCATCTAACGTAAAATCTGAACCTAATGTCCAAAAAGCAGGGAAAGCACCTTTTCCTTTAGGAAGTTTTGCTTTCATTTCAATTCTTCCATATAAAAATTCTCTTTTCCCATGAGTTCTAATACTTCCTGAATTATAAATAACTTGTCTATTGCCTCTAGGATTTTTATATTGATCTTCTTTATCTCTATTAGTTACTTGTAAAACTAATTGTCCATCTTTTACATAAACATTTTCTGGATCATTTACATAATGTTCTTGTTCAACACCTCTTATTGAACCTAATTCATAATCCCAATTTGAAGTATCTAATTGACCTTTATTAAAATCATCAGCCCAAACCATTTCATATTGATCATCTTCTGAAGCATTGCTTACTTCTTTAACGGATACATCATCGATCCACACTTCTTCTTGAATAATATCTTGGTTACCATTTTCTTCTGTCCATTTAATAAAAGCAATAGATCCAGAAGTATTATCACCTGAATTAAAAGTAAATTCTATATCTTGATATTGACCTGCTTTATCTTCTGATGAAGAAATCGTCGTTTCAATCGTTTTTCCATTATTATCTTTTAATCCTGCACTTAATTGACCATTTTTTACTGCTAAAAATACTTGACCTTTCGCATTAGAAATTTTTACTTTTCCTTTAACAACATAATCTGTATTTTTCTTAAAACTTACTACTTGATAAACTGCTGCATTATTAGAATTTGATGATAACTTTCCATAATAATTTCCATTATCATTTCCAAATGTACCTGTTCCTGTTTTTTTCCATGAACCACCATTATTATCAAACCCACCATTTGTAATTAAATCACTTTTACGTTCTAATTCGATTAAATCATGTTCATGCGCAACACCTGTTTCTTGACTTGGTGTTTCAGCAAAGATCGTTGCTGAATACGAACTAAGCATTGACATTGATGTCAATACGGATAAAACAACTTTATTTATTTTTTTGTTTTTCATAAAATTTTCCCTTTCTCTTGTTGTCACCGCTTACATTAGAGTATTATCGCATAATTTTAGTAAAAGTCAATCTATTATTTATTATTTATAACTATTTTTTTACTAAAATAAATTCTAATGGGTTATTTTATAAAATTTTATATCAAATAAGTTCGATTGTTCTTTAGTAAATACATTATATTTTTATTTTCTTTTAGTAAAAAAGAACTCCCGTTTGGAAGTTCCTCTATATTATAATTCTTCACCATTAGAAGCAATAACTTTCTTATACCAATCATAAGAATCTTTTTTGCTTCTTTCTAATGTTCCATTACCTTCATTATCTCTATCTACATAGATAAATCCGTAACGTTTTTTCATTTCACCTGTTGTAAATGAAACACAGTCAATACATCCCCAAGGAGTGTATCCCATTAAATCAACACCATCTTCTTCAACAGCTTTTTTCATTTCTTCGATATGAGCTCTTAAGTAATCAATACGATATGGATCATGGCATGAACCATCTTCTTCTTTAACATCAATTGCTCCAAAACCATTTTCTACAATAAATAATGGTTTTTCATATCTTTCATAGAACATATTTAATGCATATCTTAATCCTTCTGGATCAATAGCCCATCCCCAATCTGATTCTTTAATATATGGGTTTTTAACTGAATGTTCACTTGAACCATCTGTTGATTTTGAAACATCTTTTGTGACTGTTGAATCTACAACATTTGTCATATAATAACTAAAGCCAATATAATCAACAGTACCTTCAGCTAATGCTTTTTTATCTTCTTCAGTGATATCAATATTGAATCCTTTTCTTTCAAACATTTTCAAAGCATAAGCAGGATAATGTCCACGGCATTGTACATCGCAGAAGAAGAAACGATTATGCATTTGTTGTTGTGCTAATACTTGATCGGCTGGACGACAACTAAATGGATAAATTGGAACCATTGCAATCATATTTCCAATTTTGAAATCAGGATTGATTTCTTTACCAATTTTAACAGCTTTAGCTGAAGCTACTAATGTATGATGTCCACAGATATACATTGCTTCTTCTGGATTATCATAGTTTCCAAAATGAGCTCCACTGTTTGTCCAACCAAAGATATCGTTTTTAAAGTTCATTTGGTTATTGATTTCATTGAAAGTCATCCAATATTTAACTTTGTTTTTATATCTTTTGAAACATACTTCTGCAAATTTAACAAAGAAATCAATTGTTTTACGGTTCATAAATCCACCGTATTCTTTAGCTAAATGATAAGGCATTTCAAAATGTGATAATGTAATAACAGGTTCAATACCATATTTTAATAATTCATCAAAAACATCATCATAGAATTGTAATCCTTCTTCATTAGGTTCTTCTTCATCCCCTAATGGGAAAATTCTTGTCCATGCAATTGATGTTCTAAAACATTTAAATCCCATATCCGCAAACATAGCGATATCTTCTTTATAATGTCCATAAAAATCAATTCCTACATGATTAGGATAATATTTACCTTCTACTACACCATCAGTGATTTCTCTAGGTACACCATGTGCTCCTGCTGTCATAACATCCGCTACAGAATATCCTTTAGAAGTATTTAATACTCCTCCTTCAAATTGATGAGCAGCTAACGCTCCACCCCATAAAAAGTCTTTTTGTAAAGCCATATACTACCTCCGTCTTCTTTTTTATCATTATACCATAAGGTTATAAATCTATAAAATATTCTCTTATCATTTAAACCAACATTTACAAAAATCAGCTTATAAAAGTAATCATTGTAAATAATATTTACAAAAAAAGCCAGAGAATATTCTCTAACTTTTAGCCCTCGAGAATATCCCAAGGTTTTCTATCAATGATAGTGAGTATATTTTGATATCCTATAAATTAGAATACCCCATTAAATCTTCATCAACTGCACGTGCCACTTCACGTCCTTCTCTAATTGCCCAAACAACTAAAGATTGACCTCTACGCATATCACCAGCAACATACAATTGTTTTTGATTTGTTTGGTAATTTTCATCTGCCACATTTCCTCTTGGTGTAAGTTTTACATCAAAAGCTTTAGCAACATAATCTTCGCAGCCTACAAATCCTGCAGCAATTAAAACAATATCTGCATCTAATGTTTTTTCGCTTCCTTTAACAGGAGCCATTTGCATGCGACCTTCTACTTGTTTTGATTCAAGTGAGACAATAACGACTTGTTTTACATTTCCTTTATCATCTTTAATAAACTCTTTAACAGTTGTTTGATAAAGACGAGGATCATGTCCAAAGACAGCAATAGATTCATTTTGTCCATAATCTGTCTTTTTCACACGTGGCCATTCAGGCCATGGATTTGAATCCAAACGTTCATGAGGTGGTTCTGGCATCATTTCTAATTGAATAACTGCTTTACATCCTAAACGAATAGCTGAACCAACACAATCATTACCAGTATCTCCACCACCAATAACAAGTACATTTTTACCTTTTGTTTCAACAAAAGTTTGATCTTCTAATTGACTATTAAGTAATGATTTAGTAATTCCAGTTAAATAATCAACAGCAAAGTAAATACCTTTAGCATCTCTCCCTGGTGCTTTAATATCTCTAGCTTTTTTACTACCACAAGCAAGAATAACACGATCAAATTCTTTATATAATTGTTGAACTTGTTTTTTATTTTCAATACCGGCATTTGTTTTAAAAACAACACCTTCTTCTTCCATTAATCCAATACGACGATCAATAATATGTTTTTCAAGTTTCATGTTAGGAATACCATACATTAATAGCCCTCCTAAACGATCTTCTCTTTCAAAGACTGTTACTTGATAACCTCTTTTATTTAATTGATCGGCTGCTGCAAGTCCTGAAGGGCCTGACCCAATAATTGCTATTTTTTTATCAATACGATGTTTAGGTGGATGGGGTTGCATCCAATTGGAAGCATAAGCTGTTTCAATAATTGCATTTTCATTTTCTCTTACGGTAACGGGATTTCCATTTAATCCACAAGTACATGCTGCTTCACATAAAGCAGGACATACTCTTGATGTGAATTCTGGAAAATTATTTGTTTTTAAAAGTCTTTTTAAAGCGGCTTTATAATTTTTATGGAAAATTAAATCATTCCATTCAGGTATCAAGTTGTTTAGTGGACAACCTGATACCATTCCTTGAATCATTTTTCCATTTTGACAGAAAGGAACTCCACAATCCATGCAGCGAGCTCCTTGGCATGATTGTTCATCACGAGATAATGGTTTATGAAATTCATTAAAGTTCTTAATACGTTTTAATGGTTCAACTTCTGTTGATACTTGTCTTTCTATTTCTAAAAATCCTGTTGGCTTTCCCATAATCTACATTCCTTTCTTAAAAGCATTGAATGCTTCTACTTTTGCTTGTTCATTTGTAAGTCCTTGTTGTTCAAATGAACTAATAAGTGACATCATACGTTTATAATCATGAGGAACAACTTTTTTGAAGTGTGCAACTTCATTTCCAAAGTCATCTAAAATCTTTTTCGCAACATTTGAATTTGTATATTGATAATGTTTTTGAATCATTTCTTTTAATTGATCTTCATCATAACGTGATTTCACATTTTTATATTCTACGAGTTCTTTATTGACATGTTCATAGAATGTATTATCTGGATCATAGACATAAGCAATACCTCCAGACATACCAGCAGCAAAGTTACGCCCTGTTTTTCCTAAAACAACAACCATACCACCTGTCATATATTCAAGACCATGATCTCCAATACCTTCAACAACGGCATGTGCTCCTGAGTTACGTACGGCAAATCTTTCACCAGCAACTCCATTGATATAAACTTCACCAGATGTTGCTCCATATAAAGCAACGTTACCAATGATAATATTATCTTCTGGTTTAATTGTTGAATCTTTTGGTGGTACCACAATTAATTTACCACCTGATAAGCCTTTTCCAAAGTAGTCATTACTATCTCCATAAAGATGTAATGTTAAACCTTGAGGAATGAAAGCACCAAATGATTGACCACCTGCTCCATAGCAGTTAACTTTGAAAGTATCTTCTTCTAATGATGTTCCATATTTCTTCGTAATTTCTGATCCAAAGAGTGTTCCAAATGAACGATCGATATTTGTAACATGGACATCAATTTCTTTACCTTGATGTTTATCTAAAGCTTCTTTAAATTGTTTATAAAGAACTGTTGTATCTTTGACTTCATTTAATTTGAAATCATATTCATTATTTTTTTCATGACGACTATGTTTATTAGATGTAAATGGATTATTTAAGATTTTTGATAAATCAATATTTTCAACATCATCCTTAGGTTCTAATAAATCACTACGACCAACCATTTCATCAACTGTTTTGAATCCAAGCTGAGCCATATATTCTCTTAATTCTTGAGCAATGAAACGCATAAAGTTTTCAACATATTCAGGTTTACCTTTAAAACGTTTTCTTAAAATAGGATTTTGTGTAGCAACCCCTACTGGACATGTATCTAAGTTACATACTCTCATCATAACGCAGCCCATTGTTACAAGTGGTGCTGTCGCAAAACCAAATTCTTCTGCTCCAAGTAAAGTAGCAATTGCGAGATCTCTACCTGTCATGAGTTTACCATCTGTTTCAATAACAACACGGCTTCTTAAATCATTCATGATCAATGTTTGATGAGCTTCTGCTAAACCTAATTCCCATGGAAGACCTGCATTATAAACTGAGTTTTTAGGAGCAGCCCCTGTCCCTCCATCATATCCTGAAATAAGGATAACACCAGCACCTGCTTTAGCAACACCGGCAGCAACTGTTCCAACACCAGCTTCTGATACAAGTTTAACTGAAATACGTGCTTCTTTATTAGCATTCTTTAAGTCATAAATCAATTGTGCTAGGTCTTCAATTGAATAAATATCATGATGTGGTGGTGGTGAAATTAAGCTAACCCCTGGTGTAGAGTGTCTTGTTTTGGCAACCCATGGATAAACTTTACCACCTGGTAAGTGTCCACCTTCTCCTGGTTTTGCTCCTTGTGCCATTTTAATTTGAATTTCATTGGCACTACATAAGTATTCACTTGTTACTCCAAAACGTCCTGAGGCAACTTGTTTAATAGCTGAACATTTACTATCACCATTAGGAAGTGTTTCAAATCTTTCTGGATCTTCTCCACCTTCACCACTGTTTGACTTACCATGTAATCTATTCATTGCAATCGCCATTGTTTCATGTGCTTCTTTTGAAATTGATCCATAAGACATCGCACCTGTTTTAAATCTTCTAACAATTGATTCCACAGGTTCAACTTCTTCAATTGGAATTGATTTTGTTTTTTTAAATTGCATTAAACCTCTTAAGTTTAAATGCCATCGCCAAATTCATCGAGAACCGCGGCATGGGCGTGCACCATGTAGCATTAAACCTCTTAAGTTTAAATGTGCTCCTTCTTCATCAATCATTTTTGAATATTCTTTAAATAATTGATAATCACCTAAACGCGTTGCTTGTTGTAATTTATGAATCGTTGCTGGATTATATAAATGTTCTTCTTTTCCTGATCTTTCTTTATGATCGCCGGCACTGTTTAATGAGATGTCTACATCTAATCCAAGTGGATCATATACTTGATCATGTCTATATTCGACATCTTTTTCAATATCTTTAATTGTTTTTCCTTCAATACGACTTACTGTTTTAGAAAAATATTTATTCACTAAATCACTTGATAAACCGATTGCTTCAAAGTTTTGCGATCCACGATAAGATTGAATTGTACTAATTCCCATTTTAGAAGCAATTTTAACAATACCATGTAAAATACCACTATTATAATCATCAACGGCTGCATAATAATCTTTATCTAATAAACCTTGATCAATTAAATCAAAGATTGTATCTTGTGCTAAATAACCATTGATAGCTGAAACACCATATCCAAGCAATGTCGCATAATGATGTACTTCTCTTGGTTCAGCTGATTCAAGAATTAAAGCTAAACTGTTACGTTTTTTAGTTCTTACTAAATAAGAGTTAACAGCTCCAACAGCTAATAACGAAGGAATTGGTAAATGGTTATCATCTACTGCCCTATCTGATAAAATAACAATATTACATCCTTCATGATAACGTTTATCTACTTCTACAAAAACACGATCAATTGCTTTTTCTAATGAAGTATTTTTAATATATGTAATATTAACTTCACCTACTTTAAAGCCTTCTTTTTTCAAGTTTTTGATTTTTAAAATATCTGTATTACTTAAAATAGGGTGATTGATTTTTAATAAATGACAGTTTTCTGGTTTATCTTCCAACATATTTCCATCTCGACCAATACAAATACTTGTTGAAGTAATGATTTCTTCACGAATAGCATCGATTGGTGGATTGGTTACTTGTGCAAACAATTGTTTAAAGTAATTAAATAATGGTGGATGTTTTGTTGATAAAGCTGCAATTGGTGTATCATTTCCCATTGCTACAATATTTTCATTACCAGTTAAAGCTAAATTTTTAATATAGTTTGTATCTTCATAACTATAGCCATGAATTTTTTGTAATTTAGTTAATTCTTCTCCTTCGTATCTTTCTACTCTAATACTAGGAATTCTCATATCTTTTAAATTAATTAAATTGCTTTCCAACCATTCTCCATAAGGTTGTTTTGTTGCATACGTTTCCTTTAAAACATCATCTTCAATAAGTTCACCTTTAACAGTATCAACTAATAACATTTTTCCAGGTCTTAGTCTTTCTTTTAAAATAATATCTTTAGCTGGAATATCTAATGATCCTACTTCTGAAGATAATACTAAATAATGATCTTTTGTAATGTAATAACGTGATGGTCTTAAACCATTTCTATCTAAGATAGCCCCCATGATGTCTCCATCACTAAATAAGATAGATGCTGGTCCATCCCAAGGTTCCATAAGTGTAGCATTATATTCATAGAAATCTTTTTTTGCTTGTGACATGCTTTTATCATTTTCATAAGGTTCTGGAATACACATCATGACAGCTCTTGGAAGTTCCATACCTGACATTACTAAAAATTCCAATGTATTATCTAACATAGCTGAATCGGAACCATTGACATCAACAACTGGATATATTTTTGAAGTATCCACAACATCTGTTTGCATGTTTTCTTCTCGACAGAGCATGTTATTCGCATTTCCTTTAATTGTATTGATTTCACCATTGTGAACAATAAATCTATTAGGATGGGCTCTTTTCCATGATGGCATTGTATTTGTTGAGAAACGTGAATGAACTAAAGCAATGGCACTTTTATAACTTTTATCTTGTAAATCTTTAAAGAATAATCGAAGTTGTTGTACTAAGAACATTCCTTTATAAACAATTGTACGACTTGAAAGTGAACATACATAAGTATCTTCAAATTGACTTTGTTCAAAAATTCTTCTCACTTGATATAATTTTCTATCAAAATCTAAACCACAATTTACGCCATGAGGTTTTTTAATAAATACTTGGACAATATATGGCATGGCATCTAATGCTTTTTTCCCTAAAACACTAGGTACAGTTGGTACAGCACGCCAACCTAAAAATTCTAATCCTTCTTTTTTAACAACTGTTTCAAACATTTTTTTGACACGTAAACGTACTTTTTCATCTTGAGGCATAAAGAACATTCCAACTCCATAATGTCCTTTTTGAGGTAATGTAAAATCTTTAATAATCTTTTGAAAATATTCATCTGGTATTTGTGTTAAGATTCCTACACCATCTCCAGTTTCCCCTGCTGCATCCTTTCCAGCACGATGTTCTAATTGTTCAACGATTTTTAAAGCATCATCTACTGTTTTATAAGTTTTTAATCCTTTGATATTAACAACGGCCCCTATTCCGCAGTTATCATGTTCAAATGACTGATCATATAAACCTACATTTTCTTTGTTCATAAAGGTTCCTCCTTTTTTTGTACAGTTAGAATAGCACATTTAGTAATATGTGTAAAGATTAGCACTTTTTTTATGATTTTCCTAAAAAATAGTTATATTGTATACATTTTTTAATGTTTTATCAATGATTTGATAATCTTTTTTTAGCAAATTAATAAATTTATTTCAAAAGTGAGAAAATTTTTTTTTATTTTTTTTTAATTTATTGGCATTAAATGATAAAAAGAGTAGAATAAATGTAGTATTAATATATGGAAAGAGGAGAAAAATATGGAAGATATGTTTATTGTCGAAACTTCTGCTAGACATATTCACTTAAGTGATAAAGATTTAGCAACTTTATTTGGTGAAGGTCATCAATTAACAAATAAAAAAGATTTATCTCAACCTGGTCAATTCGCTTGTGTTGAAAGAGTAAAAGTAATTGGACCTAAAGGAGAATTAAATATGTCTGTTTTAGGACCTACAAGAAAAGAAACTCAAGTAGAAATTTCTTTAACTGACGCTAGAAGCATTGGTGTTCAAGCATTAATTAGAGAATCAGGAGATATCGAAGGAACTGCTGGATGTAAATTAGTTGGTCCTGCAGGAGAAGTTGAAATTCCTTGTGGCGTGATTGCTGCAAAAAGACATATTCACTTAACACCTGAAGATGCTGAAAAATTTGGAGTAAAAGATAAAGAAATCGTTAAAGTTGAAATTAATACAGATGGACGTTCTTTGATCTTTGGTGATGTTGTTTGTCGTGTAAGCGCTTCATATGCAACAGCTATGCATATTGATACTGATGAAAGTAATGCAGCAGCTTGTGGTAGAGAAGTTTACGGTAAAATCGTTAAATAAGAAAAAGAATGGTTTTAGATATAATTTCTAAAATCATTCTTTTTTTATACCTATAATATCTTACTTCGACAAATTATGATATAATCTTCGTGGGTGATGACATGAAAATATTAGATACTCTTGGAAAGTCAAAAAAGGCTATTGGTGGTGTTATAGCAATTATAGTTTTAGTTATTGCAATCTTTTTTGCAGGTGTTCATTATGCAAGTGGTAGTAACAATGATAAAATTACTTCAACAACCATTAAAAATCAATTAACTGAAATTAATGAGCTTGCACTTTATTCATATGATTATAGTAAGGTAGGAAAATTTTCTAATAAATTATCTTTTAATGGTTGGAAAATTCCTTTAACACAAAAAACTTTTATTATTACATATGATGGATCTATTAAAGCAGGGATTGATTTAAAACAGGCTAAAATAAGTATCGATAATGAGCAATTAAATATTACTTTACCTGCTGCAAAAATTTTAAGTCATGAAATTAATGAAAACTCTATTGAAGTATATGATGAATCATCAAATATTTTCAATCAGATAAGTATTAACGATTATAAATCTTTTGCGACTAAAGAAAAGAAAAAAAATGAAAAAGAAGCTATTTCTAATGGTATTTTAGAAAAGTCTAAAACAAAAGCTGAACAAACCTTAACCACATATCTACAGGCTATTCCAGAAATTAAAGATCATTATAAATTAAATATTACAATTGAAAATACAAAAACCGATGAGTAACAAACTCATCGGTTTTCTATTATTATTTATTAACAGCTTTTTTTAATGCAGAACTTGCTTTAAATGCAGGTGCTTTACTTGCAGCAATTGTCATTGTTTCACCAGTTCTTGGGTTTCTACCTGTTCTTTCACTACGAGTACGAACTTCAAAATTACCAAAACCTTTTAAAGAAACTTTATCTCCTTTAGCTAAAGCATCAGTAACAACTTCAACTAAAGCAGTTACTACTTTATCTACATCAGTTTTTGTTAATTCAGTGCTTGAAGCAATAGCTTCTACTAATTCAGTTTTATTCATTTTTATTATCTCCATTTCTCGAAATTTAGGATAATAAATCCTAGTCATATTCTACTACGTTATCTATTTATTTACAATAAAATAGTATGTATCAATTATAATTCTTCTATAAATTGTTCACATATTTCTTTGGACGTTGCCCATGATGTAACTAGACGTATACATGTATGTTGGTCATCTATTTTAAACATATACGTTGTTATATAGTTTTTATTTATTTTTTCCAACGTTTGTTGATCAACGATTGAAAATATTTGATTAGAAGGACTTTCAATATACATCTTATAGCCTTTATCTTTGAATCCTTTTCTTAATATATCAGCACATTCATTTTCATGTTTTCCTATTTCTAGATATAAATCATTTTCAAATAAAGCATTAAATTGAACTCCTAATAATCTTCCTTTAGCAAGCATGGCACCTTTTTGTTTAATATGATATCTAAAATCGGTTTTTAATTCATCATTAATAATAACTAAACATTCACCAAATAAGGCTCCCATTTTTGTACCACCAATATAGAAAACATCACTATAAAGCGCCATCTCTTGTAAAGTTGGTGCATCTTTCAAGACAAGTGCACTTCCAAGTCTTGCTCCATCTATAAATAAATATAAATTATTTTTTTGACAGCATTCATAAATGGCTTTTAATTCTTCTAAAGTATAGTACGTACCATATTCTGTTGTTTGTGAAATATATACCATTTTAGGTTGCACCATATGTTCATCAGGATGTTCACGCATGATTTCATCAATCATTTCAGGAATCATCTTTCCATCTTGATGTGGCTTTGTTAAAATCTTATGCCCGGTAAATTCAACAGCTCCTGTTTCATGAACATTGATATGTCCACTATCAACAGCAATAACAGCTTGATAATCTTTTAATGCTGAAGAAATCATAATCATATTTGTCTGTGTACCACCTACTAAAAAATGAATATCTACATTTTCATTTTCTAATATTGCTTTTATTGACTGCAGACCAATTCCGTGATCTTTTGGGTTTCTCTTGGTAGTTTTCAAACTATACAATCCGCTCAACTCACCTGTATATGCATTCTTTACTACGATGATTAAATAACTGGCCCTTCTATAAATAGATAATGCAATTTCTCTTATTCCATCTACTTTCTCACAGGCCTCAATTGCGTTATCTAGTAAATTACCTAAAACTATATTTAAATCTACATCTGAAACTCCTTTAATACTTTCACAAATATCACAATAAAATTGTATGTTTTTCTTTTTCATTTCTTGAGTTTTAGCATTTATTATATAATTTATAATCGTATTAGCACAAAAAATAGCATCTTGTTGAATAGAGTACTCAAAATCTGAATACTTCAGCAGATATGTTATTGCCTTATCAATTTCTCTTTTTTCTAATAGTATTTTAAGTAAATTGATATGATGTTTAACATCATGCTTTACTTTCTGAAGGTGTGAATAAAGTTGTTTTATGTCTTTAATATTCTTTTCTTGAATATCATATCTTTGCTTCAATAACTCATATTCCATCTTTTTAGCCATTTCTCTCTTTAATTTCATATACATCAAATAGATCAAAATATTAATCAAAAAGATTCCCATCGATGCAAACACTGCCATTTGCACTCCCTTATTTCTAAAATTCTCAGTTGTATTGGTCGATATTTCAAGAATAAACGCTAAAACAACAATGGAAATTATAGGAATAATAATATTCATTAGCCATATATCCCATGATACTTCACCAACGTCAACATCTTTATTATAGAGATATATTCTTGTTATATAAAATATTAAAACTTGAATAATTAATAAAGAGATCATTCTTACTTCATTCTGCTCTTTTATCAAATTTATATATGTGTAGCCTCCTAATATTCCAGCTATATTTAAAACTATTGATGTAACTGCTACTATAAAAGCCATTATCAAAACTGAGCAATACAATTTTTTCTTCCATGACCCTTGCAAGGTTATTACTGCATATAAAAATATAATCCCTATAGGAATTACAATTGCTATCCCTTCAAAAAACATTTTTGTATTGACATAATTTAATTCAACAAACAATATTATTGTAAAAATTATCTTACACGCCGTACTCTTTAGTCCCCCGAATTTACATCCCAAATATTTTGTAATGGTTTGTATTATCACTATTACTTGGAATAAATTCACAGATATTTCAAAACAATCCCACATCCAATGTTTACTCCTTTCCTAAGTAATCGAAAAAAATAGTTTTAACATTTTTCTTATTGCTCCTACTAATTACTAATAATGTTCCATTTTTTAGTATCAACTCACTATCTTGTATTTTAAATATGTGTTCTATATTCACTATACAACCACTATTTATTTTGACAAATCCCATTTCCACAAACTGTTTTTCGATATCTGATAAATTTCCTCGGTACTCTAAAATCTCTTTTTCTAAATGAAGGCGTATCTTATGCTTTTCGACTTCAACATAAAATATTTCTTGATATCTAACCTTAATTATTTTTTCTTTAAATTTAATAACAAATTCCTTCTTGGATTTTTTCACTTTTTTTAAAACTTTTTCTAAAACTGAATCCAATTTTCTTTCATAATCTGACTTACAAAGGAACCAAAAAGGTTCATATTCAAACGATTCATATACCAACTCATTATGACTACTACAAAATATAATCATGCAATCAGGATATAATTTTCTAACATTCTTAGCTATTTGGAATCCGTTCATTTCTGGTATATCAATATCTAAAAAAATCGCATCTACACTTAGTGTTTTACAAATATTCAATAATTTTTTTCCACTATTACAAACTTTAATATTCATATCAATATTCTGTTTTTCTAAACATTCTATAATTTTATTTGAAAGTTCTTCAAGAAAAATTTTCTCATCATCGCATATAATAAAATTCATAGTTTCCCTCTTTTAAATATCTAACAATTTCCTTTTTATTCTGATATGGCCAGAAAATCTCCAACTAAATTATCTTATATATTTTAACTTATTTCTAAAACAATTTCAAACTCTATGAGTATTATCTTCGAAACTTTCATACAACCATATCATACTTTTGGCTAAAAAAATTCTTATTATATAGCTTGAATATCATTTTCCTACGGTTCATACTTATAAATTCTATTTTTCGATATGCAACACTCCTATATTTTTTTATTCTATCCATGCTTCTGATATTTTCTCCTTTAGCTCAATCATCTTTTTATTCGATTATAGAATATAAAAACAATCAGAATAAATGGACAATCATATACATACCCCTATTTTGTCACTTTTTCATTTCTTTTGATTTGAAATAGAACTTCTACCTATACTCACTATTTCACTCTCCAACGAAGCAACAATCTCCTATCTACTCTAGCACTACACGTAGATAACAAAAGTTCCTGTTTCTCTGTCTTTTCACTGTCATATTTTGTTATCTGATATACTTCACTATCCGCTGGCACCTGTTCACAAGCTATAATCTGATAGTTCAAAGTCCTTCCATCTGGTAAATAAATCTCCATATCCGTATGTTCCTGAAAAAAATCAATGTCCTGATAATTTCTCAACACATGAAACATACTCCCGTCTTTCATGTTATGCCCATAAATAATATTCTTACTATCCGAGAAATCCCGTTCGTTCCGATAATCAAGAAAAATACTTCCTGCAATGTTATAAGTTTTTTGTACGGTATGGTTTAAATAATAGGAATTATCTTTCCCTCTCACTACTGGATATTCCAACACCCCCGGAATCCGAAGCCACGCTACAATATCTGGGTTAATTGCCTGCAGAGAAGCAAAATCCACCGTTACAGTTTCTTCCTGCTTTTCTCCTTCCTTATCATCTTCTGCAACATTTGGTTTCGTATTTTCCGGATCCCTTGTATTCTTCTCTACTTTTACATATTCTTGTAACTGTTCATATTCCCGTTCTGCTTTTTGATATTCACTAATAATCTGATAAATCCAGACTCCTGCTGCCAGCAAGATCACGCTTAATATCCCAAGTAAAAAGTATTCTTTTTTCATCTACTTACCTCCAACGTAAAAAAGCGGCAGCATACCAAAACTGATATGCTACCGCCTGCACTTATGCCTCTTATTTTCTTAAATTACAGCAATCCAGTGGGTTTGGATTGATATGCTGTTTCCAATATTCATAATGTTCTGTGACATCTTCACAGACCGTCAACGGAAGATGAATTTTTTTCAATATCCTGATTTTTTCTTCCAATGGTAAATGCCAGTACCCACTCTGACGCAGAACATATTTCTGGTAATCCAAGTCCGGAAACCACTTTTTAATCCACCCATTCACCCGAAGAAATTCTACCAAAACTTTGTCTACCGGCAGCCTATTTAAGTAATCAAAATCCAAATACTCCTCAATCAGAGGGCTTAATCGTAATGTGACATCAAAGCCCTCTTCCTGTAATTTTAACAATGCCCTTAACCGCTTTGACGGACTACTTGCCTTTTCATAGGCAAGAGCCTTTTTATCATCAAAACAGGTAATGGTGATCTGGATATGTGCCAGCTTCGGATCATAAAGTTTCCGGTATCGTTCCTCTCCTGCCAGATGGGATTTTGTCACAATCAGATACCCAATACCATATTCATTTAACTGTTCTATGGTTTGATAGGTAATCTGTTCCTGACTTTCCATCGGCTGAAAGCAATCTGTCATGCCTCCAAGTCTTAAAATGGTTCCCGGTGGCACCTTTTCCAATTTTCTCCGGATTTTCTGGATATCTGCCACTCTTGGATTTTCTGCGTTCCAAAGTCCGCGGGAAATCCAAAAGGCTGCGTGCATAGCAGTAGGAACAATTATGCATACAGCCACAGCCATAAGTATCCAATCTGGTCGGATACCTGCATTTTTCTGCTTCGTTGCCGCTTACACTTTTATAAAAACTTTTAAATTCTTTTCTTTCGCTTCAGCATCACCTTTCCTTTCACTTGCGGGGTCCGGTACCGCCCCGAAATCTTCTGGTAAAGCATCCAGAAATGTTCTTTACACTACCCCGCAGGTCTAGTGTTCCATCATCTCCAAATGCTTTTTATCTCTTTGTGCGTCTGATCCGCCAAAGGACAATACCAATACCAAAGGCCGCTACTACTGCAATACCGATTGGCAGCAGGAGCAAGGTATTATCCCCGGTTTTTACGTCCTCTGGTTTTTCCGGTGTCTGCGGAAGTTTCTTATTCTGGATTTCTTTTACCACTTCAATAACCTTTGTTTTTGCGTCCACATAACTAAATGTGATTTCATAGGTTTCCGTATGCTCTTCATATCCTTCCAACGGTTTCGTTTCCGATAATACATAAGTAATCGGTCCTACTGCTTTTCCGTCTTCGTATGTGGCAATCGGCAGCAGTTCACTGGTTGCAACTCCATCTTTATCTGTAGTAAGTTTTCCAACCACTTCCTCAGTCTCTTTGTTTTTCAATTCAAATTCCACATTGGCAAGTGGTGTCTGATCTTCTGCATCTGTTTTCTTAATAATTAACTGCCCCATTGGTACTTCATCTTTCATGGAAACTTTCTGTACTTCTCCGGTTTCCTCTACAGTAAATTCTACATCTTCTGCAATCAAAAATCCTTCCGGTGCAGCTTCTTCATGAAGGATATATGTTTTTCCCGGCTGTAGATACTCGATCCGGTAAGGTTCTTTGGTAGAGGTCCATTCTTCTATGATATTTCCCTCTTCGTCCAGTACCTGTAACTTGGCTCCTTCAATTTCCTGTTCTCCGGTGATATCCGTTTTTGTGATTTCAATCTTTGTATGATCGTCTTTCATGGAAACTTTCTGGATTTCTCCGGTTTCCTCTACGGTAAATTCCACATCTTCTGCTTTCACATATCCGTTTTCTGTTGGAGCCTGCTCTTCGTGAAGTATGTACTTACCCGGTTTTAATGCATAAATGATATGCGATTCGTTTGTAGAAGTCCACTCTTCTACTACATTGCCTTCTTCATCTTGAATCTGTAGTCTGGCACCTTCCACTTCCTTTTCTCCAGTAATGTCTGTTTTTGTAACTTCAACTTTCGTCGGCTGGTTCTCTACTTCTTTTTGTATAGAAATCACTTCCAATTCCGGATCCGTATAAGAAGCATCAATTTCAATCTTCTCTTCGTATGGTAGATATCCTGGCAGACCTTCCAGTTCCTTCAGATAATATTTCCCGTGTGGAATGGTATCCGAGTAATTCAATTTTCCTTCTTGATCTGTTTTTTCAACTGCTACCAGTTCATCTTTTTTCACCACAACTTTTCCTGCTACATTTACAATATCTTCTCCTGCATACAATCCAAATGAAACCCCTTCCAGTGGCTCTTTTGTGGCTTCCGATTTTTTCAGCACTTCAATTTCCACTTTCTGCCGCTGATTCTTGATTTCCTTTGTTACATAGTCAACTGCCACTTCTTGTCCTTTATAGGTGATTTCAAAATCCTGTTCGGCTGGGTCTAGCACAAAGGAATCTCCCGTTTTTGTTTCTTTAATATAAAATTTTCCAATCGGAAGATTATTTAAAGTCCCTTTTCCTTTTCCATCTGTTACAATCGTTCCAACCAATGCGCCTTTTTCAAAACGTATGATCCGATTACCCTCACTGTCTACCTGTCCATCTGGTGAGTAAATGGTTTCCCTTGCATAAATAGAGAATTCTGCTCCTGCAAGTCCCTGTTCTTCATACGCAAACTCATATCCTTTTTCTGTTTCCATAACATCTTCTCCGGTAAACAGATTAGACACTTGGTTTACTGCCCTTGCCAGACCATTCTTTAATTTTGTCAGTATCTGCTCTGTTACTTTTTCAGCACCAACAAGCACTTCTCCTGTTTTCTGGATCGTCAGGCTTCCTACCGCCTCATCGTTCTTTACTTCTACCACTACAATATATTTTCCGGTTTCCTCTTCCATCTCATGTGCAGTATTGCTGTCCACTTTGATCGTAATGGATTCCCTTGGTGCTTTCTCATAAGTTCCTTCCTTTGTCACCTCATTTAACGGAAGGATTTCCTCTCCCTTTTTAAGTACCTGTTCAAATCCGGTCTGTACAAACAGTTCCGGGCTTTTTACTTCTTCAATCCGGTAAGTTCCCATTTTAAGCGGCTCCGGCGTCAACAGATAGCCTTCCTCATTTGTTTCAAAAACGTCAATTGTTTCTGGCTTCGGATACCGTACTTTCATAGTAACGTATTTCTTCTTCTCCACATCATAAATTTTATAGTGGGCACTGTTCTTTAAAATTGGAAGTTCCGTCTGTGCATCCTTTTTGATGATCTTAAAATAAAACTGCATCGGACGGTCATTAAAGACACGCCATGTCTGCGGTTCCCTGCTGTCTTCATCGATAGTCACCAAAAACGGCTGAATTCCTTCTACATTTTCCGGAATGGTACTTTCAATACACACATATTTTCCATATGGAAGTTCCGGGGAACACAGATACCCTTTTTTGTCGGTAAACATTTCTTCTGTCTGTATCTTTTCTCCATTTTCATAATAAGATGCAGTTTCCTCTTTACTGAAATCATATCCGATAAAATCCTGCGGTGCATATTCGGTTCCATTCGATGGTTTTAAGGTACCATCCTTTACTTTAGAAAGTTCACTGATCAGGTACACTTTAAATCCGGCACCCTCCAGCAATTCTGTTTCCGTCTGGCTGCCATCATCACTGATTTTAATTAACTGGAATGCCTGTTTTTTTATGGTTTCCAAAACAGTCACATTTTTCTGCACAATTTCCACATCTTGCCCTTCATATGCAAGATCTACCGGGTATTTGGTTTGATCCAGCAAATATGCATTGGAAGGAGGTGCAGAAATTTCCTGTACATAGTATTTTCCAAGATACAAATCTTTGAAATTCAGAACACCTTTTTCGATCGTTCCCTGCACGACCAACTGATCCTTTTTATAAAGCAGTCCTGTCTTTCCATTTGGGTGTTGGATATCTTCTGCCGCATACAATCCATAGACAGCCCCGTTTAAATCTCCATCTCCCTGGCTTACAGAGTCCTGTGTATCTTTGTCTATTTTCTTGATATGGACTGCTCCCCGTACCTCTTTATTTTTAAAGGTATGTGCAAAGGTATACGTGTAGGTCGTATCATTTTTATATTCATAAAAGAACTCATAACTATCACTGCTCTGAACATAAAGAGGTGGTGCCTGAATTTCCTTTACTACATAATGGAAGCCAATTGGGATATCCGCAGTAAATGCAGCCTTCCCGTTTTCATTGGACTCCGCTTTCTGTATCAAAGTTCCCTTTGTAACCAGCACAGAACCATCTGCACCGGTAACATCTTCATCTGCATACAGACCAAAAATTGCCCCCTTCAATGCCGCATCATCATTACTTGATTTCTTCAGCACTTCCACAGATACCTTTGGTCTGGCATTTTCATATTGTGTTTCTTCCTCAACCACTTCTACTGTCTGCCCTGCATAAGAAAGGGTTACCATATGGGTACGTTCTTCCTCTGTCTTCCCTATTGTCAGGGAATCCGGAGCCTGCTGTTCTACCACCTTATAGGTTCCGAGATGAAGCATATCCGAAGAACAACTTCCGTCTTCTTTTGTCTCCAGTTCTCCTGCCAAATCTCCTGCTTGATAGATTTTTGTCTGTTTATCCTGACTGTAAATATCTTCAGCGGCATAAATCTTATATTTTGCTCCTGCAAATGCTGCATTTGTATAAAGGAACTGAATGTTTCCTTCCTCTCCGGATACTCCAGTCAGTTTCTCTCCCTGCTTATGTACAACAATTTTCCCTTTCTGTTCCTCATTTTTCACAGTCAGCATCTGTGTTTTTTGCCACTTCCAGATTGACATTATAAGAATTCGTATTCAGTTTATACCCTTTCGGTCCAGTGGTTTCCTTGATATACACCGTATCCTGTGTCTTTGTCAGTTCCGCTTTGGTTGCTCCTTTTTCATTGGTAGGAGGCATCTTCAGTATCAGATCTGTACAAGCCTGATCTCTATAAATTCCAAAAACAGCCCCTGCAAGTTTTACACTGCTCTTTGCGTCTTCTTTGATCACTTCAACCCAAGCGATATCCATCCATTGAATGGAAAAGGAAACCGATGCACTCGGTTCTTCATAAAAATCCCCATATCCAATATCCTGATTTCCAGATCCAGTTGAAACAACCAGCGTTTTCCATTGTGCCCCTACCTGGCCACCCAGATTACCGCTTTCCCACGTTCCATGTACCGTTTTTAAAGCTGTAAAATAAAAAGTGGTTCCTCCATGGATTTTGACTGTGCCACCTGTTTGTTCTTTTCCGGCTGTATCATGATAGGTAACTCCTTCTGGCAAAGGCAAGGTGATATAATTTCTATGGTCTCCATTCAATGTAATATTCTTTGTCTTCTGCATATCTCCTTCCAAAAAAGCTGTTTCTTTTGTGGAAGAAAGGCTGATGGCAGCACTTGGCGGTGCTTCCTGTCCGCAAAGGTAATTGATGTATTCCATGACGCTATAGCGTTTCAATCCGTCCTGCGTGCAGCCCACGAATGCCACCTCCTCTCCGCCGTAACAATAACTTGCTGCTAAATGTGTCAGGACATATTTGATGTCATTGCTGTAGTTCTTTAGATATTCCCCAGTTAAATCTCCCGGTCCTCCATATCCGTAATACAAAACCTTCTGTAAGTTTAAATTGCTTTCATAAAGTTCAGCAACATAATCGGAAGAAGGCGGGGACTGTAAGTTTGATTCCAGACAGTATGCAATCCGGTCATTGACATAGAAATAACAGGTACTGTAAGAACCTAAATCACTTGGATATACAATCTTCTTTCCTTTCACTAAAGCAGCTTTTTCTCTTGCCTGTTCTATGGAAGATGGTACAACAGAAAATAAAACCCCCGTTTCTTCCTTTAACGCACTGGTATCAATATTGGCTCCATCCGGCTCTGTATCTTCCTCCCCGCTTTTTTGTTCTTTCTTCTGTTTCCTGTCCTTTTTCGGACTCTCTCCTTCTTTTCCCGATTCCTTTACAATGATTTTTCGTGTAATCTCATAAGATTCCCCGGAAGGTTTATGCACCTGATAAATGCAGTCATACATTCCAGGTCTATCTGCATCAAACAATTTTCCATCTTTATCTGCTGCCAAAACAAAGGAAATTTTTTCGCCTTCCTTTACAGAAATACCCGTAAAGTCTGAATCCGGGTCAAAAGTTTCCCCCTGCTTGATGGTAATGTCCTCTGCCTGTGTTTCCTCTTTACTCTCTGTCTGCTCTATTGATGCTGCCATAGTACTGCTTGCCCCTGTCAAAAGGGAAGAACACCCTAATAAAACTGCTAAAAAACCTGCTGTGCATCGGTTTTTCCATGTTGTTTTCAATAAACAATCTCTCCTTTCTCTTTGTTGTTTTTTCAAATGGGCAGTTCCATTTTCGGGAATATGCTGCATATCAAAAACTGCCCTGCTTCCCATTTTTCTTTAAGGTCTATCCCGAATCATCCACTTCTCTCCTTCCTATAATGTCAAGCCCTAAATCATTGATTTTATGGGCTTTTCTTTAAATATTTACCTCTTAAAACAGAGCTAACAGTGCATGACAGTCATAGTATCTTGTACTGAATAGCTGAAAAAGAGTTCTCTTAATAAAGCATCCATTCCTTTTGCTTTATTAAGGCCATAATTCCTCTGTTCAACTATGATGGTGAACCTTCCGTGTCTAATGGTATCCTGTACCAACTTCCTTCGTCCCACCTGTTCATACACCGAGTGCCCGCTAAGCTTTCTAACAGGGTCATGCCCTACGGAGGAAACTACTGCAAGCTACAGCTCTTGTTTGTATTTTGATTTTACTGACCCGCCCATTCCACAAGGTACGGATATTCCGTGGACGCATCACCCTGTCTCGTTTCGCTGGTCTTCGTGATGATGTCGTACTACAGGTACAACATCGTTATCGGGTTTCTTTCCAGAACCCTGCCCGGTTTCAGAATTATCTGGAACCCCGCAAGGCTCTGGAATCATTCATTCTGTCGACGGTCTTATGCTGCAATCACTTCCTTCTTTTCTGGACGTCTGATGTCCCTCAACATCTTCTTCGGATCATAGACCGTGCCATTTTTCAGAATCCCATAGATGATTCTCAAAAGCTTGCAGGCTATGACAATCAATGACTGCATCTTTTTCAGTGGATTATCTGCACGGGTCGTGTAGTACACATGGAGTTCCTTGAATTCCTCCGCATGTGCCACTGCTGACTTTGCTGCCTGAAACAGCCAATATCTCAGCCGTTTGCGTCCTCTATGACTGATCTTGGTTTCTCCTTTATGTTTTCCTGAGCTGCATGCTACAAGACCTAATCCACTTAACTTTTGTATTTCCTTAACATCATCAAATCTCGAAATATCTCCCATCTCTGCAAGGATACCAGAAAGCGTATTTTCTCCTATCCCCGATATCTCAAGTATGTTTTTGGCATAGGGAATCTCCTGATATTTTTCACGCATCAGTTTTTCTATTTCTGCAAGTTTCTCGTCCAGTTCCCTGATCTCTTTCACAAACCATTTCACTGCCATTGCGGATGCTTCTGCTCCATCTTTCATCCCAACACTCGTCTTTGCGTATCCTACAATCTCTCTGACTCTGCTATAACCGCGTCCTCTGAGTTTCGCATCATGCCAGATCTGTCTGATTCCCTCTTCTCCAAGTGTCTGTATCTCTTCTGGAAATGGTGTCTGCTTCAATAATTCCAGGCTGAATGCTCCTTCCACTCTTCCCAATGCTTCCTTGTATTCTGGAAAATAAATCTTCATCTCTCTGTGCATCCGGTTGATTGCCCGAATCCTATCCTCATTCAATTGCTCTCTGAACATGGATAACCTTCGAAGCTCCGCATAAACCTTTTCTGGAAGATATGGCATTCCAAAGTTTCCATCTTTCACAAGATTTGCAATCAATTTCGGATCCTTCGTATCATCCTTCAACTGGCTGTTATCTTCAACTTCTTTCGTTTGTTTTACAGCATAAGGATTTACCTGCACAACACTGATCCCATTTGCAATCATCCATGTGGCAGGGCAGAACCAGTAGTGCCCGGTCGGTTCTAAGCCCAAAACAATCTGCTTTTTCTCATTTTTCGCAGCAAGTTCTACTGCCCATTCTTTTGCACTCTGAAATCCTTCGCAATTATTACGAAATGAATATGCGGACTTACTGAGTTCTCTTCCTCTGGGGTCAATCGCTCTCAGATAATGGGTTTCACTACCCACATCACATCCTAAAATAAGCATGTCATCACTGATAAATGAGAGCTTTGCATTTTTATCGAATTTTCCATTGGTTTCCAACTCATGCCAGGTAGATGCTGTAAGCTTCTCTCTGATCACCTCTGTTTTTTTCAAAAGCTCCTGCTGTTCAAAAATATTTGCTGTTACTACTTGATTTTTTGTCTTTTTGCCTTTAAGATTCATGTTAGATACCTCTTGTATTCTTTAGATTTTTACCAACTCGCCAGGTCAGTAATAATCTAAATTTACTTGAGGTATTTTTTCATGTCAATCTCTTGGCTTATTTAAAGTATACAGGAAGCTTTTTATTATTATTTCGTGCATGGCGGCACGAAAGGAAGAGTGTGGATTCGAACCACACTTCTTTCACCGTTCTTCCTGTTGGATTTCTTCCATCCCATAAAAAATTTCATATCTGCAATCTTTCACTTTTTCTGTCTTTCCTTGGACATGATCCACCTTTTTGAAGTAGAACCGATAAGTCTTTCCCACCATAAAATACCTTTCTTTTGGAAGCCAAAGCCGGATATTATTTCCTGCTTTATCCTGGAGAATTGCCTGACAGGTCCTTCCCGGGTAATGTTTTCCCTTAATCGCAAGAACCTGTGCTTCCAACATCTCATATTCTCCTGTCTTTCCAATCTTTAAGAACCGAAAGATCTGGCTAAAGGAAAACACTGCCAATATCCAGGTCATGATCAGAAAACTGCTTTCTTCAAATTGCACCCCCATGTATGTACCGATCATAACAATAAAAAAAGACAACAACCCTGTCTTGAGCATTTTATCCTGAAACACAAATGGGATTTCTCCTGTTGCAACTAATTTTTTTGTCAGATACTGTATCATGGTTTCGCACTGTTGCCTCCATCTTTTTTTCATATCCATCTCCATTTCTTTTCTTATTTCCAAAACTATAAAAGTAAACACACAACAACTTTAGGTATCAGATAAAAAAGAAAGCCGGCAAATGCCGCAATGTCATTAAGTTAAAATGATGTAAATGGCAATCCAAAACAAAAATATACAAATCAGAGTATATCTAATTCGGATATGCTCTGATTTTGTATTACAAGAAAAATTTCGTTTGGTTTTTTGATAGCACAATAACTCCTTCGGAATCGGAGGAGTAAAAAAGATTGAATTATTTCTGATTTATGCTAATCTATAATTGAATGAAACCACACATGTACTGACAGAAACTCGCTG
>ERZ791741.824-NODE-824-length-27704-cov-6.031900_pt1 | contig 27704 bp, 20 predicted proteins | sample MGYA00510040_ERZ791741 | MGnify/ENA primary metagenome ERZ791741 (study PRJEB30046, sample SAMN00791960) | human gut metagenome | study: EMG produced TPA metagenomics assembly of the A metagenome-wide association study of gut microbiota in type 2... | reverse complement strand
TGCAGGAAAACGGCGCAAGCCTGCCGAAGGAGTAACACTCTCAGGTGCCAGCATCTGCTGGCGCAACTGTAAATGGATCGACTCTCTGGAGAGTTCTGGATAAACACAGAGGCCGAAGGTGCAACATATAGTTCTTTATAAGCAGTTAATAATGGATTACAAGACAATATTATGACTTCTTATAAAGAGGGTATATGAATCTCTCAGGCAAAAGGACAGAGAAGGCATAAAGTATAATATAACTTGTTATATGATAAGTTGTATATTCTAAAATGTTATTTCTGCTTTTATATTTATTCAGGCAATATTGTCTATAATTCCAATGCATTAAGTAAAAGTCTGCATATTAGCAAAGTATTTAGTAATGTACGGCATTTGCGGTGTTGGGACAGTATAGGCTTGTACTATGCTGTAGTTTAGATATGAAAGGTAGAAAGTACAATGTGGAATTCAATTAATCAGATTCTTACGAACATTGATAATTTCGTCTGGGGTGTGCCGCTTATGGTAATTATCCTTTTTGGCGGAATATTATTGACAGTTCGTCTTGGTTTATTACAGCTCAGAAAGCTCCCTTTAGCATTAAAATGGATGGTTAAAAATGAAGAAGAGGCCGAAGGCGAAATTACAAGTTTTGCCGCATTATGTACAGCTTTAAGTGCAACTATTGGTACTGGTAATATCGTTGGTGTTGCAACAGCAGTCTGTGCAGGTGGTCCGGGTGCATTATTCTGGATGGTTATAACAGCATTTTTCGGAATGGCAACTAAGTATTCAGAAGGTCTTCTTGCTGTTAAATACAGAGTTATAGGAGAAGACGGACACAGTCTTGGCGGACCATTTTATTATATAGAGCAGGGAATGGGCAAGAACTGGAAATGGCTTGCTAAGTTATTTGCATTTTTTGGTGTATGTGTTGGACTTTTTGGTATTGGTACATTTAGTCAGGTAAATGGTATTTCAAGTGCGGTTAATGGATTTTTTGATGCGAATAATGAGCATTGTGTCAATATTCCATTTCTTGGCGAGTACTCATGGTCAGTAGTAATCGCTTCACTTATTCTTGCAGTCTGTGTTGCACTTGTGCTTATAGGCGGTGTTAAGAGAATTGCAAGCGTAAGTCAGGTTGTAGTGCCATTTATGGCAATTATATATGTATTATTTGTTGCGGTTTTAGTAATAGCTAATATTACTAGAGTTCCTGCGGCATTTAAGGTTATAGTTCAGGCAGCATTTTCTCCTAGGGCAATCACTGGCGGAGCAGTCGGAAGTATGCTTGTTGCTATGCAGAAAGGTGTTGCAAGAGGCATTTTCTCTAATGAGGCTGGTCTTGGTAGTGCACCTATAGCAGCGGCTGCAGCACAGACTAACGAACCTGTAAGACAGGGACTTGTAAGTATGACAGGTACATTTATTGATACAATTGTAATATGTACTCTTACAGGGCTTTCAATTGTAATAACAGGTGCATGGCAGGTTGAAGGCCTTGAGGGTGTAGCAGTTACTACATATGCATTCCAGAATGGACTTCCATTCCCGGCACAGGTGTCTTCTTTTGTGCTTATGCTCTGTCTTGTATTCTTTGCATTTACAACAATTCTTGGCTGGGACTATTACAGCGAAAGATGTCTTGAATATCTTAGCGGTGGTAATATGAAGCACGTTAAAATATACCGCTGGATATACATATTAGCAGTATTTATCGGACCTTATATGACAGTAAGTGCGGTATGGACAATTGCTGATATATTTAACGGACTTATGGCACTGCCTAATATGATTGCGTTATTCGCATTGAGCGGAGTTGTGGTTAAGGAAACTAAGAGCTTCTTTGAAAGACATAAAAATCAAAAGCTTTAATTTATAAAAATATATGAGTTCTAATGATGGCAATATCTCCTGTCTTTAAGTGGTATGGAGATATTGCCATTAACGCCATTTTTATTATTAGCATATTTCTGCTGCCAGCATATTTCTGCTACCAGCATCAGCAATGCTTATATTGGCAATGCTTGCAATGTCTAATATATATGGGCGTGTATTAATTGTATTTTTGATAATATTCAAGTACATATATTTCTTTACAAGAATTGAAACAGTTAAGGCGTAAGCTTATGCCTGTTAGTTAATTATAGGCTTGGAAAATGTTTTCACGAGTTCTACAAGCATATCAACAGTTTTGTCCATACCTTCGATGGTTATGTGTTCGTAAGGACCGTGGTAGGCGTGTCCGCCAGTGCCAAGGTTAGGGCAGGGAAGTCCCATATAACTTAACATACAGCCGTCAGTGCCACCTCTTATTGGAAGTATAAGGGGTGGTATATTAGTATTCTTGCAGGCTTTCACAGCATTTTCTATAAGAAACATACATTTTTTGATAATCTCAGCCATATTGCGGTACTGGTCAGTGATAGTGAGCTGTACAGTTCCAGCACCCCATTTTTCATTCATAATCTTTTCAATGTGGCACAGTGTGGCTTTCTTTGCTTCAAATAATGAAGCATCGTGGTCACGGATTATATAATTAAGGTGTGCTTCTGCAACATCACCAGACATACTTATAAGATGATAGAAGCCTTCGTAATTCTCCGTTTCCCTTGGTATCTCCATAGCCGGCAGGCAATTATTAATTTCCATAGCTACTAAGGAAGCGTTAATCATAGTATCCTTAGATGAGCCGGGGTGGACATTAAAACCTTTCACAACATATTCAGCTTTGGCGGCATTGAAATTCTCGTACTGTATCTCACCCTCAGTATCGCCATCAACAGTGTATGCGTAATCAGCTCCGAAGCGTTCAACGTCAAAATGTTCAGTACCCATACCAATCTCTTCATCAGGCGTAAATGCTACGCATATTGCAGGGTGTTCAATATTATTAGCAGTGATATATTCAATCATAGTAAGAATTTCAGCAATTCCAGCCTTATCATCTGCACCAAGAATAGTTGTTCCATCAGAAGTTATAAGAGTTCTGCCCTTTAAAGAAGCAAGATGTGGAAAAGTATCAGGACTTAATATAAGTCCGCTGTTACCAAGCACTAAGTCCCCACCATCATAATCAGGAGTCACAACAGGATTGATATCACCATTGCAATAATCAGACACAGTATCCATATGGGCAATAAAACCAATTGAAGGAAGCTTCTCAAGCCCCTTAGTTGCAGGCAGTCTGCCATAAAGATAACAATGTTTATCAAGCTTAACATCACTAAGTCCAAGCTCAGTCATCTCGTCTTTAAGAAGCCCAGCCAGCTTAAACTGACACTCAGAAGAAGGTGACTTTCCACTCTCTTCATCACTAGGAGTTCTGACAACAACATACTTTAATAATCTTTCATAAGCTTTCATAACAAATCCTCATTTCTGTATATATTATAATATTCCCCGTCCTCATAAAATTAAAACCATAACCTGATATAATTCCCTCATATAATATAACACAACCCACAAAATTATGTTAAAATAAATCAGAGGTTAATAGACTAATAGATTAGGAGAAATACTATGAACAACATTAAAAAACTTTCCACTGCTGGTGTCCTATGTGCAGTCGCAGTAGCTGGAAGCCTGATTTCATTTCCTGTATTTGGAAGTAAATGTGCACCAGTACAACATATGGTTAATATATTCTGTGCCGTCCTTTTAGGACCCGGATACGGCGTAATGGCGGCATTTGTTGCCTCACTTATAAGAAATCTGCTTGGAATGGGAAGCCTTATGGCATTTCCGGGAAGTATGTTCGGTGCATTGATATGCGGTATTGTATACAAAAAGACCCATAATATTATTGCAACAATGATAGGAGAAGTAGCAGGAACATCAATACTTGGTGGTTTATGTGCATATCCGGTTGCAATATTCCTTATGGGAAAAAGTGCCGCAGGAATAGCATTTTATGCGTATATAATTCCATTTTTTATATCAACTGCCATGGGTGCGGTCATATCTGGAATAATAGTATTCAGCATAAAAAAGGCAGGCTTGTTAGTTAAGATTCAGGACAATCTTGCAGGATAGACAATTCAATATGCAAAATCGATAGGCATATATAGGAGAATACAAGCTATTATAAGCAATGATAAAAGACGTTGTAATATTCAATACAGTGATAATCATATATGGAAAAAGACAAGCTTTCTGTATAGAAAAGAGGGTTTTAGTGAATGTTTGAAAATATAATAAAAAATGTGCATAACAGACATCCGCTTATCCACTGCATAACGAACTATGTGAGCATTAATGATTGTGCCAATATAGTGCTTGCATGCGGTGGTGCACCTATAATGGCGGAGGATATTAATGAGGTGAGCCAGATAACATCAATATGCCAGGGACTTGATATTAATATCGGGATGCTTAATGATAATAAATTATCATCAATGCTTAAAGCAGGTGCTACAGCCAATGAACTTGGAATACCAGTAATACTTGACCCTGTTGGTGCTGGTTCATCAGATTACAGAATTAAAGCTGTCCAAAATCTTATGTCCAATGTACAGTTTGGTGTTATAAGAGGAAATGTATCCGAGATAAAAGCGATAGCCGCAAAGCAGGGAATTCATAATATAGCAGCTGGAGTATATGAAACTATGCAGAAAAATAAGTCTGCTATGGGTGTTGAGGCGGGGATTGCCGATAAAATTACAGATGATAATATAAAAGAAATGGCAGATTTTATTAATAAGCTGTCCCAAAAGACAGGTGCTGTGATTGCGGTTACAGGCGGAATTGATATGGTTGCTGATGAGAACCGCGTATATGCAATAAGGAATGGTCATAAGATGATGAGCCTTGTTACCGGTGCCGGTTGTCAGCTGTCAGCTCTTACATCAGCATATGTAGCAGCGGATAAAGAGCATATATTAGAAAGTGTATGTGCAGCTGTTAGTGTAATGGGAATAAGCGGAGAGCTTGCATACCGCAGAATGGCAGAAGTGGATGGCAATGCAAGCTACAGGAATTATATAATTGATGCTGTATACAATATGACAGACGAAACTTTGAAAGAATTGGGAAGAATAGAGCGTATATAGTGTGTAAAAATATGAAATATATACAAGATATGTGAAAACATGGTGTATATAAATGATACAGATATATATCGTGACAATGCATAGGTATATAATATTTGATAGCAGAGGAATAATATATGAGCAGTTATTTTTATTTTACAAGACACGGACAGACTATATGGAATGTAGAGAATAAAATATGTGGTGCGACAGACATTGCACTTACAGAGCTTGGACATAAGCAGGCAATAGAATTAGGTGAGTGTATCAAAATGGGAAATATACATATTGATGAGATATTATATTCTCCACTTATAAGAGCGGCTGACACAGCAAAGCATATATCAGAAACCGCTGGCATACCGTGCAGAATGGAAATACGGTTAAAGGAGCAGAATTTTGGCAGATACGAGTCTACACCAAGAGATGGCAGGGAATTTGCTGCGGCTAAGATGAACTTTGTTGATGATTTTGACGGTGGAGAGACAATGCTTCATCTGAGTCAGAGGATATATAATCTTATAGATGATATAAGAAATGACAATTCTGATAAAATATATCTTCTAGTTGCGCATAATGGTATTTCGAGGATTGTCGAGTCATATTTCAGAAATATGAGCAATGATGAGTTTTCAGGCTTTGGAATTAAGAACTGTGAACTTAAAAAGTATGAATTTAAAGATAAAAATGCTTAGAAAATGCGTAGAAGGTGTGTGTAAAGGAGTAACAATATATGGATTATAAGCTTCTTATTGATACAGCGGCTCTTGCGGGTATGATTATGTTAGAAAATGGAGCAGAGATATACAGGGTTGAGGAAACAATCGATTATATGCTTAAAACGTCAGGTTTAAAGACTACACAGGCATTTGTTGTATCAACGGGATTTATGATTTCTTTAGATGATCCGTCAATAGATGCACTGACAGTTGTCAGGAGAGTGGACAGAGGGGCAACCAACCTTAATATGATAGCTCAGGTCAATGACATATCAAGAAAGTTTTATAAAGGAATAATATCATTAGAGGAGGCATTTTCGCAGTTAAAGCATTTAAAGAAGAATCAGTATCCGTGGTGGTTAAAGGATATATGCACAGTATTCGTTGGGCTTTTCTTTACGGGAATGTACGGCGGCAATGGCGTGGATATGCTGTTTACAGGGATAGTTGGCGTATTCTTGGCTATATGGTTACACGCCGCCGGCAGTATGAAGCTTAATTCCCTTATAAAAGACCTGACAGCTTCTATTATATTGTCAGTTGTGGCAAGGGTACTCATTCATCTTAATCCACTTGCCCATCTTGATTTAATAATAATAGGTTCGATAATGGTACTTGTTCCCGGGGCTGCAATAACCAACGCAATAAGAGATACTCTCCACGGCGACTACGCCTCTGGCAATGCCAATATCCTCCAAGCCTTCACCGAAGCCGCCCTAATAGCCCTGGGCGTCTACATAGGCCTGGTAATAATATCCTAAAAACGAGCCGCCGGTCCTTAGCCGGCAGCCCAAGCTGGCGGCTGAGTACCGCTGCGAGCGGCACTCAGCGCAAGCGTGTCGCCGTTGTACTTGCTGGGAGCTGGCAATCCAGCCACAACGTAAATAATATCACCCACACATCAAGGAAAAGATAAAATTCAGGAGGCCATCCATATGCTACTTCAATGCCTATTCGCTTTCGGTGCAATCATAACATTTTCAGTAATAATAGAAGCCCCAAGAAAATGCCTGCTAGTTAACGGCATACTAGGTCTTGCAGGCTGGGCAATCTATTTGTATACAGAACAGTTCACATCAGTTCTTATGGCAACCTTTATGTCAGGACTTGTGCTTGCAATAATCTCCCACATACTGGCAAGACTTTTAAAGACACCGGTTACAACAACACTTATACCGGCGATATTAACAATAGTTCCTGGAGCTGGAATGTACCAGACGGTATATTACCTGTTCACATCAGATACACAGCAGGCATTATCAAGTCTTGTTGGAACAATTGGTGCGGCAGGGGCAATTGCGATAGCCATATTTATTGTTGATGCATTAGTTGCTGTAGTTAAACGTATTGTATTATAAAGGAGAGATGGTATGACATTACAACAGCTGTCTTATCTTATAAAAGTTGCTGAGTGCGGCAATATAACAGAGGCTGCGGAACAATTATATATATCACAGCCAAGTCTTAGCACGGCAATAAGCAATCTTGAAAAAGAGATGGGTGTTACAGCTTTTATAAGAACGAAAAAGGGCGTTATAGTAACCCACGAGGGTGAAGAACTATTGTCGTTTGCAAGAATGTTATTAGAGCAGGCGGATATTATGAAAGAGCATTTCGGGGTTGTTAATAAAAGAGATCCGAAGTTTTCAGTATCGTGCCAGCATTATTCATTTGCCGTTAATGCTTTCGTTGATGTTGTTAATCAATTTGATGCAGATAAATACAGTTTTATATTAAGGGAAACACAGACAGGCGAGATTATAGATGATGTTGCTTATGGCAAAAGTGAACTTGGAATACTATATCTGTCAGATAATAATGAGGAAGTAATAAGCAAGCTTCTTAAGAAAAATGACTTTGTATACGAACAGCTTATTGAAGCAAAGCCGCATGTATTTATATGCAAGAAGCACCCGCTTGCAGATATGGATTTTGTGACGATTGAAGATTTAAAACCGTATCCATATCTTGTATTTGAGCAGGGCGAGAGAAATTCATTTTATTTCTCAGAAGAATTCTTAAGCGTGCTTGATTTCCCTAAGAATATACAGGTGCGTGACAGGGCTACTTTATTTAATCTCGCAATAGGACTTAATGGATTTACCGTAAGTTCGGGGATTATTGATGAGAAGCTCAATGGCTCAGATATCATTGCCAAGCCGTTAAAATCCGATTGCATTATGAGGATAGGACTTGTCAGAAAGAAGAATATAATGCTTAGCAGATACGCAGAATTCTATATAAAAGCATTGAAAAATAACTTATCCATAGTTTAAAACTATGATTAGCGTAATAAATTAAGTATTTTATTAAAAATTCATATAATGATAATATGACCTCAGGTTGTTCAGTATATTAGTCGAACAGCCTGAGGTTAATTAATTTGGAGGATATATATGCAGACATCGGTTATTGGGTTTCCAAGAATTGGAACTTTAAGAGAATTAAAATTTGCAAGTGAAAAGTATTTCAGAGGTGAGATTAGTTCACAGGAATTATTAGATACAGCTAAGAATTTAAGAAAGATACATTGGACTATACAGAAGAATGAAGGAATAGATTTCATTCCAAGTAATGATTTCTCATTTTATGACACATTGCTTGATACAGCAGCTGCACTTGGAATTGTTCCAAGAAGATATAAGGAGCTTAATTTATCAGGTCTTGATACATATTTTGCAATGGCAAGAGGCTATCAGGGAGAGTCTGGTGATGTTAAGGCACTGGCAATGAAGAAATGGTTTAATACTAATTACCATTATATTGTACCAGAGGTTGAAGATGATACAGTTATTAGGCTTTCAGCAGACAAACTCCTTAATGAATACAAAGAAGCTAAGGAACTGGGCATTACAACAAAGCCGGTAATCGCTGGTCCTTATACAGTTCTTAAGTTATGCAGATTTACAGAGAACAAGGGCATTGATGATTTTTTAGATGATTTTATTGCAGCTTACAAGGAGCTTATAGCTTTATGTAACGATAATAACATAAGCTGGTTACAGCTTGATGAGCCTGCACTTGTATATGATTTGAGTGATGCTGACAAGGCTTTATTTAATAAGATATATGATGAACTTCTTAAGGAAAGGGGTAACTGCAATATACTTCTTCAGACATATTTCGGAGATGTAAGGGATATATATGAGGACATTATTAATAAGCCATTTGCAGGTGTTGGACTTGATTTTAATGAGGGAAGAAAGACATTTGAATTAGTAGAAAAATATGGTTTTCCAGCTGGTAAGCTTTTATTTGCTGGTGTTGTAAATGGAAAGAATATATGGAAGAACAACTATAAGAAGACATTAGATTTAATAAGCAGTATTAAAAATGCCTGTGATAATAATATAAATGTTGTTATATCAACTTCCTGCTCATTATTACACGTTCCATATACATTAAAGCACGAGGATAAATTAGCTGACAGCTATAAAATACATTTCTCATTCGCAGAAGAAAAGCTTACAGAGCTTGCCGAGTTAGGTGTTCTTGCTGATAAGAAACAGGATAAGGTTAAGAGTGAAAATGCCTATATTGATAACCAGAAGGTATTTGAGGAAGAAAGAAACTGCCATAACGCAGAGGTTAAGGAAAGACTTGCTAATATTAAGGAAGAAGATTATGTACGTCTTCCATTAAGAAGTGAAAGACAAAAGCTTCAGAAGGAGAAACTGGGTCTTCCGGAATTTCCAACTACAACTATTGGTTCATTTCCTCAGACTAAGGAGATTAAGGCAGAGAGAGCGGCTTACAGAAAGAATGAAATATCAGAAGAAGAGTATACACAGTATATTAAGAAGCAGATTGCTGATTGCGTAAAATGGCAGGAGGAGATTGGTCTTGATGTGCTTGTACACGGTGAATATGAAAGAAATGATATGGTTGAGTATTTCGGCGAGGCACTTGAGGGATATTTATTCACACAGAAGGCGTGGGTTCAGTCTTATGGTACAAGATGTGTTAAGCCACCAGTAATATGGGGTGATGTATACAGAAAGAAGCCAATGACAGTTGACTGGTCAGTGTATGCACAGTCATTAACTAATAAGCCGATGAAGGGTATGCTTACAGGACCTGTAACTATATTAAACTGGTCTTTCCCAAGAGAAGATATAACTATAAAAGAGTCAATATTGCAGATTGCACTTGCAATAAGAGATGAAGTTCTAGACTTAGAGGCGGCAGGAATTAAGGTAATACAGATTGATGAGGCAGCATTAAGAGAGAAGCTTCCACTTAGAAAGTCAGACTGGTATAATGAATATCTTGATTTTGCAATTCCTGCTTTCAGGCTTACACACAGCGGAGTAAAGAATGATACACAGATACATACACATATGTGCTATTCAGAATTCACAGATATAATTCCAGCAATAGACGATATGGATGCTGATGTTATCACATTTGAAGCTTCACGTTCAGACCTTTTAATATTAGATTCTTTAAGAGAGAATAATTTTGAGACAGAAGTAGGACCGGGAGTATATGACATACATTCTCCAAGAGTTCCATCAGTTGATGAAATTGTTAATGCGTTAAATATAATGCTTACTAAAATCAGCAGGGACAAACTCTGGGTTAATCCAGACTGCGGCTTAAAGACACGAGGTGTAAAGGAAACAGATGCCAGCTTAAGAAATATGGTTGAGGCGGCTAAGATAATAAGAAACAGATAAATAAGTTATAGGCAGAGCCTGTTCCTCTTGAAAGATTATACTTAAGTCCACAGTGCAGATTTGCATCTTGTGAAATAGGTAATAAGCTTACAGAGGAACAACAGTGGGCAAAGCTTAAGCTTGTAAAAGAAATCGCAGAAGAAGTATGGGGATAATCCAATCTATCTTACAGAGATTTCTTCATTACAGTAAAGACAGCGGTATTTGCCTGATGGATACAGCTTGAAAATGTGTTCACAGCCCGTTTCGATACTTGTAATACAGCGTGGATTTTTACATTTTATAACATTGGTTAAGATTTTAGGTGGAAGAGGATGATATTTTTTATCAACTTTTCCATCTTTAATTATAATCAGAGTTATCTGTTTATTAATGTAACCAAGAATATCTAATCTTTCAGGAAGCTTGGTTCCTTCTATCTTGATTAAATCTTTACAGCCGTACTTTTCGCTTTTTACATATTGAAGGAGTGCAACAGAATGTGACTGTGCATCAAGGTTTAAAAGGCGGTATATATCTAACCCCTGTCCAGCAGGGATATGGTCGATTACTACACCATTTTGCAAAGAATCTATATTTAACATTATAATCTCCATTCTATTTTACTATAGTACTTTTTTTCCTGTGAGTGGGTCTGTAAGTTCAAGTAAACTCATAATAAGAGCCATACGGATATATTTGCCATTCTGCACCTGTTCAAAATAGGCGGCACGCTTATCGGTATCAACATCAGTTGATATTTCATCAACTCTTGGCAGAGGGTGAAGAACCGGCATATCGGCAGGGGCAAGCTGTAATTTCTCTTTATTAAGTATATAAGTATCTTTTAATCTTATATAATCATCTTCATTAAAGAAACGCTCACGCTGTACCCTTGTCATATAAAGCACGTCAAGCTCTGGGAGTGTATCTTCAAGGCTTCTTACTTCTTTATATACTGATTTATTAGGAATAAGAGTATCTTCTATAAGATAATCGGGAACTTTTAATTCTTCTGGTGATATAAAATAGAACTTATTGTCATTGAAACGTACAAGGCTGTTCACAAGAGAATGTACAGTTCTTCCAAATTTTAAATCACCGCAGAAACCAACAGTCAGGTTATCAAGACGTCCCTTTCTATGGCGTATTGTCATCAGGTCAATTAATGTCTGGGTTGGGTGGTTGTGACCGCCGTCACCAGCGTTGATAACTGGAATTGATGAATACATAGAAGCTCTTAAAGGCGCCCCTTCTTTTGGGTGGCGCATTGCAATAATGTCGGCATAACAGCTTACAACACGGGCGGTATCTGCGACAGTTTCGCCCTTGGTGGCACTTGACTGGTTAGCACCGGCAAAGCCTAAGGTCTTTCCTCCAAGGCTTAACATTGCTGACTCAAAGGATAAACGAGTTCTTGTGCTTGGTTCATAGAATAAAGTAGCAAGCTTTTTGTCGTCAGCAACGTGGCTGTAGGCTTCTTCATTAGAAGCAATCCTGTCAGCTAAGTCTAAAATGCTTATTGTTTCATCAAGTGTAAAATCAAGAGGGTTAATTAAATTTCTCATAGCCATTCTCCCTTTGTTAAATATTGGTTTCTCTCTGCCCCGACAGATATGAACTGGATTTCGTGATTAAGCAGCTTTTCAAGCTTTTCAATATAATTTCTTGCATTATCAGGAAGTTCATCATATGTGCGGTATTTTGATATGTCTGTAAGCCAGCCTGGCATAAGTTCAACAACAGGCTTGTACATATCTATATTGTCTGTCGGGTCAAATTCTGTTACGACAGTATTTTTATATTTATAACCTGTTATAATAGGTATTTCTCTCATATAGCTTAAGATATCTAATTTGGTTAATGCTATTAAATCTGAATTCTGGCATTTAAGGCCGTAAGCACTGGCAACAGCATCAAATGGTCCGACACGCCTTGGTCGTCCTGTAGCAGCACCATATTCGCCGCCGTATTTACGAAGGAGCTTCTGCCATTCTTCAGACATTGCATTTTCTGCAACAAATGGACCAGCACCTACACAGGTTGAATAAGCTTTTAAGACACCGACAATATGGTTAAGTGGGGCATAAGGTATGCCAGCACCTAAAGGGCCATAGGCAGCTATTGTAGATGAGCTTGAAGTGTAGGGGAATATACCATAATCAATATCCCTCATAGCGCCTAACTGGGCTTCAAGAACTACTTTTTTATTATCAGCTAAGGCATTATTTAAGAAAATGCCTGTATCACATATATAATCCCTGAATATATCTGCTTGTTTTTCACACCACGATAAGAGAGCAGGATATGACATTGGTTCCTGATGATAACAGCCGGCAAGTTCAAGATTTTTTGCATCTAATATGGTTTTAAGCCTTGCTTTAACATTTTCATTATCAAGATGAAGAAGGTCGGCAAGACGAAGTGTCTTCTTGCGGTATTTATCACTATAGGCATAAGCAATGCCCCTGCGTGTAGAACCAAATGCATTGCCTGTTGCAGATAACCGGTTTTCTTCAAGTTCATCTTGAACCTTGTGCCAAGGCATAGATATAGTGGCATGTTTTGAAAGCTTCAGATTATCAGGAGTTACAGATATTCCTTTTTCTTTGATTTGTTCAGCTTCATTTGAAAGATGTTCAAGGTCAATTACCATTCCATCACCGAGAACACATACAACATCAGGGTGAAGTATTCCAGATGGAAGAAGATTAAGAACGAATTTCCCTTTATCAGTGACTACAGTGTGACCGGCGTTATTACCGCCCTGATAACGGACAACAATATCAGCCTGCTCAGCTAACAAGTCAATTACGCGGCCTTTGCCTTCATCACCCCAGTTAATTCCTGTTACAGCAGTAAGCATATAAGCATCTCCTTTAAAATATAGTATAGGTTGTAGTTGGTAAAATGTAACTTTTAATAATGATAATAAATTTTAGTTGCTTTTATTACCAAGTAAGGAGTATACTATTGAAACAATGATAAGTAAAAAGTATAATTGATATGGTTTTGATTATTATTTGATATAACTGTGATACTTATAGCTAGTGAAAGGGTCAGATTATATGAATGTTAATTATGAATATTATAAGATATTTTATTATGTAGCCAAATACAGTAACTTTACTAAAGCTGCACACGCATTAGGTAACAGCCAGCCGAATATAACAAGGGCTATGAATTGTCTTGAACAGCAGCTTGGCTGTTCGTTATTTATAAGAAATAACAGGGGAATTCAGCTTACTCCTGAGGGTGAGAAGTTGTATACACACGTATCCGTTGCGATGAGCCAGTTATTAGAAGCAGAGGAAGAATTATCTGACAGCTCAAGCCTTACAACAGGAAGCGTATCAATTGGTGCAAGTGAGACAGCACTTAATATATTCTTGTTAGATAAGCTTAAAAAGTTCCATATTAAATATCCGGGAATACGTCTTAAAATATATAACCATTCGACACCTCAGGCAATAGAAGCTGTAAGATCGGGAATTATAGATTTCGCTGTTGCATCTTCACCTGTCAATGTAGAAGCACCTCTTAAGCAGATAATGTTAAAGACATTTAAAGAAATTCTTGTAGGAGGTACTACGTTTACTGCATTGGGAAGTCAGGAATTATCATTAAAGGAGTTAAAGAATTATCCTTTGATATGTCTTGGCAGGGAAACAATGACATTTCAGTTCTATAATGAATTATTCTATAAAAATGGAATTGAATTACTGCCAGATACTGAGGTAGCTACAACAGACCAGATACTCCCACTTGTGAAAAATGAGCTTGGTCTGGGCTTCGTGCCTGAACTTATGGCACAGGAAGCCCTTAGCAAGCGTGAAATTGTAAAGATATCGTTAAAAGAAACGATTCCTGAAAGAAATGTGTGTATGGTATATGATTACCAGCATCCTTTAAATTCAGCGGCAAAAGAATTAAAAAAGATGATTATGGAAGAGTAGGAGATAATGACAGGTATTATCTTATTAAAAGATATGCCGTGTATCCTACATATAGAAACACGCATACAATTCCCTCCCATCTGTTCATAGTCTTTTTGGTTCTTGCAAATACATAAAGAATGACTGCTGACACAAGAAGTATTATACAGTCGATAATTGACTCTGATAATACATTCAGCGGGCAGATTGTTGCAGACATTCCTAATATGAATAGTATATTAAAAAGGTTAGAGCCTATGGCATTACCGAGTGCAAGTCCGCTGTCGCCTTTTCGTGTCGCTGTGATAGAGGTAACAAGTTCAGGAAGTGATGTACCAATAGCGATTATTGTAAGTCCTATAAAATTCTCACTGACGCCGAAATCTTTAGCAATAAGACAGGCATTATCAACAACAAGTGTTCCACCAAATATTACAGCGATAAGTCCGCCTATGATAAATATAAGACTCTTAGGCAGAGAAAGTATTTTACATTCATCAGCAGTTTCACGGTTTTTAAGTGCTGATATAACCATAACTGCAATGTATACAGCCATACTGATGAGTAAGATTATTCCCTCAATATGGTTAATATGTCTGTCAAGAAGCATAATGCAAAGAATTGCTGTTACGATAATGTTAAGTGGCATATCTCTTTTTAAAATCTCAGGATTAGTCTTAAATCCAGCCATAAATGCACATACACCGACAACGACAAGACCATTAAAAAGGTTAGAACCTATAACATTGCTTATTGCAATATCGTTGCTTCCAGCGAGTGCGGCATTAACACTTACAGAAGCTTCCGGGGCACTTGTTCCCATAGCAACAATCGTCAGTCCTATAATAACGCTTGGTACCTTCATAATTCTTGCAAGTGACGAGCTACCATCTACGAAAAAGTCAGCTCCTTTGATTAACAGCACGAATCCAATGAGTAGTAATAAATATTCCATATTAAGTCCTTTCCTGCGGCAAAAGAAACATTTATTAATCTTTATACAAAAAAAGCCTTTTACCACATCAAAAAAATGATTGATAAAAGTCTCGTTACTCACTAATAATAACCGGCCTTGCAGCGTGATGACGATTATTATTACATCTAAAGATGCTAACTACTCCCTTTGTTAATATAATAGTATATGGACAAATTGTCTGTCAACAACTAATTATAAAATATAAATTGTGAAAGCAATAATGTACTATGAATATAGATAAAAATGTGGTATTATAAAAACATCATTTAAGTATTTGTGACGACAATAGAATATAGAAATCAATGATAAACTAACATCAGTGAAAGGACAATGCATATGCAGGAGTATGATGAATCATTTTTCAGGGCGAAAGCCAACAAAAGAGCAGGTATAACCTGGCTTGCTCTTATTTTTATTGCGACCATATATTATGGTATCAAGACAAAGAATGGGGAAATTGCAAGGGGATATTTTATAGCATTTACAGTAGTAGGCTGGGTTACTTACATAACAGGATATATAGTATCTATGATTAAGGGTAAGGCAGCTAAAGAGTACAAATGGGTATTAGGTATATGTTATCTTTTATTCTACGCTGTTATAGCATGGACAGCACTCGATAAGATTTCTTATATATTTATTCTTCCATTATTATCAATTCTTATATTGTACAAAGATCCTAAGTTTATAAAGATGATTATGTGGTTTACATTGTTTGTATTAATCAGCAGTAATATTTACAAAGGTGTGGCTAAGGGAATGATGGATTTTGTTGCAAGTGAGGAGTGTGCACTTCAGTTTGCGATTGTATTATGTTGTTTTGCTTGTACTAATATGGCGATAAGACATCTGGTTGAGTCAGATGGTGCACTGACGGGGTCGATTGAATCGGAGCTGGCACAGGTTGTACAGACAGTTGAGCAGGTTAAAGATGCAAGTAATTCAATTGTTGATGGTGTTACAGTTGTAAGAGAACTTGCAGATGAGAATAAACAGGGTGCTAACAATGTAGTTAAGGATATGGGAACACTTGCAAAGAACAATGGTATCCTTAATGATAAGACAGTTTCATCAATAGAGATGACTAAGGTTATTGATACTCAGGTGAAAGATGTATCAGATCTTATGGAGGAATTCTCAAAGCTTATTGAGAAGTCAGTTGAACATGCTGACTTAAGTGCTGATGAGCTTACAGAGGTTGTTGAAATTACTAACAGAATGTCAGCATTATCAAGCAAGATTGAGACTATTCTTGAAACATTTAAGAAGGAATTTGAAAATGTTAAGCAGGAGACAAGTACTATTGAAGGAATTACTTCACAGACTAATCTTCTTGCACTTAATGCTTCAATAGAGGCGGCAAGAGCAGGAGAAGCAGGAAAGGGCTTTGCTGTTGTTGCTGACCAGATAAGAAGCTTAAGCAGTGGAACTCAAGACTCTTCTAACAGTATTATGGAAGCACTTTCACATCTTGAGGCTACATCAGATGAAATGCTTCAATCAATTACAGAAACAGTTGAACTTATACAGCTTAACATTGAGAAGGTATCAACAGTTAATAAGTCAGTATCAGATATAACGAGTGATGCAACAAGCCTTGGTGATAATATAAAGGTTGTTGACAGTGCAGTTAAGCAGGTTGAGAATTCTAATGAGACACTTACTGCTAATATGAATCAGGTTGGCGAAATAATGCAGATAATGACAGAGAGCATTAATAATGCAGAACAGACAACTAAGACGATGCTTAGCAAATATGAAGCAAGTGCCAAGAGTGCAACGGATATTGAGTCTGTTGTCGGCGAACTTATGGAAGAACTTGGTATCGGTGGATTTATGAATGTTTCCGATATAAAGAGCGGTATGAAGTTCAGAATGGTTATTGAAGACCAGACTAATGCCAAGGAAGAATACACAGGTGAAGTTGTTGACAGAAAAGACAATAATGTATACATAAATATTAATAACAGAGCAGCATTTGATGATAAGAGAAGAAATCTTAAGTGTTCATTTAACGCTGTTGTAGATAATGTATTATATTGCTGGAATGGTATAGCAATACATAATGTCAAGGCAGGAGAAAAGGGACAGTTCAAGCTTACTATTGATACTAACCCACAGGTATATAACAGAAGAAAGTATCCAAGAATGCCACTTGACAATAAGTGTACAATAAGCGTTGATGGTACAGATATAACATATTATGGACACATGGTTAATATTAGTGCTAATGGTTTTGCTTTTTCAGTTAATGACTCATCGTTTGAAAATATGAAGGGTAAGAATATTGTTATCGAGATTGATAATTTCGATGTTATTAAAGACAAAGAAATACAGGGCTGTATAATAAGATGTTCTAATGATGAGGGTAATTATATTGTCGGCTGTAGAATGCCAGAGGACAGCAATGAGATTAAAGACTATGTAAATAAGAATTATAGTGAATAGTTATTGTGACGTCTGGTAAACACTAAGCAGCATAAAAGCTATACAACTATATAATAAAAGTCCGCAGTATCTGCGGGCTTTTTGTATTTAATATTCAGAAGCAAAAGTAAAAAAATAAAATCAAAAATCAAGATAGGAGTTGTAATTATGTCAATTAAAACAGTTGGAATTATAGGTGCGGGTGCAGTAGGTTCTTATGTTATATGGGGACTTTCTAAGGTCGAGGACATAAAACTTGGTGTTATAGCCAAAGGTGAGAGAAATCAAAAGCTTAAGGCTGATGGATGTAAGATTAATGGTAATGTATACCGTCCAGAAGTATGGACACCGGACGAAGCAAAAGGTGTTGACTTGCTTATTGTATCATTAAAGTATGGAGCACTTCCAGCAGCACTTGATGATATAAAAGCAGCAACAGGTGATAATACTATAGTTATGAGCCTTATGAATGGTGTAGACAGTGAAGATGTTATTGCAGAAAAGATAGGTGCTTCTCATATGTTATATTCACTTATTAAGGTAGCTTCAGCATATAAAGAAGGAAATGGGTATGTCTTTAATCCAGACACAACTCTTGGAATTATATATGGAGAGCTTAACGCACCATTTGACAGTGAAAGAGTACGTATGGTTAAGGAACTGTTTGAAAGAGGTAATATACATTTTCGGGTAACAAAGCATATTAAAGAGGAGATATGGTGTAAGTTCCGACTTAATGTGTGCAATAATCTTCCGCAGGCTATTCTTGGGGCAGGTGTTGGCTGTTACAGGGATAGTGTTCATATGAAGGCAATCAGTGAAGGTCTTCGTAAGGAGCTTGAGGCAGTTGCAGCAGCAAAAGGAATTGACATAAGCATTGTTGAGGGTTCTTCCGGCAGTGGCAGTGCAGTCCTTCCAACAGCGAGATATTCAACATTGCAGGATATCGATGCCAAAAGACATACGGAGATAGATATGTTTTCAGGTGCATTAATGAGAATGGGAAAAGAGCTTGGAATTCCTACACCATATAATGAGTACACTTATCATATGATAAAAGCTATTGAAGAAAAGAACGATGGCAGATTTAATTACAATAGTGATAATGAAGAGCTTACATGGGCGAAATAGTTATGACTGAGAAAGAAAAGAAGAATTCGTGAGTACTAAGAATAAAAGGTCTTTTTCTGATTACAGAAGAAGACCTTTTAAGTATTTATTTTATTAAAGATAAAACTCCAGTTGATACAAGCTTGGTTACAAGCTTAGCCATTTCGCGTGGGGACTCAGGATTATCGCTTGAGAGCCACTGTTCGATAAGACCGACACAGCCGTAAAGTATAAAATTACCGTAATATTTACAGTTAATTGAAAGTTCAGGCGATAATTTACTGATTTCGGTCTGTATGCAGTACATATTATAAAGCTGGTGTATTTTCATAATAAATGAAATGTCACCATTAGGACCTATAAGCACGCGGAAAAGTTCGGCATTATCGCTTACAAATTCAAATATATCTAAGAATAAAGGATAAGGAAAATCCTTTGTATTCCTGGCATTATATTTTTGAAATATCTGTATGAACTTGTCGCTAAGCTCCTGTTCGATAGAGGCGAGCATATCGTATATATCTTTGTAATGCAGATAAAACGTGCCCCTGTTAATATCTGCCAGTTCACATAATTCCTTTACAGTTATGTCTTTGATGTTTTTTTGTTTCATCAGAGTGGAAAGGCTGTGAATAAGCAGTGTTTTAGTTCTCATTACACGTCTGTCTATATTATTTTCCATATATTACCCTTTCTTAAATCTTTCTTAATTAATTGACATATATCAACACAATGTCTATTAATCAACACTTTGTGCAAAACTGATTATTGAGCAAATATTATATGATAATTATAATTATTCTATAAAAATAATCAACACTATGTTTATAAACACAATAAGCAAAATGAAGAAAGGACGGTACATTTAAGAAACTGATTAATAATTAAAGTTTATTGAAGATTATTAGGATATTTAGTGAATTATATGTACAGAAGAATTTATGAAGGAAAAAGAAGAAAAGCAAAAGGGTAATTTTTGGCTTACGGCAGCCACATTTATTGTGAATAAACGTAAAGCAATAGAAATTCTTTTTATTCTTGCGATTATTTATAGTGTGTTATCTATCAATAAAGTACAGGTCAATCAGGATATTACATCATACCTGCCAGCCGATAGTGAGACAAGACAGGGATTGTCTATTATGGACGAACAGTTTGTTACATATGGCAGTGCTAAGGTTATGCTTACCAATGTCACCTATAATCAGGCAGACGAGCTTGTAAGCGAACTTGAGGACATTGATGGAGTTAAGCAGGTAACATTTGATGACTCATCAGACCATTATAAAGGTACAGATGCTTTGTTTGATATTACATTTGATGGAACGGAAGATGAGGATATAAGCAAACAGGCATTGAATGATGTCAAGGATACGTTATCAGATTATGACGTATATGTTTCAACGGAGGTTGGTTCGGAAGAAGATAGTGCGGAATCACTGTCAAAGGATATGAACATTATTCTTGTACTGGCAGTAATTATTATAGTAGTTGTGTTAATGCTTTCAACAAAGGCATATCTGCAAATTCCAGTATTGCTCATAACATTTGGTGTTGCGGCAATTCTTAATATGGGAACTAATTACTGGTTCGGTACTATTTCGTCTATCACCAACTCGATAGCAGTAGTGTTACAGCTTGCACTGGCTATTGACTATGCGATTATTCTCTGCGACAGATTTATGGAGGAGCACGAAACGCTTAATGCGGAAGAAGCGGTAAAGGTTGCACTCTCAAAGGCTATTCCAGAGATTAGTTCATCATCACTTACAACTGTATCAGGTATGGTTGCAATGATGTTTATGCAGTTCAGGCTTGGTTATGATATGGGTATTATATTGGTTAAGGCCATTATTATAAGTCTTATATCAGTATTCTTTCTTATGCCGGGAGTACTGCTTATATTTGCCAAGGGAATTGATAATACACATCACAAATGTTATGTGCCAAAGATTACAATTGTTGGTAAATTTGCTAATAAGACCAAATATATAATTCCACCTTTATTTATAGTATTTCTTATAGCAGCAGCTGTATTTTCAAATAACTGCCAGTATATTTATGATACAAGCTCAATTGTGAGTGCGAAAAAGAGTAATGCTAAGATAGCAGAAGAAAGAATAGAGGATACATTTGGCAAGAGCAACCAGTTAGTTGTTATGGTGCCAAAGGGCGATTATGAGTCAGAGAAGAGAGTGTTAGGCAAATTAGATAATCTAAGCTATGTTACATCAACACTTGGTCTTGCAAATGTGTCAATTAATGATGATTATGTGCTTACGGATAAGTTAAATCCAAGGCAATTTGCTGAATTGATTGATATAGACAGAGAAGTAGTTGATGTGCTTTATATGGCATATGCTTATAATCAGGAGCAGTATGGTCCTGTATTTACAGGAGTTAATGATTATGAGGTTCCTATTATTGATATGTTCTTATTCCTTTATGACCAGTATAAGGAAGGTTATGTAACATTAGATAGAGATTTGGACGATAAGCTTAATACATTATATGATACACTCCACGATGCACAGTTACAGCTTCAGGGAAGCGATTATTCAAGATTTGTGCTTAACCTTTCACTTCCGGTAGAAGGTCAGGAAACATATGATGCATTGGAAGAAATCCGTGGTATTGCAGCTAAGTATTATGGCACAGATAATGTAGTCCTTGTTGGTAATTCTACAAGTGACCACGATCTTGAGTCATCATTTGCATCAGATAATATTATTATAAGCGTACTTACTGCACTTTTTGTTATGATAATTCTGTTCTTTACATTCCAGTCAGCAGGACTTCCAGTGCTTCTTGTTCTTACTATTCAGGGAAGTATATGGATTAACTTTGCTGTACCGGCATTACAGGGACAGACAGTATTCTTTATTGCATACCTGATTGTATCAGCAATACAGATGGGTGCTACAATCGATTATGCGATTGTTATATCTAACAGGTATTTGCAGTTAAAGAAGGAAATGCAGCTTAAAGATGCAATGATTGAGACACTTAACCAGTCATTCCCAACAATATTTACATCAGGTTCAATTCTTACCTGTGCAGGCTTCCTTATAGGTGAGATTGCCTCTGATGCGACAGTTGCTTCAATAGGTGTTGCACTTGGACGAGGTACATTAATATCAATTATCCTTGTATTATTCGTGCTTCCACAGATACTTTTACTTGGAGATATAATTATTGAAAAGACAGCTCTTACAATGAATATTGCAAGACCACAGAAAGAAGTTGCCGGCAGGGTAAGAGTTACAGGACACGTCAAAGGTTATGTACAGGGTGAGATTGATGCTGACATTCAGGGAACATTCCAGGGACAGATGAAGGTATCAGTTGATTCACTAATTCCAGGACGTCAGGGACAGGTTACATATGAAGATACAGATAATCTTTTATTAACAGATAAAAGTGATGGTGTGGATAATACAGAAAATGTTACGAACAATACAGAGAAAGGAGATGAGCAGTAATGGTAAAGCTTAATACAAAATTTAATAAAATACTTGCAGTAATGCTGTCACTGCTCATTATCTTTGCGGCATTTGGAAATATTATTCCATATGTGGTACAGGCAGAGGAAGCTGACAGTGATGTTATAGTAATTTCCAGTGCCAGGGAACTTATTGAATTTGCCAATAACTGTAAATATGACAGTTACAGCAGGGGCAGGACAGTAAGACTTGCTACAGATATCAATTTATCTAATACAGATTTTAATGGAATACCATATTTTGATGGAACATTTGATGGTGCTAACCATACTATAAGAAGCTTTAATGTCGATTATAAGGGTTCAGATTATGGCTTTTTCCGTTACCTTGGAGAAAATGCTTATGTATGCAATTTTAGTGTATCAGGAAGCGTTAATACATCTGGTTCACAGAAGAATATAGGAGGAATTGCCGGTGTTAATTATGGTACAATAACTAACTGCACATTTTATGGAAAAGTCAATGGTACAACATATGTAGGTGCGATTGCAGGAATTAATAAGCCGGGTGCTAATATAACTAACTGTCTTAGTGATGCTGTTGTTACAGCAACTAACCAGACAGGTGGAATAGCTGGCAAGAATGAAGGACTTATAAGTGAATGTGTATCAAGAAGCCGCGTTAATACAGATGAATTAGCTTCATCACTTGATGTCGGTGGAGTTGATGTTGGAACATTTAATATTACACAGCACGTTGTAGACCGTAACGATATGGGTGGAATAGCAGGTAATTCATCTGGTGTTATTTCATCGTGTACAAATTATGGAACAATTGGATATAACCATACAGGTTATAATGTTGGTGGTATAGCAGGAAGCCAGAATGGAAAGATACTTAACTGTACCAACGAAGGCGATATATACGGCAGAAAAGATGTCGGCGGTATTGTCGGACAGGCAGAGCCTTATATAGAGTCTGAATATTTACAGGGCAGCGCACTTCCGGAGCAAACCATCCGTCGTTGGATGAACCGTCCGGTAGAAGCCACTCACCCGGCATTTAAATCTTTGTGGGGATATTATAACTTCGATGACCTGAAAGATGAAACATCTGTCAATTGGGTAGGTAAAGGACATCAGGCTTATCACATCCGTAACGGACGTAACAAATACAACGAAAAAGCTCCACTGGCACATGCAGTCCCCAACGACAACCCTGCTTTTAAAGAGTTTGACGGAAACCAACAGTTGTTCAATGCCGTGATTATCCAAAGTGAATGGGATGCTGATCAGGGAAGTAAAAACGACCAGGCGCTAAAACTGAGGATTGCCGTACAAGGTTCCAAAAACCCACTGAAACTAACGGAACTGAAACTTGACTTCACCGGAACTACCGACCTTGCAGACATTGAGCAAATCCATATCTATTCTACCGGTAGTGAAGCACGTTCCACACAGCGCAAAGAGCTGTTCGGCAACGGACATACTCCCGAACAGTCATTGACACTCCGTCCCACTCACGGAGAAGAGATTCTGCTGCAACCGGGCATCAACTATTTTCTTCTCACATTCGATGTCCGCTCCAAAGCAACTCCCGGACATACCTTATATGCCTCAGTACCTTTCTTCAAGTTGAACGGGAAAAAAATTATTCCCGAAACATCTGCCGAAGAAGTACGTAAACAAGTGACTTGCAACAACCAAACACAATCCAATATAGTAAAAGTACTCCAATGGAACATCTGGCACGGAGGTATCCATCTGGGTAACGAAGGCCAACAACGAGTACTCGATCTGATTCGAAGCAGTCGTGCAGACGTTATCATGATGCAAGAAGCTTATGGCATCCAACAAATGCTGGCAGATTCGCTAGGATACCACCTCAAGACACATTCTCTCAAAGATAACCTGGCCATGTATAGCCGTTTCCCATTGGAAGCAATCGCCTGGAGAGAACCTTTCAAATCGAATCCTGCCAAAATCACCTTACCGAATGGTAAGCGGATAATGTTTGTTGACTGCTGGTTGCGCTATGCTTACCGCCCGGAATATACTAGCGGCTATGCTGAAAAAGGTCTCGACCCCTCTGTATGGGTTGCAGAAGATTCCATATTGGCATTACCCGATATCCGAAACATCTATACCAAGGATATAGCCCCGAACCTTGAAACGGACATGCCAGTCATTGTCACCGGAGATTTTAACTCGTGCAGCCATCTTGACTGGACCGAACGGGCTAAACCATTACACCACGGATATGGTCCGGTAGCTTTCCCGGCCTCTCGTTATATGCTGGAGAATGGCTTCAAGGACAGCTTCCGCGAGAAGAATCCCGACGAAGTTGCTTATCAGGGAGGTACAGTTGCAGCCATTTACGGGCAAATGCAAATGTCCCGCATTGACTTCATTTATTATAAAGGAGGACTCAAAGTATTATCTTCCAAGATCGTACGTACTGCTCCTGAAATAGACTATGTATGGGCATCAGACCATGCAGCAGTACTGACCGTATTCGAAGTGGAATAAAAATAACAGGCACGGATGTAGCCGAAAAACAGATATTTATAATCTTGTGAAATCCGCATCATCCGTGCCTAATCTATCAGCATAAGAACACCATGCTACAAAATCACGCGTTTATAGGGTTCTTTCTGATAATCTTTTATCTTGATTTTCCACCAGTTCCAACTGCTTCCGTTAGTCGGCGAAATAATTCCCGCATCCGGATACTTGTTATAGAAATCAATCGTTTTTACCCTCTTGGGAAGTTTTGGAAACACAAGTGTCAGTAAAACAGAGCGCCCCTGACAACCTTCCACCCACAGCAATTTATTCATTTCAATGCCATGTGCTTCTTCCAGAACCGGATATTCATCACCAGTCTTGCAATCTACTATACACAATCCTTTATTGATGACTAACCAATTACGATCATAATGAATAGGTACACTCAAAACAACCAACGTCTTATCAGGCAAAGTTTCAATCTTCTGAATCTGCGTTCTTCCACCATTGTGACGAGAAGAAACAGACAGCTGATTCGCATTAAGAGTCACTTCTTCCAATTTATCAGAACGTAGAGGTCGTCCCTCTCTGTCATATTCGGCTTGACGGACAGCTGTCGGCTGAAAATTATCAACTTTCAGATTATCCAACGTCCATGCGCCTCCATTGGGCGGCGTCAATCCTTTCTCTTCCGGAAAACAATCCCGGATACTTACTGTCTTTACTTTCCGGTCAAGGGGAGGAAATACAAGAGTAAATTCCAACATTTGCCCTTCTTGCCCCACAACCCAATAAACCCGGTTTAACTCAATCCCACGGGTAACCGAACGAATACGGTAAACATCCTTCGAATCTTCGTCAACGATGGACAACCCCTTTTCAAATTGCAACCAATGCCTGTCATAATGTATTGGAATAGCCAAAGTAACACGGGTATCTTCTTTAGACCATTCAATGAACCGCACATATGCATTATTTTTACGTGGAGCACGAGACAATACAACCTGATCAGCCCGTAAATCGATATCCACGGTATGATTTATATTTTGCTCCTGTGAAAAAGTTCCATCCGAGCTCTCTGCCGAAAGTGTATCCAGAGCCTTCGGTACAAAAATTGAGACTTGCGCAAGCGGCTGTCCGGCCCCGGATTGAACGATGTGAGTATCCCTTGATTGTACATAGTGAACTATCTTTGGAGTATCCAGCAATAAAAAGTCTTTCTCATTACCGGCACTGTCTACTGTTACTTCGGGTAATACGACTTTCGGAGTTTCTGCCTTTATCGGCAAAGATACCATCGGCAATACGGGTTCGACCAGCACCGGATTTTCCGTAAAAGAGAATAAAGCCAGTACACCTATACATAAAGGAAGCAACGCTATCTTGCGTACCCCTGCCAAACGTTCTTTATATTGATGTTTCATCATGATAAATCGTTTTTTAATTAATGAATTATGAAAACCATTTGCAACCTTCGGGCTGTATCCCATCAACTCTTCGAATAAGATGCTTTGATATTCAAATAATTCAATCTCGCCGGAAAGCAAACAACGATCCACCTGAAATTCATGGAGGGCTCGCAGTTCACGTTTTACCAGCCAGACAAACGGATTAAACCAACATAAAATAGACAAACCTTCAATAAATAAAGTGTCCCGATAGTGATGATTACGAATATGCGCCTTTTCATGAAGCAGAACTACACGCAACACTTCGCCTTCTAATTTCCGGTTGATAAAAATCATCCGGTAGAACGAGAACGGCGAAACGACCTCATTGTTACGTACGATGCAAATCCCATCGGCATCAGTAGTACAACTTCCCCAACGCTTTAAACGCCAGATCCGCACCATTTCGACCAATAAATGCACCAAAAGGATAAATACTCCCGAACCATATACGATCCAAGCTATTTGCCAATAATTCCACGAAACATAAAAAGGTTCTTCGACTATTTCTTCTTCCGTCTGATGCGTGACAGCTTCATTCACATCCGTCAGCATTGCTGTTGCAAGCGTATCCGATTGTATCCCATTATTATCTATTTGCATCAAAGAAACTTTATCCGTTTGCGCTTCCTGCGCCACCACTATTTGTTCCATTTTTACCGGTTTCACCACCTCTACCGGGTAAACCGGAATACGTAACACCGATACTGCCCCGGCCAACAACACCGAAAACAGCAAATAATTCCGGCATTGGTTGAAGGGTGCTTTACGATCGAACAACAAGTAATAACACAGCCATAACACAAATGAAGCTCCTATGAAACGAAGAATAGCCCATTCGCTATAATCAAAATCGATCATACCTTATTCTTTTTTGTTTTCCTTCAGCATTTCAATCAGTTCGTCGATTTCCTGCACCGACATTTTCTCTTTTTTGGTAAAGAACGAAACCATTGCTTTCACCGAACCGCTAAAAAAGTTATCCACAACCCGATTCATAAAACGATTGGTATAACTCTCTTTTGAAACCAACGGATAATATTGATAATTCTTTCCGAAACTACGATAAGCTACAAAACCTTTGTTTTGCAACACACGCAACACGGTAGAAACTGTATTATACGCCGGACGTGGTTCTTCCAGCTCCTGCAAGATTTCATTCACAAAAGCATTTTCTTTCTGCCAAAGCACCTGCATGATCTGGAGTTCTGCTTTTGTCAATTCTTTCTGTTCATTCATACCAAGTAATTTTAGATTATACTTCTATTCATCAAGTATTTGGGATACAACCTGAATGGAATGACACAAATATATAACTATAAATATAGATACAGAACTATATTTATAGTATTTCACATATAAAAGTCATATTTAATAAAATATTCACATATAAGAAGAGGCCGCCTTTAAATATCCGTCAGTATTGGGTGCAAAGCCGAAGCCGTCGGCACCGATGACCGAACCTG
>ERZ791741.814-NODE-814-length-27794-cov-3.739140_pt1 | contig 27794 bp, 21 predicted proteins | sample MGYA00510040_ERZ791741 | MGnify/ENA primary metagenome ERZ791741 (study PRJEB30046, sample SAMN00791960) | human gut metagenome | study: EMG produced TPA metagenomics assembly of the A metagenome-wide association study of gut microbiota in type 2... | reverse complement strand
TCCGGGGGTTCCTCCAAATGGGAAAATCCGCGTTAGATTCCATAATGACATTTCACGTTTTATTTTGATCAACACCGACGGAAAGAGGTTTGTAAACGAAGACTCTCGAAGAGACGTCCTCAGGGATGCTGTTTTATCTCAGCCGGGAAGATCTTGTATTGTTATTGTCGATAGGGAAGGCTTTGAAAGTTATGACCTGTTAATGAGGCGAGACGCAGTCAGAGGTATTGAAACCGGTGACGCCTATAAGGGCTCATCGTTAAAAGAATTAGCCGAAAAGCTCGGAGTTCCACCGGAAAATCTCACAAATTCCGTAGAAGAATATAACCGATTGTGTACAACTACAGTTTTGGGAAGCCAGCATCATCCAATCGTTAAAGCGCCTTTTTGGGCAGCAAAGTCAGCAATGTCAATTCATTACACGATGGGTGGAATTTCCATTAATTCCTCGGCAGAATGCCTAAACCTGCAAGGAGTGGCCATCGATGGGCTCTATGCTGCCGGAGAATGCACCGGGGGCGTCCACGGTAAAAATAGAATTGGGGCAAACGGGATTTGTGACGCACTCACTTTTGGAATGACAGCTGCAGAAACCTTGGCTAGCAAATAATTTTAATAAAGTCAATACACCTTGTGGGGTGTGGAAAATTTGCCTGATCTTTTATTGTTTTCTCAAGAGCGAAGATACTTCGCTGATCACTCAACAAGGAGAAAACAAATGACAAAACTTTCTCGTCGCGGATTTTTGGGCAGCCTCGCTGGTAGTTCAGCCGGGTTCCTTACAGCTGTGACACTGCCTAAAGCTGCTTTTGCGGCTGACCAAGCTCCCCAAAAATGGGACCAGACGGTTGACTTACTCGTCGTCGGTGCCGGAGGTGCAGGTTTAGCATCTGCAGTTTCTGCTGCTCAGCATGGCGTTAAGAACATCGTAGTTCTGGAAAAAATGCCTTTCTTCGGCGGCAATACTTCTATTTCCGGCGGCGGCTTTAACTCTGTCGACCCTGTCAGACAGGGAAAACAAAAAATCAAAGACTCTCCGGAACTTCACGCTCGGCAGACTCTTGCTGGCGGTGACGGTCGTGCCAATCCTGAGCTCGTAAAAACGATGACCGCCAATTCCTACGATGCCATTAAGTGGCTTCAGGATATGGGAATGAAGTTCAAAGATGATGTATATCAAATCTATGGCGGTCTTTATCCTCGCTGCCATGCTCCCTATGGCTCTTTAGGAAGCGATTACATCAAAGTTCTCAAGCCTCAGTGCGATAAAGAAGGCATCAACATTCTTACGAACTCCCGCGTTGTTCGCATCTTCAGAGAAAACCAGCTCTCCGGCAAGGTGCTCGGCGTTGAATACGTGGATAAAGACGGTCAGCACAAGACAGTGAAGGCCCAGAAGGCTGTAATTGTTGCAACAGGTGGTTTCGGTGCAAATCCGGAAATGCGTGCCAAGTATGACCCACGCATGCGCAACTTGACCACCACAAACCTTCCTTGCTCTACCGGTGACTTGATTCCTCTTATGCAGGACATCGGAGCAGATACCGTCGGTATGGACTTCATTCAGTGCAATCCTGGTTGCCCTCCGGGACGCAAACAGCGCATCATTTTGCACCTCTATGCTAAGAACTTCATTATGGTTGGTCCGGATGGTAAGCGTTTCATTCGTGAAGACGAACGCCGCGACAATATCCGTGATGCAGTTCTTGCACTTCCGACTCAGACTGCATTCTCTATCCTTGACTCCAGAGGCTTCGGAGACTTGAACCCGGGCCATCAGGACGGTGCAAAGAAGGGGCTTGAAACGGGCGACGCTTGGACAGCCAACACTATTGAAGAGCTGGCCACGAAGATGGGAGTCGATCCGAAGGCTTTACGCGCAACAATTGATGAATTCAATGCCGGCGTAGATGCTCAGAATGACAAACTTGGCAAAGCTCCCCGCAACTTAACCAAGATTGAGAAAGCTCCATTCTGGGCTGGTTACTCTGGAATGAGCGTTCATCACACAATGGGCGGTGTCGTTATCAACCCGCACTCCCAAGTGATTGACCGTTATGGCAAACCGATTGACGGCCTCTATGCTGTTGGTGAAGTTACCGGTGGTATCCACGGTACAAACCGTTTGGGTGGCAACGCCATCTGCGACATCTTCACATTCGGAAGATTGTGCGGTATTGAAGTCTCTAAACTTTAATTTCTAACTTAACCTAACGAACCGGCCGATCCTTCGGGATCGGTCGTTTTGTTTATGACTTTGTGAACGATCTCAATAACGGAAGCTTGAAGTTTAGAGTTGATAAAGCGTTCCTCACGCTCGGTTATGTCTTGAAAACCAGAGAAGATCTTTAAAAATCCTTATGGATGATGACATTAGGGGCGCTTCATGAGAAATTTCTTTTTAGGTATTGAATAAACGGCAATCAAACAAGTTTGAGCGGCATGTTGCCGTTGTTTACAATAGATCTAACACTGTGGGGGGGGGGCTGGTGGTTCTTCGCGCTCTGCCGCTTGGAATATCTTCTTTTAGAAATCTTCGTAAGGACGATAGGATCTACGTTGATAAGACGGACTTGGTTTTTTCAATGGTTCAAAATCAGTCCAGAGTCTTTCTAACCAGACCCCGACGTTTTGGAAAATCTCTGCTTGTCTCAACACTAGAAGCTCTGTTCGGCAGAGGACTAGAGGACTTTCAAGGATTGAAGATTGCAAAACTTTGGAAAGAAGATAAGCAGTATAAAGTTGTCAGATTAGATTTTTCACAGATTAGCTCGATCAAATTAGAGCGCTTTGAGCTAAATTTCTCGGTATATCTTGTAAACGCATTTGGTCAATTCGGCTTTGAATGTGCTTTGAATGTGAAGAGTACCGCTTACCTGTTTTTTTAGGAAAACTGTCTACTTGGTTAAGTAAGCAAGAGCTTGGATCGTTTGTCTTGTTAGTGGATGAATACGATTCTCCACTGACAACGAGTTTGAATGACAATCAACTGTTTACCTTGATCCGAGAGGATCTGTCTCAGTTCTTTTCGACTATTAAGTCCCAGGATTCAGCTTTCCGTTTTATTTTTATTACGGGTATTACAAAATTCAATAAAACGAGTATCTTTTCCGCCTTCAATAATCTTTCCGATATCTCTTTAATACCTGAATACTGCGACATTGTGGGGCATCACCATGATGAAGTTAAAAAATACTTCTCAGGTTACATAGAAAAGGCCGCTAAAGAGCTCGAAGTTGATTCGGAAAAATTATTTGATTCTTTGGTTAGGTACTATGATGGCTTTTGCTTCGAAGAAACAGCAAAGATTAAAGTCTTTGCGCCATGGTTGGCTTCACTACCCAAGAACTCAAAGACTACTTTTCGGGCTATATTGAAAACGCCGCAACGCAACTTGGGACGGAGTCTGAGGCTTTACTGCGGAGTTTAGCCGAGTACTACAACGGATATTGTTTCGAAAAGTCCGCGACAGTAAAAGTTATGAATCCATGGTCGGTCATGAGCTTCCTTATTTATCCTACTAGAGGCTTCCGCGATCATTGGTTTCAAACCGGCGCCCAGCCGTCAGTCCTAAAAGACCTATTTAGATCAGGAGCATTGAAAGACCCAAAGAATTTCGCTGCCGTTAAGACCATTCCATTTTCGCAGCTTGGCGGTCCCGCCATAGGAGAGAATTTCTCAGAAGTTGATCTTCTTACTCAGACTGGCTACCTGACTTTCAAATCTGTAGATGGAAACATCGCCATTGTTGACTATTCCACCGAAGAAGTTCGGCATGCGATGGCTGGTATGTACTTGCATCAGCTGTTAGGAAAAACTATTGAACAAGCAGGTGTTACGGACTTCGCCATTAGGCTTGCGAAAGAAAATCCGGAGACGCTTGTAGGCATGTTCAACAGGTTGCTGGAATCAGTAGATTACGCGGCTTACTCGGTCGAGGATGCAAAGAGTGTCCTTGCCGTCATTCAGATTGCGATGATTAATGTCCGGCTTTCGCCCGTTATTAAAGTGATTGCAAAAGGTGAAAGCGTTTTAGAAGTCCAAGCCAGAGAGAGGACTATTGTGTAGCACTCGAATATTGTCATCCGGATCAGGAAGCTGAACAGTTGCTGCAAGTTGCGGTCGGACAATCAGAAGAACTGACTGCCGGAATGACGGGCGGTAGAAACGAGCTCCTGAGAATCGCCTTAGTGTTTTCAGAACCGGACAAACGAATTACAGAATGGTCGGTTGCGTAACATCAAGATATTCTTCCGTTAGAGCAGTAGGAAGGATCCGACAGCTTAATAATTAGAAGTAATTGGCCGTAGAGAACTCGAACTGCTGCATGAACATTTTCTTGAAAGAAGAAATGGAGTTCTGCTCATAAAAAAGCAAAGTCGCGTAACGATAATCTTCCGGCTCAACGGTTCTGAACGAGATAGGACAATATTTGTTTGCGAGCAGCAAAGTATTGCAAATGATTCTTGCCGTTCTTTTGTTTCCGTCTTCGAATGGCTGGATGTAAGCAATGAAGAGCAGAGCGATTAAGGCTTTTTCTAGAGCGTTTCGTTTGGAATTAATAAGATCACAGACATCTTGGAGAGCTTTTTGGATTTGATTAGCGTCGGCTAAGGGCTTGTAATTTGTCCCGGAAATCCCGAATCTTCCGGATCGGACTTTGTTCTGTATTCCAAGTCCTTTTGTAAGAAATCTGTGAATCTCAAGGATTTTTTCGACTGTTAGCTCAACAAAGTAATCAGGTTTGCTGAGGACGTAGTCCAGAGCGGTTTGATGGTCTAGAAGCATGACGGCTTCATCTTTTGTTTTACCTTTAGCTCGTTTTCCTTCTTTGAAAAGTGATTCGGTTTGAAGAACCGTGTAAGTATTACCTTCAATTTGGGATGATTTCCATGACAAATCGATGGCTAACCTCTCCATTTCTTTTTGTCGAAGTACGGGCGATTGATTTTTCCAGCGTTCCTCGAACTCTTTTTGTCGTTCAGTGAGTGTTCTCATTTCTTCCAGGGAGAAGAGATCATGGCTCCTAAACGTGTCAAACAAATCGAAGCTAAAGGAAGTCAATGCTTGACGGTCATCCTGTTCGTTCCGGAAGTAATCTTCGGGGATTAGTGGGTTAAACAGCCTCCCGGCGGTTGTGATCTCATACTTTGCTGATCGGCCTGAACCGGTCGCAAAGACCTTTCCGTCCTTTGTTAGAGACGAAATTATTCGATGGACGGTTGTTTTGGAGAAGCCGGCACCTAAGTCCTCGGCAAGCCCAGACAGACTCTTCGGAGAATTACAAAGAGACGAAAGAATTTTTGATTCCTTTTCGCGGAAGGTAGTCATTCTCGTCCTAAAACATGATATTTTTCGTTCTATTTTAAGTAGAAATGGAACGATTAGTACATGATTTTGAAACAATTGTAATAACTGCAAATACTGGGGCGAAATATTATTAGTGCCGCAAATGCAGAAGAACTGTCTCGGGGTTCGATATTAAAGTTACTTTTATCATGCTTTGGTAAAATTGACTAAAGTCAGATTTTTAGAATTAAGGGGAAGGGGATGGATGAGTTAAGTCTGCTGCCGCTTGGCACGTCTGATTTCGCAACGTTAAGGTTAAGGAATCAGATTTATGTCGACAAGTCAGCGCTTATATACAAAATAGCCATTCGCCCCGGAAAATTTTTTCTCGCGCGGCCCCGTAGATTTGGTAAATCACTATTGATCTCAACGTTTGAATCACTCTTCAAGTTTGGACTTAGAGACTTCAAAGGCTTGGCCATTGAAAAGCTATGGAAAGAAACTGAGACCTACAACGTTGTTAGGTTGGATTTTTCGGAAATCAGACCTGATTTCGGTTTGGAGAAATTCAGGGATGATTTGCGAGACCGTTTAATAGACAATTTCGCCCCTTATGGTTTTAACTTTGACAAAACCGGAACTTCAATTTTTAGCCAATTATCTTCATGGTTAAAAAAACAGGCTCCCAACTCTCTAGTTATTCTTGTTGACGAATACGACGCACCACTGACCTCTTGTTTAAGTAATCTCGAATTGTTCGAAAAAGTCAGGAGTCTCCTTTCGGATTTTTATGCGATCCTAAAGTCCAACGATGGGGCACTGAGATTTGTCTTCATTACAGGGATTACTAAGTTCAACAAAACCAGAATTTTTTCTGCCCTTAATAATATGTCAGATCTTTCCTTGGATGTGGAATTCGGAGGGCTTTTAGGTTATACGAAAGAAGAAATCGAGAAATACTTCTCGCCATACTTAGCCAGCGCTGCTCGAGCTTTAGATTTAACACGTTCTGAGCTCTTGGAGGCGTTGATGAGGCATTATGATGGTTTCTGTTTTGAAAGAAGCGCCACAGAAAGAGTATTTGCGCCTTGGTCTCTTCTAAACTTCTTTGCATCCCCGAGAAACGGTCTCTTGGACTATTGGTTTGAAAGCGGCGGTAAGCCTTCAGTTCTGATGGAATATTTGAAATCCCATGCGATGAGAAGTCCTGAGGAATATGGCAGAGAAAAAACTATTTCTTTATCAACTCTATCAGGGAGTTCGGACGCCGACACTTTGTCTGACTTAGGTCTTCTCACTCAGACAGGTTATTTGACCATCAAAGCAGTGAAGTATGGAGATACTGTTTATTTAGATTATCCCAATCTTGAAGTAAAGAAGGCTATGGGTCAACTGTACGTTGAGCACCTCTTGACGGGCAGAAGCGCCGGACAAGTAGGAGCGGGTCCAATTGTCCAAGTTTTGTCAGAAGAATCAGCCGAGGCTCTTGTCCACATCCTTAATCGTCTTTTTGCAGCAATTGATTATCAGCGATATCCGGTAAGAGATGAAGCTTCAGTCAGAGCGTTTACTCAGGTGTATTTTGCAGGAGCCGGACTAGAGCCTAAAGTGGAGCACCATACTGCTCACGGACGCAGTGATTTGGAAGTTAAAGTTAACAACCGGCATTGGATCCTCGAATTTAAGGTTTCCCGCGACCAAGAAAATCCGGATCAAAAACTCGAAGAAGCTGTCGAGCAGCTGAAACTCAAAGGATATGGTGACGATTCTTCATCAGAAAATCTGATCAAAGTTGCTTTAGTTTTCTCACTTGAAGAACGAAAATTTATCCGTTGGAAAGAAGTTTAATCACCAAGGAAAACATCCTAACCATTCATAGAATCGGGTGGCCGCTTTTGGCTGTAATCGAAAAAGCGGCCTCTCTGCTTCTAAATTGAAATCGCCGAATTGTCTGTCCAAATCATTTTTGGCAAAATCCTCTTCTAATTTGATCAATCATAACTGTCGGTATTTTGATGAAATCAAGAAGCTTGCTTAGTAAGGCCGTTGTATCGAGCCTTTTGCTTTTTCAAGTTCTTTCAGTCTCGGCATCAGATCTAACTTCTGTCATTCAAGAAGTCATTAAAGGCAAAAAAGCTCAAGTCGGCGTCGCGGTTCTTTACAAAGACGATGCCTTCACCGCGAATAACGATGATCAATATCCTTTAATGAGCGTCTTCAAATTCCATATTGCACTTGCTGTTCTAAAGAAAATGGAAAAGGAAGGCATCCCCTTAACTGCAGTTGTTACGCTAGGACCATCTGACATCGACACGAAGACTTGGAGTCCGATGTACAAAAAATACAAGTCTAAGAAAATCACTTTGTCCTATGGAGACTTAATCAACTATATGGTCTCTCAGAGCGACAACAATGCTTGTAACTGGCTGATTAATTTTGTGGGCGGAATTCAAAATGTGAATGACTTCATTAAGAACTTGGGTATCGATCGAATCCAGTTGATCGAAACCGAAAAGTCCATGGAGCAGGACATCAGAAAAAGCTACAACAATTGGTCAACGCCGTTGTCTGTAACTCAGCTCTTGAGAAAGGTCTACACAGAAAAGGTCCTTTCTGATGAGCATTTCGCTTTCTTAGAAAAGGCCATGCTTGCTTCGGCCTCGGGTAAAGACAAGTTCAGAGCCGGTTTGCCGAAAGAAGTGGAAGTTGGCCATAAGACCGGAATGTCATACAGAACACCGGAAGGCATCAGAATGTGCGATACAGACGTGGGCGTTATTTATATGCCCGGAGGCGAGAAATGCTATTTGGCAGTTTTAGTTAAAGACTCAAAAGAAACCGATGCTGCAAATGCAAAGATCATGGCCGATATCGCCAAGAAGGTCTATTCGCATTACACTGAAAACGCAGGTAAAAATTCGGCTCCTGCTAAATGAGTCTCTCAACCTTAATCAGAAAGTTCGACGATTAGGGGAGGAGACGTCCAACGAAGTTCAATCACCTTTTTAACTTCGAATTCCTCCGGCCTCTAAAAGTCCTTCCATATCATCGGAACAGAGTTCAGCATGAGGAACTTCATTGATTTGCTTGCGAATCAAATAATGACGGTTAATGACAAGCTCAACTGTTTTAAGGCATTGAAGGCTCTTCGCACTCAGCTCTTTAAGTTTAAGGGATAGGAAAACAAACGAATTTGGCAGGTCGGTGTTAACACCTTCCTGCCAAAATTTTCCTTCCTAATGTAAGTCTAGATTTTCACATCAGCCTTCCCGGTGATTGCCGACTACTTCCAGGCAAGATTGTTCTTCCTATAAGTAGAAATACTTATTTGCTTAAAATTTTGGAGATGTGATCTAAAAAAATTGTCTGCTTGGTCGAGATTAAGGCAGTTAGTCTTCCAGTCTGATTCGACTTTGTCCTCGTTACTGGAATGAACGTAGTCCAAAGATCACAACTGAAACAGTCCATAGACAGAATGAGCAGCAGGATGGCAGCAAGAAGCGCGTAGTCAAAGTTAACACTTCTTCCGGCTATTTATTTCCGAAAGCAACAAACCGATAAGCGTTAATAGGATGCCTAACGCGGCGCGTGTAGAAATGGTTTCGTGTAGAACTACGACAGAACAGAGAACGGTGATGACGGGAACAAGGTAGATGTACACACTTGTCTTTACCGCTCCGAGAACTTTGACAGCAAAGTTCCACGTCACAAAACACATGGCGGATGCGCCAAGACCTAAGAACAAAAAATTAAAGAAGAAGACAGGTTCAAAAATCCTTTGCCAGTTCAGACATGACTCGAATAATAGTGCCGGGAGCATAAAGAGGATTCCGTATCCGAAAATCTTTCGTGTGACGAATATTGTCGGAAAGCCGAACTTTCCGATTTCTTTCATAAGGATTGAATACAAAGCCCAAACGGCAGCGGCAGATATGGCCAACAAATCTCCTTTTGGATTGACCGCCATCGTCCCTCCGGAAAAACTTAGCAAATAGACCCCGACAATCGCCAGGCAAAAACCAATGAAGAACGCCTCTGAGGGTAGTTTTTCTTTTAATAGGATGCACGAAAATGTCGCCGTAAAAAACGGTGAGACAGACATGATGACACCGACGTTGCTTGCCTGCGTGTAGGTGAGAGCGATGTTCTCCAGTAAGTAATAGAGACAAATTCCGAGAAAACCCGCCGAAGCCAAATAAACATTCTGTCTTCGTATTAATTGATAAGTACTTTTAGCGGACAGAAAATACAAAGCAGCGAAGCCGATGCAAAAACGAATGAGCAAAATTTGCACCGGCGTAAAACCTTGCAGAAGCACCTTGGTGGATACGAACGTTGTTCCCCAACAAAGGATCGTTAGGAAAGCCGCTAGGTGAGCGGTTGTATTTGAGTTAGTTAGAGTCATTGGAAGAAGGCGCCTTCTTTAGAAAAACATTCTGGTAACTACCTGGCGTTAATCCTGTTAGCCGGTTAAATACGTTTGAGAAATGCGCTTGATCTGCAAAGCCGCTTTTTAGTGCCGCGAGTGATGGAGGTATGCCTTGTTTAAGAAAGGTTTGCGCTTCTTTGACCCGAATGCTCATGAGATAGCTATGAGGCGTAAGACCTAACTGCTTGCTGAAAGAGCGGATTAGGGAGGACTTGCTGACAGAGACTCTTTGGCAAATGTCATCTAAGGTTATTGTCTCCGAAGCGTGTGACTCAAGGTATTCGCAAGCCTCCTTAATTTGAGAGGATCTGAGAGGCCGCGATTGCAAGGAGGTGTGGGCATACTTTCCGAATAACCTTGAGAAGAGGAGATAGAACAATTCTTCTTTCCTTAGTTCATCGGAACGCTGTATGATGAGCTTGTGCAGTTCCAAGAAAGCATTGCAGGCGGATTCGTCAGAAAAGACAGTTAGTTTGAATTGCGGAAGACAACTCTCACCGGTTAGTTCCATTGAAATTTCTTCCATTCGCTTCTTAAGAATATTGAATCCCAGGTAATGCAGGAACGGTGCTCGAGACGTCGAGACACATTCATGGTTGTCACGAGGATTGAAAATTAAGAGGTGGCCTGGAGAAAGTTTAAGGTTAAGGCCGTTGCAAATAAGTTCTCGCTCTCCGTAAACCACGAAACCCAAAACGTAGTAGTCGTGGAAGTGTTTCGGGAAAGGCTGAGCATAGCCCTGAAGGCAGAATGCTTCCAACTCGAGCACTTCGTCATGTCTAATGGTTCGTGAGATGGTTTCCATATTGTCTTCTTCTGTTTTTTCTAACTATCTCAAAAACGGCGGCGGTAGGCTTGTAAAAAATTGCCATTTTTTAGGCGACAAGAAATCGTATCTTCTAAAACGAATGGAGAATGTTTTCAGAACATAATGTTTCCTATTCGAACGAAGAAAATTTTAGGGTGAAGTGATGCTTAGACGCCAGTTAATTCTTGGAATCTCCTCTAGTTTACTTGTCAGCCAAGGGGTTCGGGCGAAAACCGTTTCTGATTTGGTCGTTCCTAAAGAAAGAAAACTTCAGTTAAATGCAAAGCCTTATTATCAACTGATAGAAATTAAGGGGACAGCCTTTGAACGCGGAAAACGCTACGGATCATCGGCCTCCGGAGCGATCAAGAGAAATATTGACTTTTATTCCTCTGCGTTCGAAAAATCCGCGAATATTGATTGGCCGCAGGCACAGAAACTCGCCATGAAGTTTCTTCCTGTGATTGAGAAGTATTGTCCTTCATATGTTGAGGAAATGAAAGGCATTGCTGAGGGCTCGGGAAGAAGCTTTGAAGACATCCTGACTTTGAATTGCAGAAGCGAGGTGCTTTTTGCCAAGGCAGATGCTTGTTCCTGCATTATTATTCCGGAAGGACGAGGCAAGAACGGTCATGTCTTTATGGGACAAACTTGGGATTGGATGGCAAGTGCCAGACAAAATTCTGTGGTTCTTAAGGTCTATCAAGAAGGTGAGCCTAGCATTCTCATGGTTTGTGAGGCAGGCATGGTCGGAGGAAAAGGACTGAATTCGGAAGGTATTTCTATCTGCCTTAATGCAACTTCGGTCGGAAAAGGGAAAATCGGCGTTCCGCTTCACCTAATGATGAGGAAAGTTCTGGATTCCAGTCTGGCAACAGAAGCAATTAAAGCGGTTTCTATGCTTCCGAGAGCCGGTTCCGGTGCTTTTAATATCGCGACTCGCAGCGGATTTGAGATGGTGATTGAATTCTCTCCTGATCAATTTGATGTCATCATGAGTCAGGGGCAACCTTTAATCCATACGAATCATTATCTTTCTCCTCTCATCGCACCTCAGGATAAAGCCAAAAGTTTTATTCCTTCGACGTTTACACGCTACAACACCATGGAAAAATGGTTAAAGAAACACGGCGGAAGGATCGGAGAGAAGGAGGTTTTCAAACTTTTAAGCAATCACGACAACTATCCGGAGTCGATTTGTTATCACGAAGATCCTCGAATCAGCGGAGAACGTTATTGTTCTGTTTATGCCATGGTGATGGATGTGACGGCCGGAAAACTTTGGGTAACTGACGGATATCCTTGTGAAGGGAAGGTTTCGGAGTATCGACTGTAACGCCTTTAAAAAATAATTGAGATTGAAAGGCAGTTGCGGTTAAGGCAACTGCCCAAAAGAAGACGCTATTAAATGAACTTTTCCTCAACGAGCCATAGACTTCTTAAAACGTTTTAAAACATAAGGAGTTAAAAATGGCTTATTTAAAAAATATTGCTTCTTCTGAAGTTCTGAAATTAGTTGATCAAGTTCAATATGCACCCGGGCAGGTTGTGAGTAAAACATTGGTTCAAAACAAGGGAGTTGGAATTACGTTATTTGCATTTGCAAAAGGCGAGGGTATCAGTGAACATGAAAGCACCGGCGATGCATTTGTTACCTGCTTGGATGGTAAAGGCAAGATCATGATTGACGGAAAGCCTTACTTTTTAGAGAAAGGTGAAAGCATTGTCATGCCGGCTAATCATCCGCACGCCGTTTACGGTGAAGAAGATTTCAAGATGATGTTAGTGGTGGTTTTCCCGCCGATGTAATTCTCAGCCTTCTGATTTTTCTATGAGCCGCCCGAGAGGCGGTTTTGTTTTGTGTGAAAAAAATGAATGTTAACAGAAGAGTACGGGTTAAAGTCTGGCAGTTTGTCTTGCAGACGACTCAGAAGATTTTTCAAAGTCTTTAGTTAGCATCTGAATTATTATATCGAATCCCCCATCTTTTTAGTGACCTCTTAACGCTCTTGGCTTCATTACAGTATTTGAATTAGTCAATTGATAAAAGTGACTCGAGGAGTTTCCAATAATTTCATCAACCTGTATAGAAGATTATTGATGAAAATAAAGTTAAATCGGGATATAGCCAATTCTGGTGAAAGATAGTGCAAGACAGAAAATAGAAACGGGTTTACCACTAACTATATTGGATAAATTACTTACAAATTCTTACCGCAATGTTTTTATAATAAATTCCATAAATATTAAAAACCCCGGGGAAATTATGTCTTACGAACAAAATTCTGTGATGATGTCCTCTCTTTCTTTTAACAAGAGGGGGGGGAACATTATACATTAATACAAAACACACCGTTAATGAACAACTTTCAAATAGATTGTTTATTTCGAAGGCAATCTGTCAACACTCTAAATTTTGGACTTTTTCTCAAATAAAGCCTTTCTTGCATTCGGTTTCTCAGGTTAGTGCCATTGCCCTTACTCTTTCTGTTGTGTTGGCAGTTTCTTCTTTGTCAAGTCTCGTATATGCCAATGAGACTGATGCTACAATTGATTTTAAAGGCTTAACCCCTCCCCTGACAGAATCTAATTCTTACGGTGTAGATTGCACTACTAACACAAACGTTTCGGGAATTTTTAAATTTCCCGATGCGGCCGACCATACTGAAGCCACTTGGTTTTTTTTAAATGGGTCGTCAACCACGAAGTCGCTGACTATTGACATTTCTGGCGATTTTCCAATTCCCAACAGTCAAAATGAAGGAATCGATTCTGTTTACAGATTTTACTTGGCGGGAGGGCTTAGGACCATATCGACTGGTAATACACAAAATGATATTCCTTACAGTTGGAAATTCGTTGAAGATACCGATGGTATTTCTTATGTTGAGTCTAATGGCACAAAATATTACGCGGGTATTTTGGGCGCCGACGGAAAAGTAAGCCCTCTTTTCTCTACAAGCGCATCTGGTTACTCCCTTGTTGTGAAATTGGCTGATAACGCTTCAATGTCTACAAAAATCCATGGTGCTCGAAATGATCTATATGGAGAAGGCAGTTCTCTCGACAATGAACCGATAGGCGCAGCCAATAAAAATTCTGTTGAAATAAATTTTGGTAAAGACTCAACTTTGTATTCACAGATAATATTTGGAGGAAGATCGGCCCAACGTGAGGGCGTCAAAGCTTACATCGGTTCTCAAACTAATTACAACGAAATTACAATCAACGGGAACACCCTTGCCGGTACAGGTCAAAATGCTTTCAAAATAAATGATCCGTCTTCACTTCGTGGAGAAATGGTCATGCGCGCTGGCATTTGGGGTGCGGAGGGCTACGAAACTAATTCCAACTTTGTCAAAGTTCTTAATGCAACTGTTGTTGCTCAAGACACAACTCTTTCTCACTGGGGAATAACGGGTGGCAGAGGCTTCTTCCAAAATCGAATGAATTTGAAGCCGGAGAGAGACGGTGAGAGTTCTATTTCAAATAACAATGTAGTACTAATTAAGAATAGCCTCATCGGATTTAATAATTCCTATAAGTCATGGGATGGCAGCGGCAATACGGTCCCGCAATTAGGCGGTAAATCAATAAATGTTTATGGCGGATATTCCGTAGGAACAGCCTCTAATAATTTAGTAGTTATCGAAAACACGCAGATAACAGGCAATGTTTATGGCGGTTTTGAACTTCAAAATCGATTAAAGGGTAGTACGGATAGTATCCGGGAACTCAATCCAAATCTAGTGTCTCTGCATAATGTGAAATTGGCCCAGGGACACTCTTTTTACGGTTCGGCAACCGCAGACTTATACAATGGTACGACTCCGACGAACTATAAAAATAATAGTGATACTAAAGACTTCCAGGGCAATGACCGTGACTATTCATGGCTAGAGGATGATCAAGTTGTTTTTAATGAAAGTTCTCTTTTCCCTGTGAACAGGAGAAGAGGTGTAGCTTATCTAGCAGGACAAGTGGAAAGTGATTCAGCGTATGTGAGATATATCCATTTTGGTCAATATTACAGCGATCAAATAAGTAATGCTTCAAATATTACTGTCGCCAAATCGTATTATCCTCATATAGCTGGGCAAGCTAGTCAAGAATATGATGACAGCGACGCCGGAATAGTGCGAATTAAGGATCAAAATAATTCTAATGGTGAAGGGATATCTTTTGGACAACAAGTTGCGGGAAGCTTCCTGTTGAATAGAAAAGGCTTTCATTCCGACCTTTCTCCTTCAAGTGGGGAAAGTGATACCACTCTGGGAATGCATAATTTCTGGGTCGCTGCTTACGTTAATCTTCTTGGAACGATCGACGGAGACGGAAAATCACTCAATACTAAAGTAAATTTGTTTACTGATGGAGTCGTAAACCACAACTATACAAACGGAGATCTTTCTTTATTAGCTTTGGATGATGGTTATGTTTTCAATAAAGGGAAACAGGAAAAGCCGTGGATGCAGTTATACCGCGACCAATACACCAATAACTCTGGCCGTGTGCTTTATCTTGGAGTAAATGACGGTTCATCTGGCTCTGCTGTTAACATAAATTTTGGTGAGATAGAAAAATTCAGAAATCAGACTACAGGACAAGGAACGAAGGCTTTTGGTAACACTCAAGTTGGTGTTTGGGTTAATGGGCGCGGTCAGGATGAAGGAAATACACCGTATAGAAAATCTCCTTCCGATAATGGGGACACATCTTATGATTGGGAGGATATGGTCATTCATGTTCCTAATTTTTTAATTAAACAAGGAAGTTCCTATTCTGGTTTAGCCACTTTTGGAATTTATAAATACCTGCATTTTGACGGGACGTATAACGATTCAACTGAAACAAAATTAACTTCCTCAGGAGAGGCAGGTGGAGTGGGTTTGAAATATTGGTTGGAATCTATCAATCTCACTGGCAGTCTAATACTTAATGGAGCAGATATTCACTCTACCACAGGAGAAAATATTGAGACTTACACCCTTTCAGCATACTTAACAGGTTTTGGTGGCATAGAAGTTCCAGCAAATAATAAAGTGGTGATAGGTGATATCAACCAACCGGCTTTGGCGAGAGTCATTTCCGGAGAAGGTGGAACACCTCAAGAAAAAATTGGCGAGAATACTTTTACCGGAATGACCCGTCTGGATAAGAGCGCGACTCTTATCCAAAACAGCGATGGTGCTTTAGGCTCGGACAGCCTTTATACGTCCCAATTGTTCCTCTCTGCTGGTTCTGATCAAGATAAGACGCAATACAACCTTAACGGCCATAAGCAAACCGTAGGCGGCCTTGTTGTTCAAAAAAAAGCATTAGTTAAATTTAATTCTGCAGATAAAGGCGGCCATCTTGTCGTTAAAGGCAATGCTTCAGTTGTAGGAAATCTTGAGGATTCAGGTAATTCTAGAATTACGATCCAAGAAGGCAATGCTTTTGTATCTTCAAGCAATGAAAATTTCTTAGGTGTTTTTGAACTAATTCGTTCCAGAGGTGAATTGACTAATCAAACGGCTCTTGTTGAAGCTAAGGCAATTGTCTCTTCGGGCTCATCGTTGATCTTCAACAGCGCAGATCCGCTTGTCACAAGGGATGCAGATGCAAGAAGTGCGGCTTACATTAGAGCAGTACATAGTTTCGGTGAGGTTTTCTTATCCGGTGGAACTGATGAAATCTCTCACCTGAACCATGTCAACCTTGCACAGGATTATTCCGGAGAGCTGGGTTCGGTTATTCACTACAGGGGTTTAGTCCAAGGTCCTGACAATTCTTACGTTGATGTTGTCCATTCTTCTACTGCCACTGGTACGTCTAAAGTTTCCTTCGGAGACGATCACAGTAAGATTCCGGTTAGCGGTATCTTTAAAGAAGCCCGTGGTGAAAAAACTCTGAAGAGCGAAGGTATTCCAATCTTCGTTATTGCTGATAAGGGAATTGAAGAAAATCAACTTCGGCTTGAGATGCAGCCATTCGGTGTCGTTGCCAAAGACAATGAGGCCTATAAATGGATTTATAGGCTTGGTTACAACGATGAAGAGCAAGGTTCGCAAAGAACTTGGGTGCTCTATAACTCGGACGACAAAGGTCACTATGAACCCTTAGTACCTCCGAAGGAAGAAGAAAATCTAGTCCTCAGACCGGAAGCTGGTGCTTACGTGGGAGCGTCTCAATCTTGGGCCAAGATGCACATGAGACTGCACGACCGCTTTGGTCAGGCTTACTACATTGACCCGTTTGATGGAGAAGAAAAGCCTGCAGCAGCTTGGGTCCGTCAGGTTGGTTCTCACTCTCACTTCCGCATGGCGGGTGGACAGAGTAAGACTCATTCCAATACTGCCGTTACTCAGATCGGCGGCGATTTGCTGAGAAACGAATTTAACGAAGATTGGAAGTATATCGGCGGTGTCTTTGCAGGTGGCCTCTACAACCGCTCTGACAGCCGTTCTTGGGATAGCGCAAAATCCCGCTCAGATGGCTACTCCTTGGGTATCTATGGAACTCTGTACACAGGCAATAGCCCTGATGATGGTTTCTATGTTGATAGTTGGCTACTCTTCGGTCGTTATGACAACAAGATTTGGTCAGATGAAATTTCTCCGTTCAAATTCAAATCACACGGCTGGGTTTGGTCGGTTGAAACCGGTTACACGATTCCTATCGGAGAAAGCGGATCGAAGGATTACAACAAGCTGATTTGGACATTCCAGCCGGAAGCCCAATTAGTATGGGACGGCGTTAAGGCCAATTCCGCTAATGACTCCTTCGGAACGAAATATCGCCAGTTGGGAACTGATAATGTCACGCTTCGAGTCGGCGCAAGACTGCATGCTAACTATATGAATAAAGGCCTCGGATTCATTGAAGGCAACTGGATTCATAACAGCAAGAAGGCCGGCGTTCAGATGGGCACTGACAAGATCTATATGGACGGTGGAAGAAACCTCGGGGAATTCCGTATGGGCTTAGAAGGTCACTTAAGCCGCAACACGCTTGGCTGGGCAACCGTTGGCGTACAGGCCGGTAAATCCGGATACCACAACGAAACCGCTCAGATCGGCATCAAGTACATGTTCTAAGCAAACGCTGAACGCATAGCTGATGGAACGGCGCGGAATAGATTCCGTGCCTCCCATCCCGACTCGTTTACCTAACGGAATAAGCATCATGAATACTAAAACGACATTATTAGCAGCTTCGGTCTGCGCATTGAGTTTGGCTCTGAGCGGTTGCGCTTATGACCATAAAGACTATCCGAGAGAAAGCTGGTTTGTTCAGCCGACAACCGTGATAGAAGCCGATCAGTTCAGGAAAGTAGAGGAACCGCTAAAGGTTTCGCTGGTTGTAAATTATCTGTGGGAAGGTCGTCCTATTGTGACGGAACCGTTTGATAAACGTCCGGCTGACTGGCGCGAACACTACGGTCTCTGGCTCGCTTCCGAACGCTATCTTGAACAGACAGGTCTCTTCAAGATCGTGAAGGAAGACGCGGAAGACAGACAAGGCGAAGTGGTAATTGATTTGACCCGCGCAATGGATCCGAAGACAAAGGCTGCGATTGAAGCCAAAAAGGCGGATCCTGACAATCATCCGGAAAAGATCGTCTATGAATACGACATGACGATGAAGATGGTGGTCAAATTAAAAGATAAGCCTGAACTAGAAGTTTCTCCGAAGACAGATCATATGTTCATAGGCCATGAAGACTCCAAAGAAGTCGGCCAGGATCCGAAGCGTTTCACGTTTTCGTATTTCAACAATATGGATTTCCACACAGAATTTGTCCGCCGTTTCTATAAGCAGATGGTCTTTGAAAGCGTGAAACAGTTGGAGAACAAACTGCCTTGATTTCTCAAGGTAGTTAGAAAAGTTTTATTTAATTTGTAGCATTTAGACCACTTCAAACTCGAAGCTGTCCCCTCGGTCGTCTTCGTGGGTCGGAGCCTTGATAAGAAATCAAGGCTCAATTTTTTTCAAAATCGAAGTATTTGTTCTATTTGTTCATTCCTCCAAACATGAGTGTACGTGTCTTATAGATTTCTTTCCTAAATAATTCTACTGACGGATACTGCCTCTAATTAAAAAAGGAGGCAGAAGATGCAGATTGATTGGCCGCGGTACGTTAAAACTGCAAAAGAACAAGGACTCACAGGGATTGAGGTCGTTCGGCTCATTCAGAAAGAAACGAACCGCAAAGTTAACATTTCTGAAGTCAAGCGGCGCTTGGCGGGAACAGAATCTTCAACGCTTGGCTTTGAAGCCGATACCGTTGACGTCATCGACTTAATCGAAGAAGACCTGCCTCAGGAGACAATGCTTCGCGTCAATGCAAACGGCATGACTTTTGAGTTCCGGACGTCAAGTCCGGAAGACTCTGTCGTTGGCATTCTAAGGAAGCTGAACGGAGCAGTCGGATGAACATTCATCTTCAAGATGTGCATGTCACACTGGTTATATCACCGACAGACCTGCGGTGCGGCTACCACCGCCTCCACTCCATTGCACAAGACCAGCTCGGAATTAACTTAAATGACGGAAAGGAAGCCGTTGTCTTTATTTCTAAAACGCGGCGGATCTGCAAGATCATCACTTCCGATAATCGAGGAACAATGCTTCTGACCAGAACACTGCACCATGGCCGATTCGAAGAATTGTTGGTTCGAGTCGGCGAGCAAGCAAAGTGCGCTTTAACCCTGCCGGAGCTGGAGCGTTTTTTAAACGGAGAGCGCCTCTATTACAAGGCAGAGTCATTCTGGTAAGTCTTTTAAATTTAATAACGCCGCATTGATTTTTAAAGAAATTGATGCGGCGTTTTAATTACTTATCGTTTTAATTTATCTTTAAATTCAAATAACTAGTTGTATTTTAGTAATTAGTATGATATAATTTACCCAATATATGGCAGTGGGTTTAATAATAATGAAAGACCTCAATTCACTCTCTAAGGAAGAACTGATTAAATTGGTTGCTCTGCAGCAAGAGCAGCTCCGAGTTGCCGAAGAAAGGGCCGAGAACGAGCGGATTATCGCGGAAAAAGCCCAGAGGACAGCTGAAATCAAAGAGCAGTCACATTTGAAATTTGCGCACGGCGTAATCTTCATGGCTCAAAATCTCAAGGAGGTGAATGGAAACTACCTTGCACAAGTCGAAGACTTCTTGAGTTATGCCGATGACGATGAATCCAGAAAGGCAATAAGAGTTCTCTACGACATGATTGCTCACAGCTTAAACACGATCGCGGCTGCGTCCGGGCAGATTGCAGGCTTCTTTGCTCACGGCAATGAGGCGATGAAGTCGGGAGAAACATCTGAGCAAGCCTACGAGAATGCAACCCGTTCTCTGGAGGAACTAAAGAAAGTCCGCTCTTTTAGCAACAACATTAAGGGAGTCGCTAGATTTAGTGCCGCCATCTCGAAGGCTGCCGAGGCACTTAGTTCGACGACAAATTTAACAGTCGAATCTCAGCAAAAGATCTCTTCCATTGTGCGTGCCGCTGCGCCGACTGCAGATCAAGTAAAACAAACTCATCGCGGACGCGTCAACAATATTAGTAAGCTTCCTGAGGCGGCACCGGTCACAGCTTCTGAAACATCAGCTATATGCGACAAATGCGGAGAACCCTTGAGCGGCTGGGAGGTTTTAATTGCAGATCTTAAAACCGGAGTGACCCAGCTCGAGGCCGGCTTCCGACAGCAAAATACTTATAAATTAGGCTTCTGTCAGAAATGCGGTCGAGTTGAAGTGTTTATGGAGCCGGAACAAGATCATCCGCTCTTCCCCGACAGGCTTATAAGTACTAAAACGATCCTCTCTTTTAATCAGGCTATGTGCATCGGCATCCCCTTGGAACGCGCATTAAGGCAGTTCGAAAAAGATGCCGAGCTCGGTTCGAACACGGGTTCATACTCTCTATATGACTATCAGCGCTTTTATTTGAAGCCGTTGTTTAAAGCGATCGAAAAAGCGCTGCAGAATCGTGCCGTGCTCGTGTGCGATGAAACACCGTTCGATTGCCTGCAGGATCAGGGACGCGGGAAGATCCCTGCCGCCGGAATCGAGCCAAAAGCAAAAATAAATTACGTTGTTGCAGTGACCACAGCCGACGGAGCACCTCAGCCGGCAACGCTGTACTATTACAGCCCGACTCGAAGCGCCGAGAATATCGGCAAAATCTTATCCGATTACAGCTTCAAAACCTTGGTAACCGACGGCTACAGCGGCTACAAGACAATCATTAAAAACCGGAACTTGGATAAGGCAGAAACAGAACGGATCCGCCATCAGTCCTGTCTGGTGCATCTCCGTCGAGAACTTCTTAAAGTTGTTCTGCCCTCGGATCTGTACAAACAGCTTCTGGACAAGTCCGAAGAATACGTAACACAAGAGCTTCAAAAACAGCTTCTGGCAAATACAGACGGGATGAAGCTCCACACAGCGTTAAAAGCAATTAATGCCGTGTTCCGCATTGAGGCTGAGAAAAACGCCGGACTGCTTAATCCGGAACAAGCCAGAAAAGCGCAAGCCGAACTTATCAAGTATCTGGATCAAATGATGTTGGAGGCAAGCAAAGGCCTTGTTACACAGAAAGGCACTACTTGGGTAAAGACAAGGAATGTACCGGCTGCAAAGCCTTGTGTTTACTACCTGAACGCTCGGGAGGACTTTGCAACATTCTTAGGCAGCAGCGAAATCCCGCCCTGCACGAATAAGGTTGAAAGAGCCATCCGAGGAGTTACAATCCTTCGTAAAAACAGTCTGCATAAACACTCGGCAAATTACATGGAAGCCATGTGCATGGCTCTGTCCATCGATGCAACCTTGAGGGAAAACGGAATTGATCCCTTTAAGTGGCTCCAAAAATACAGCCAGGCACTATTTAAACATATGACCGCTAAGGGGCTCTCTCAGGTATGGAAGGAAACCGGTCAGAGGAAAAACAAATTCTCTATCCGTCTCCCGGAAAAGTTGGAAGAGGCAGATAAGAAGATCAATAAATATCTTCCCGAAAAACTTGCTGAAGACTTCGATATGCAACCTTGGTTGGACTCTATCTTCCGGGCGTAGACTCGAAATTAAATAGTCTCATCAAAATGACAAAACTCCGGTGCTCTATACGAGGACCGGAGCGTTCGGGCTGTGTCGTCGGTGCAATAATCTAAAAAATAAGCTATAAGACACGTACGATCTTTGTCCTGAATGCTGGCGGTCCGGTATCCTTAGAAAAATCCGTTTCCGGTAATTCAACAATGATATTTGTCTCTCAGGATGGGTATAAGCCGGATAGGAACGTTATTTCTTCAAGATCCAACAGGGTAGGAATTTTCGCGGCTGCACCGCAAATGCTGTCGGTGTTCGATCGCTTTGGTCGCGAAATCTCTTATTTCAGTAAGGATTCTTTGCAAGCTGACCAGCGCCATCAACATTATGCGTTATATCGTTATGGAGAAGACACGCACATGCCTGCTTCGCGTTTATTTTTTAACGGATACAGAGCTGAAAGCGTAAGTCCTTCGAATGGTCTGATAAAGGAAGCTCTACTTTTTGTAACCAACCGGTGGCAGGTTAACATGGGAGAAGAGGGAACCGGAGAGGAAGTCGAAGACTGATGAAATGAGACCGAAAAGTCCGGTCTCCGCGGAGCCGACCTCCTCCTCTTCGTGTAGAGGAAGAGGAAAGAGGTCAGGAAGCCGCTGTAATCCGGGCTTCTTCCGATAATTCCGTTTTTTGGTCAGACGGCTTGGCTGAAGCTTTCCTTTTTTTGTATTGTGAGCGAATGATGGAATAAAGAATTAAGCCGATTAGAATCATGCAGATTGGGCTAGAGAATATTCCCCAAAGCAATTGACCGACATCTCCTTGTACCAAGGCCAGGGCACGCGCTAATTCACTTTCAGCCATTGTACCGAGTACCAAACCTAAAACCAAAGGTTCTCTGGGAAGGTTGAAGTGCTTCATTGCACATCCCAATGCTCCGAAACCTATCATGACCCAAACTTCAACAATTGAGCCGTTGACGGCGTACGAGCCGATCACTGCTAACGCAAGCACTAATGAAGCAAGGATGGGTTTAGGCATCGCCAACAATTTGACGCAGTATTTGGCACAAAGGATTCCGATGGGAATGAAAGCGACATTAGCGATGAGTAAACTGAAGATAAAGCTGTAAACAGTCTCAGCATTCTCTTGGAAAAGCGTTGGCCCGGGCTGGAGTCCATGAATCATCAGCCCGGAGATCAATACAGCCGATACGGCGTTGCCCGGGATGCCTAACGTAAAGGCAGGAACGAGCGAACCGCCGACTACGGCATTGTTGGAAACTTCTGAAGCCAAAACGCCTTCGGGGCAGCCGGTGCCGAAATGACTCGGATCTTTGGCGGATTTCTTTGCGTCATCGTAGGCAATAAATGAAGCGATGGACTGGCCGGCTCCCGGGACGATGCCGATTATGATGCCAATGATTGAGGCTCTGAGAGTCAGCATTTTGTATTTCAGGATTTCTCTCATCGCGCGGATAATTCCAGAGCAGGAAACCGAACTTTCGACTTTAACGGCATCTTTTTCGTCTCTTAACATTGAGACAACTTCCGGAAGAGAATAGAGGCCAATTAATGCAGTCACTAGAGATAAACCGTTGAAAAGTTCCGGCAGATCAAAGGTAAAGCGCGCTTCCCCGGTAATCGGATGCATTCCTACAATCGAAAGTAAGAGACCAAAAATACCGGAGATCATTCCTTTAACAATATTCTTTTCTGAAAGCGCAGCGATGATGGCGACTCCGAAAAGCGCCATGATGAAATATTCCTGAGAGCCGAATTCCAAAGCCAAACGCGCTAAAGGAGGAGCAAGAAATAAAAGGGCAAAGACAGAGAGAATTCCGCCGACTGCCGAACCGATCGTAGATAACGCTAAGGCGCGAGAAGCCTGCCCTTTCTGAGTCATCGGATAACCGTCAAGTAGCGTGCAGCAGTTCGAGGGAGTTCCGGGAATATTTAACAGAATTGCACTGATGGAGCCGGCGTAACTTGAAGAGGCATAAATGGCACCGAGAAGGGCCAGTCCCATCGCTGGGCTCATGCTGAAAGTGAAAGGTACCAGAAGGGCAACGCCCATAGTGCTCGTAAGTCCCGGCAGAGAGCCCACGACAATGCCCAGAATTGTCCCTAGGAGAACCATCCCCAGCATTCCGGGTTCCAATGCTTGGAAAAAAGCAGGAAAAAGTGCTGAAAGATCCATAGCGGCCCTCCTAAAAAGCCCATATCTCGCCGACAGGCAATCGTGTGCCAAGAAGCAGCGTAAAGAAGAGATAAACGCCGGCAAGGAATAAAACAGTCACTCCCAGATAGATCAAAAGATTCTTTTTACGGACGTACCCGAATCCGGCCATCACCAGTATTAAAAATAAGAATGTCGAGAGATAGTAGCCAAGCAGGGGGATAGCAGCTGCATAGGCTCCGACTAACAAGAGGACTGACAAAGAAAGTGGAAAACTCAGTTTGTGAAAGTTAAAGGAAAGCGACAGTTTTTCAGTTTTAATTTTTCTGAAGAGGGTGACGGCATTAAGGGCTGAGAAAGACACGAACAGCCAGCCTAAGAAGACCGGGAACTGTCGGGAGTCCGGTTCATAAGAATAGCCTTTCCATAAGATCAGACTCCCCGCGAGCAAGAGAAAAGCAGCCAAAAACGTTTCTTTTCGGGTGTTTTCTTGTTCCATGATTGACTCCCGACAAAATGTTAGAAGAGGTTCTTGTTTTCTGAGACTAGTTTGGAGGTCTGAGAGACAATTCTTTGAGTTTCTTGGGCGTTTTTAAAGCCGATATCCAGCTTGAGTTTCTTGGTTTCAGCGATGAAATCCGGATCTTCGCAAATCCCTTTGATGCCGTTTTCTAACTTAGTTAATACTTCGGGACTTAAGCCTTTGGGCGCGCAAATGCCGCGGATGGCTGCGCCTGCAGGCGCGATATCTTTTCCGAAAGCTTCTTTGGCAGTGGGAGCGGAGGCTGCGGACTGATCAGCGAATACCACGAGAATTTTAAGTCCGTTGCCGAGCTGCTTTTGTGCGGCAGAGAGTGTTGAAGCACAGAGGTCAACTTTTTTACCCATCAATGCTGTAAGTGCCTTACCTGAGCCGTTGAAGGGAACGAAATTTGTCTTAATACCAAGATCTTTTTCAGCGATCAGATGCTGGAGCTGAACATTAGACTGCGGACCGTCTCCGGCGACATTCAAAGTTTTGGTTTTAGCTGCTTTGATGAAATCAGCTGCTGTTGTATAAGGACTGTCCTCGTTGACAACCCAGACAATTGGGTCAGATTGAACAGCTGCTATGAAGGTGAAATCATCCATAGAGAAAGGCACATTCTTACGCAGTTCCTTGATCATGATCATTGAAGGTAAAGAAGCCGCACCGATTGTGTAACCATCCGGTTTGGCTTTACTCAGAAGGGTCCAGCCGATTTGGCCGCCGGCTCCTGGTTTATTGTCAATGGTAAGAGTTTGACCGAGATGTTTTTCAGCGTATTTGCCCATGATGCGAAGAAGAATGTCATTGCCGCCTCCTGCGCTAAAAGGCACGATTGTCAAGAGTGGCTTAGAAGGATAAACATCTGCAGCGTAGGCTGAACCGGCGCCAAAGAAGCTTAAGGCAGTGAGAACGGAGAGGGAGGAGAGGAGTTTTCTGCGTTTCATGGTTTTGTCCTTGGGATGGAAATAAAGTTTTTGAGATAATTTTGATTAGAGCGTCGGATGGTCTTTGTCGAAAATTACTTTTCCATCGGCGACAATGGTCGGATGCCACATGATGAGATCGTAATGACAAGGAGCCTTGGTAACTCCGCCCAGTGTGAGACTTGTGCCGATGCCGATATGACAGGTGCCGAGGACTCCCTCGTCTTCAAGCATGATTCCGCATATGCGACACTTTGGATTCAATCCAATCCCGAGCTCTGCAATGTTGTAGCTGTTTTTATCGCCGTGGCTGGCTAAATCTTTGCGAAGAATTTCTGCAGCTCTTCCGCCTTTGATTTCGGTGATAAAGCCGCCTTCGACTTTGCATATGACAGGTTCATCAACAAGGCCGATTCCGAGGTACGGAATAGAAGCATCGCATACGATAACCCCTTCAGCGGTTCCCTCGATAGGCGTGGTATTGGCTTCAATCGTTGGAATGGTAGAGAACTGACCTTTTTCAACGACGCAGTAAAGTGCATTTCCGCGCCGACCTTTCGTATTAAAGCGAAGATCGGTTCCTCCCGGAGAGGTGATATGAATCTCTTCAGCATTTTCCAAGGCTTTGGCTACGGCAATGCAGGTTGGTTTGATTTGGTCAAAGTCAGCTTCTATCCCGCCGTGCATCATAACTTCAGGGGTGAAATCTGTCATGACAATGATTCGAGCTCCGGCTGCCGCCGCATTTTTTACTGCATGTGTATGGGTAATAGAGTAACTGACGGGCACGATCACGACGTCCGCATTTTTCATGGCTGCGGCCACGGCGGCAGGTGGTTCTTCTCCAGCCCGTCTTCGAGGCTTCATGCTCATAATCATAACTTCAGCACCTCGGTCACAGGCAACGGCAGCAACGGCTTTAGCGATATCTGTTTTCGCATAGTCAGTGACCAAAAGGACAGTTTCTCCTGGCTGCACTTTTGTAGCAACGTCGACTAAGGTCTTGGCTCCCTTCATCATTAGAAGTTCTTTCATCACTTTTCCTTTCTTTGCGCCATCATCGTGCAGTCGCACCAATTTAGGGCATCCCTGCACAACCGTGACGCGTTTAAGTTAGGTTATTGAGGCTTTGAAAACTAGTCAGGTTGATTATTGGTTTAAAGATTTTGCTAGGTTTCAAAATAATCTATGCAAGAACTATGCCAAGTTTGCGTTATCTCATTGAACGAGTTGTATGAAAGTATCGTTAACTTAAACACTGCCTCTTTCCGAGAACATCAGGAAAAGAGCAAGCATGAAACCAATATCGGGTGAGATAGGAAAAAATATCTAAAAATAAATAAATGTTAAGGGGTGAATGATGTTAATCAAAGTGGTCACTCCGAACTGAGATCGGTAGGAAATACAGGAGAATTTTTAAAAAGTCCTGCCTCACAGTGTTTCCTCGCATTTTCAGAAGTTGACGGTACTAATACAGTGGATGGAGAAATCGCTCGGAATTAAAATGAAAACCACTCCAAAAATAAAACAATTAACTTTAGCCTGCTTTTTGGCTGCGGCCGCAGTGACGATTAATTCTGCTGGAGCTGCAGAATCCGAATTTCAAACGAAAGAATATTTTTCTTCCAACGGACTTGATTTAATTAATGCAGCCTCTGCCTACGATCAGGGATATACGGGAAAAGGTGTTCTCATTGGCCTTTTAGATACTCCTATGAGAGAAGATCACCCGGAATTGTCAGGTAAGTTTGAAGTGATCGCTGCCTTGGATAAAGACGGTCACTTGGTCGCAAATCCTACCACTTGGACTCAGGATGTAAGCCACGGTACTCATGTCGCCTCCATCATGGCGGCAAAGAAAGACGATATCGGTATGCATGGTGTTGCTTTTGACAGCAATGTAGTTGGACAGGTCTACAAAAGTAGTTTTTTTATATATATAAACGAAATTTAGAGGCATCTTTTTTTGTTTTGCGACCTAAAACCCCGAAAATCTTTCTACTTTTGTAACCAAACTCAATGTGCACACATGATACTGAAGCGTATATCTATACTGAACTATAAGAACCTGGAGCAGGTAGAACTGAATTTTTCGGCTAAACTGAATTGCTTTTTCGGGCAGAACGGGATGGGAAAAACCAATCTGCTCGATGCGGTCTACTTTCTGTCTTTTTGTAAAAGTGCAGGAAATCCGATCGATTCGCAGAATATTCGTCATGAACAGGACTTTTTTGTTATTCAAGGGTTCTATGAGGCGATGGACGGAACACCCGAAGAGATTTATTGCGGAATGAAGCGTAGGTCGAAAAAACAATTCAAACGTAATAAGAAAGAATATTCGCGCCTGTCGGATCACATCGGATTTATTCCTTTGGTGATGGTGTCGCCTGCCGACTCAGAATTGATAGCGGGGGGCAGTGACGAACGTCGCCGCTTTATGGATGTAGTCATTTCGCAGTATGATAAGGAGTATTTGGATGCTTTGATTCGCTACAATAAGGCATTGGTACAACGAAATACATTGTTGAAGAGCGAACATCCGATAGAAGAAGAGCTTTTTCTCGTTTGGGAAGAGATGATGGAACAGGCCGGTGAGGTGGTTTT
>ERZ791741.804-NODE-804-length-28010-cov-6.542014_pt1 | contig 28010 bp, 18 predicted proteins | sample MGYA00510040_ERZ791741 | MGnify/ENA primary metagenome ERZ791741 (study PRJEB30046, sample SAMN00791960) | human gut metagenome | study: EMG produced TPA metagenomics assembly of the A metagenome-wide association study of gut microbiota in type 2... | reverse complement strand
GGCCCCAAAACAAAAAAGCCGCCCCTGAGGACGGCTTCCTGACAAAGGGCTGCCTTTACTTCTTTTCGGCTTCCTTGGCCTTGCGGATAGGCTCCTCAAAGAGCTTGTAGTACCCTTCGATGACCTTGCCGAATTCGTCGGCGGGGAGGAAGTTGGTGGTCATGTTGACCTTGGCGAACTTGGCCTGCACGTCGGGATCGCTGAGGGCTTCCTTGATCAGGTTCTGAAGGCGTTCGATGCGATCCTTAGGGGTCTTGAGCGGGGCCACGATGCCGTACACGGAGTCGAACACGAAGCCGTCGCCGAACATTTCCTTGAACGTGGGCGCGTCGGGATAGTTGGGATCACGCTGGGCGCTGCACACGGCGATAACGCGGATATCCTTGTGGGGCTTGTCAAAAGTAAGTTCATAATTATAGTCCGGAAGCCTGGCTGGCAAGTGAATCGTTTGTGTGTGGTTGCCGAGGAGCGCCGTCACGATTTCCGCTCCGCCGTTGTAGGCCACATAGGGGAGGTCGGATTCGGGGAACAGCTTCATCACGTTGGCGTGGTAGAAGCGCTGGGCCGTAAACGCGCCGGGGCTGGCGAGGCTGTACTTGCCGCGTTCGGCCTTGGCCTTGTCCATGAGATCCTGCACGCTGGCGATGCCGGAATCGGCACGGACGCCCCAGCCCATCGTGAAGACGTTGACCTGTGCCACCGGGGCGAGATCCTTATAGGTGAAGCCGCACTTCTTGTATTGCGGGACGACGGTCAGCACGTTGGCCGAGGTGAGGCTGATGGTATAGCCGTCGGGACGGGCGCGGACGGTTTCGAGCGTGGCGGGGATGCCGCTGCCGCCGGGCTTGCTGGTGATGAGCAGCGTGATGTTGTGCTTGCGCTGCAGGTAGTCGCCGATAATACGGGCGGCGGTGTCGGGGGCGTTGCCCGCGCCGAAGGTTTCGAGCACCACGGCCCGCAGCCCCGGAGCCGAGAACATGGCCCGCAGGATCTCCTCGCCCATTCCCGGGAAGAGTTTGATCAGCTCGATGCCTCCGGAGAGCTTCGTGGCGATGCGCAGTTCCGCCGGCGACTCTTCGGGTTGCAGGATCGCCGGGAGGTTGTAGGCGATGTTGACGCCGACTTCGGCCAGCGGCGGGTAGTTGTAGGAACGGAAGGCGCTCAGGGCTTCGGCGCTGCGTTTGGTGGTGCGGTTGGCGCGGAAAAGCCGGTTCTGGAAATAGAGCGACACTTCGGGGACCTCGGGCCGGTCGCCGATGCGCGCTCCGGCGATTTCGATGGCCGTGATGAGGTTCTCGCGCCCGTCGGTGCGCAGCACGCCGATCGGAATCTGGCTTCCGGTGAAGACCACGGGTTTGGCGAGATTTTCGAGCATGAAGCTCAAGGCCGATGCCGTATAGGACATGGTGTCGGTTCCGTGCAGCACGACGAATCCGTCGTAGCGGGCGTAGTTGTCGCGGATCAGGCGGGCCAGGGCCACCCAGTTCGCCGGCTCGACGTTCGACGAGTCGATCACGGGCGACACCGTGTGTACGTCGATGTCGACGTTGAGGCGTTTCAGCGAGGGGAATTCGTCGTAGATGCCGCTGAAATCGAAGGGGACCAGCGCCCCGGTGGCGGCATCGGTCTTCATGCCGATGGTCCCGCCCGTGTAGATGATCAGAATGGAGGATCGCATAGCGTTTTTATTTCTCTAATGTTTCGATCAGAAAGCTCACGGGGCGAAACCCGTCGTTGCAGGAGATCATCGCCGAGGCGGGATTCTTCATCCAGCCGTCGTAGATGTTCGTGCCGCCGTGTGCCAGCGTCATGACGAACGGCGAAAGCGTCTGCCAGGCGCTGTCGCACAATCCGTCGGGTTTCCGCCAGCCGTCGGTCGTGAAAACCTGCCCTTCGTACAGATCGCAGGCATGTTCGATGGGATTTTCGTACTGCTCCATCAGATCCCTGTGGCAGGTCTTGCGCAAGACCGTGATCTTTATTTTTTTCATGTCCGGTGTCGTGTTATGCTCTTTCGGGCCGGGAAAGGCTGTTGTCTGACGAGGGGGATGCGTGGTCGGAAGATTCGTTCTCCGGAACTTCGGTCGCGTTTTCAGGCGGCAGCTCGCGGGGGTCCGCTCGAAACGCAGTTGCGGGCAGGCCTCCGCAGGGCGGAGCTGCGGCCTGCCGATTCGCCTCGGGCGCATCGAAAATCTTCCGGCCATGACTGGGGGCGGGCCGGTTTTGCGGCCGTCCGAACATCCTTTCGGCATTGGCCGTCGTCGCTTCCGCGACCTCTTCCGGGGTCAGTCCCTTGATTTGGGCGACTTTTTCGCAGACGTAACGCACCCAGGCCGATTCGTTGCGCTCGCCCCGGTGAGGCGCGGGCGTCAGATAGGGACAGTCGGTTTCGAGCACGAGGTCCCGCAGCTCCATTTCGCCCGCGACCTCGGCCAGCCTGCTCTTTTTAAAGGTCACTACGCCGCCGATTCCGAAAACGAAATCGCCGCACTCCTTCAGTTTGCGATAGGTTTCGATTCCGTCGGAATAGGCGTGGAAAACGCCCCGGACGCCCCGGCCGCGGTATTCGCGCATGATGGTGACGGTTTCGGGCCAGGCGTCGCGCGTATGCACGGCGATCGGCAGTCCGTATTGCAGCGAAAGGTCGATCTGGCGGCGGAAGGCTTCGGCCTGCTCTTCCCGGAAGTCGCGGCTCCAGTAGAGGTCCAGCCCGATTTCGCCCACGGCGCAGAACCCCGCGATTCCCTCGGGCGGCGTCCGGAGGTAACTTTCGACCAGAGCGAGTTCGTCGCGCCAGCGGGGATTGTCGTTCACCGACGTGGGGTGCAGGCCCATCATCGGGATGCACCGCTGCGGGTGGCGGCGGCAAAGCCCGAACAGCCGTTCGTGGCTTTCGGAGTCGATGGCCGGGAGCAGCAGCTGCCCGACCCCTTCGGCCGCGGCGCGCGCCAAAGCCTCTTCGCGGTCGCGGTCGAACGCTTCGTCGTAAAGGTGTGAATGCGTATCTGTCAGTTTCATAGCTTCATATATCGGTTTCCGGGCAGCTGGCGCACGGCTCCTGCCAGCTCCAGACCCACGAGCAGCGTCGCCAGCTCGCCGGGATTCAGCCCCGTCAGCTCGCCGAGCGCCTCGACCGAAAGCGGGTCGTCCGTGCGGAAACAGCCCAGCAATCCCGCTTCGTCGGGTGTCAGTTCCGGTGTCGGGGGTTTTGCGCGCAGCGTTGCGGGATTCTCCCCGAGGTCCCACATCAGTTCGCGGATCACGTCGTCGGCTGTCAGCACCAACTGCGCTTTGCGGTTGCGGATCAGGTGGTTCGTCCCGGCCGACGCCCGGTCGGTGATGCGTCCCGGCACGGCCATCACCGTGCGGTCGTAGGAGTCGGCGCAGTGGGCCGTGAAAAGCGAACCGCCGCTGTCGGGCGACTCGACGACGATACACCCCGCGCTCAATCCTGCGATGATGCGGTTCCGCGCCAGGTAGAAGTTGCCGTTCTGTTTCGATTGCGAATGCAGTTCCGTGACCAGCGCACCCCCGCGGGCGAGTATGTCGCGCGCCACGTCCGTATGCTGGGCGGGCGTCACCCCGGGCAGGGGGTTGGCCACCACGGCGACGGTCGGTACGCCTGCTGCAAGCGCAGCGCGGTGCGCCGCAACGTCGATGCCGAACGCCAGCCCGCTGACCACCGAAAGCCCCGGTATGCGCTCTGCAAGCCCTTCCACCAGCCGGTTGCAGGCCGTCTGTCCGTAAGGGGTCGCCTCGCGTGTCCCGACGATGGAGATACAACGTGCCGAGAGGGCTTCGACGCAGCCCTTTATGTATATTACGTGGGGATAATCGGGGATTTCGCGCAGCAGCGCCGGGTATTCCGGGTCGGTGGAGGCGACGGCCGCAATGTTGTTGCGGCGACAGTGGGCGAGTTCCTTTTCGGCGGCCGGAAATCCCTTCCGGCGGACGATCTGCTGCGCCGTGTCGGGACGCAGGCCGGCTTTGGTGACGAGTTCATCGGCGGTGGCGGCGAAAATGCTCCGCGCATCGCCGAACAGCTCCAGCAGATGCACGGCTCCTTTTATACCGATGCCCGGAGTCATCTGAAGGGCAATATCTTCGATGGTCATAGCCGCGAATGAAAAATCGTTTTTGCAGATGATAAAGGTAGCGGTTTTTGGGAAATAACGGGAATTTATTCGGGAAATAATGCAAAGTTGGGCAGAAGTTTTGCAAAAATCAGAATTGTTCGTATATTTGCACTCCCGATGCGCTTGGAAATTAGTTCCGAACGCTCCCTGGGCCGGAGAGGGGCCGTTTTTCGGTTTGAGTTCCGGTTGTGTGAAAGGGAGCGGAGAGAGCTGATAGGGTTAGGTTGGTGTAGAGAGGGCGCAGCGGGAAAGATGATGGTCTGATGGCCGAGTGGCTAGGCAAAGGTCTGCAAAACCTTGTACAGCGGTTCGAATCCGCTTCAGACCTCATAGAAACCGCGTTGCAGATAGCTGCAGCGCGGTTTTCGTTTTGTTTTGTCATACATTTGTCATACGGGGCGGGCGGATGTTGCTTTTGAAACTGTTTGCACCTACATCATGAATCGCTCCAACTTGTCTTTCCAACGCCGCCAGTCGGGCATCTCAGTTTCGAGCAGGGTAAAGAAGGCTGCTGTATGGTCGGGATGCAGCAGGTGACACATCTCATGCGTAATAACATACTCAATGCAGGGCCGTGGCGCCTTGATGAGTTCCGTATTCAGGATAATTTTCCCCTTGGGGGTGCAGCTGCCCCAACGGTTTTCCATCTCCTGAACATAGAGTGAGGTCGGTGCAACTCCGTACCGTGCAAATCGGGAAATGATAGGCTCCGCATACTCGGCAAACTTGAGTTTGGCGTGTTCGCGGTACCAGGATTTCATCAACTCCCGGGCCTTGTCCGGAGAGGTGCATACCACTTCGAAGCAGCGGCCTTTGTAGCGGACGCTGTTGGTTTTGCCTTCCGAGACCCGGAGCAGGAACTGCTTTCCCAGATAGTAGTGCGACTCTCCGCTGACATACCGTTTTTCCGGACTCCGAACCCCGAAGTTCTTGAAATAGGCCTGTTGCCGAAGAATCCACGGCGCCCGTTTGTGGAGTTTCTGCTCGATAACCTCTTCCGGCGTCCCTTCCGGAGCCAGCAGAACGACCTCGCCGGATGGATATACCTTGATTCCGAGTGTCCGGCGGGCGGAAAAGAGCACGCTGTAGGGAATCGTCTCTTTTCCGTAGACGAATATCTGCTGCATCACCGGAACCATTTTTGCGCCACGTCGACCGCCCGGTCGATGATGGCATCCATATCGTCGAAGGTCATGGCCAGATCGTACTTGCGTTTGACCTCATCGATCAGATAGTCCTCGATGTCGAGCTTCATCATGCCGACCAGCCGATCCTTGAGCGGCCAGTCGACAATGAGCGTCCCCTTCTCGAAGATGTGCTGACGAATGATGGCGTCGATCCGGTTGGCTGTGTCGAGTGCGATTTGCGTCAGGTCGAGCCCCTGTTCGGGCTTTATGACCGACTTGTAGACCTCCAGGCTTAATCCGAAGTAGGCCCGCGCGGCATTGTTATCCTTCAGCACGTCGGGAATCTCGCTGTCGGTATGATTCAGCACCTTGTTCATCAGGTCCGTCGCCTGGGTCAGATACTCCGCCTCGTCGATTCGCCCCTGTTTGTACTGCGAGATGGTCTCCTTGAGCATCTGCGAGAACTTCTTGTAGAAGGCCGGGTCGGTATCCATGTTCTCGGTGATGTACTTGGCCGTTCGCGAGGCAATCGTGTCCGCCTTGGCCGCTTTCCCGGAGATCTTCTCCACCTCTTCGGCAAACCGCTCCTTGTCGAAGATGTTCACCAGGTCGGTGATGACCTGCACCTCGCCGCTCTCGATGTGCGTGTCAATCAACTTCTGAATCTGCCCTTCGTATTGCTTGTAGTCCACCGTGTCGGAGTAGCGCTCCTGCACGGCATTACGGAGCTTCATGAAGAAGGCCAGATCGTGCTTGTACCGTTCGACCTCTTCTTGAGGCGTATTTTGATGGAATACGATGGACGAAAGCGCCACCTTCAGCGTCCGGGCAAAGGCCCGCAGCTTTTCGTAGAAGAGCGTGCGCCGGTCCTCCTCGCGCAGAACATTGCCGAAGGCCTCGAAGTCGGTCGTGTTGCGCACCTCCTTGAAGAGGTCCCACAACTCGGCATGCTTTTGGGGCAGTTTGGCCACCACCTCCGAGATGTCCGTATAGGTCCCTTCCAGATCCTCCTTGTCGAAATCGGTGTAGAGCTCCAGCGCCGAATTGAGCGACCCCAATACGCCGTAATAGTCGATGATATACCCGAACTCCTTGTCTTCGCAGACGCGGTTGACGCGGGCGATGGCCTGCAGCAGCGTGTGGTCCTTCAGCTTGCGGTCGAGATAGAGCACCGTGTTGCGGGGTTCGTCGAATCCCGTCAGGAGCTTGTCCACGACGATGATAATCTCCGGCCTGTCGCTGTTCTTGAAGCGGTTGATGATGCTCGCTTCGTATTTTTTTGGCGTACCGTGCTCGTCCATCATGCGTTTCCAGAAGGCCACCTCCACGTTCGAGGTCTCGCCGAACGCCTCGTCTTCCCCCTCCCGGGTGTCGGGCGAGGTGATGAGCACCTCCGACGAAACGATGCCGATTTCGTCGAGATACTGCTTGTAGAGAATCGCGATGCGCTTGCGCGGGGCCACCAGTTGCGCCTTGAACTTCGACCCCTGCCAGTTCTCCCGGAAGTGCTGCGAAATGTCCCACGCAATGGCGTAGATGCGCTGCTGCGTCTGGTTGAGCTGGTCCGCACGGCTGAATTTCTTCTTCATGTCGGCCCGCTGGGCGTCGCTCATCCATCCGCAAATCTTGTCGAAATAGCGGTCTATCGTCTCCTCGTGCACCACCTGCGGCACCATGCGCCCCTCGTACAACAGCGGTACGACGGCCTTGTCCGCCACGGCCTGATCCACCGTGTAGACCGGCTGGATGATGCCGCCGAACTTCCGGGCCGTGTTCTTCTCCTTCTTCATCAGCGGCGTGCCGGTCATGGCGATGAAGCAGGCGTTCGGGAGCGTCTTCTCCATCTTGATGCCCATTTCGCCGTACTGGCTGCGGTGTCCCTCGTCAATCAGTACGAAGATGTTGGGGTCGGTCAACGGGGTACGGATACCGCGCACGGCCGTCTCGAACTTGTTGATAATCGTCGTGATGACGGCATCGCTCTTGCTGTTGAGCAGCTCGACGAGCTTGCTTCCCGTCGTGGCGTTCTCGACGCTGATCTGACATTTGCGGAATGTCCCCGTAATCTGCCGGTCGAGGTCCGTGCGGTCGGTTACGAGGATGATTTTCGGGTTGGGAATCTCCTTGTCGAGGATGATGGCCTGCGCCAGCATCACCATCGTCAGCGATTTGCCGCTCCCCTGCGTGTGCCAGATGACGCCGCCGTGCCGCCGCCCGCCCTCGATGTGGCGCACGCGCCGCATCGTCTGCCGCACGGCAAAATACTGCTGGTAACGCGCCACCTTCTTGATGCCGTCGTCGTAGAGCGTGAAGCCGTACATCAGCTGCAACAGCCGTTCGGGCCGGCAGAGATTGTAGAGGTATTCGTCCTGCACCGACGGGGTGACCGGCTGCCTGTAAAGCTCCTCAAAGTTGCGGCGCACATAGCCGAACCGCTCCCCGAAGAGCTTGTCGTCCAGCAGCGGCTCGTTGACCACCCGCTCCAGCTCCTGCCGGTAGCGGCGTTCTTCGTCGCGGTCGGCAAACTGCTCGCGCCACCGCGCCCAGAACTTCTCGGGCGTGGCCGTCGTGGCGTAACTGCCCTCCTGGCGGTTTACGGCCAGCAGCAGCGTCGAGTAGAGGTACAACGAGCGGATGCCGTCGGCCTTCTGGTTGCGGAGGTGCTGCGAAATGGCCTGCTCGATGGAGTCCTTCACGTCGGGACGCTTGCACTCGATGACGCAGAGCGGAATGCCGTTCACGAAGAGCACGATGTCGGGCCGGTAGGTCTCGGTCATCCCCGTGCGGCTGACGGCAAACTCCTCGGTGACGTGGAAGACGTTGTTGCGCGGATTCTTCCAGTCGATGTACTGCATCACGAAGCTCTTGCGGTCGCCGTCGACAATCTGTTCGAGGGTTTTGCCCGAGGTGAGCAGGTCGTAGACCGTCTGCGAAGCCTCCATGAACCCTTCGTCCATAGGGATGTTGCGTAGGGCGTCGATTCCGGCGGTGATGTTCTGCTCGGAGAATACGGTGGTTCGCACCGAGCTGACCTGCACGACGTTGATGGCGGCGAGCTGTTTGCGCAGCACGGGTTCGAGCAGCACGTTGGCGAGATTCCCGCCGCGCAGGGCCAGCGCCTCATCGGGAGTGAGGTATGTGTACCCGATCTTTTCGAGCATCAGCAGCGCGGGGATCTGGCTGATATGGTCTTCTTTGAAGGAGATGGGCATTATATTGCAATAATTTTATCGATTTCGACTTTTAAATTTTTTAGAATCTCTGTCAGCTGTATATTTTCATAGCTGCAGATATCATCACATAAAAGAGTTTTGTCTAATTGGCAAACTCTTGTTACAGCCCCATATTCATCTTTTCTATCAGAGTATGAATAATATTTATTATACTCAAAATCTTTTGGGAGACATAAAAGGTTCTCTACTCCTATTTCATATTGAATATTCCCTTTATTTTCTTCCATTTTTCGAATGTGAAGCATGCCTTCATCTTCAGCAGGTTTGTTTGTGTCACAATCATATAGTAAAATGATAGGATTGTGAATCATCTGTTTGTTGGCTTTGAAAAATTGGGCTGCATTATTTAAAGCTTTATCTCCGGTGTTCTCATTCTTTCCTTTTTCTATATTTCGCCCAATCCATTTAAATGCGATGTCGTTTTGGTTAAAACCAAAAACCTCGATAGCCTTATTATAATACTTTTCGTCTGTTTCACCTTCAACAAATACGATTCTTTGATTGGGATTATTGCCGATATTTATATTGAATGCTTCATGTACCAGTTGGTTGGCTGTCCACGAATAATATGATGGAGTATCGGCCGGTTGGATGTGCCCATCGTCGCTCTTTTGCATAATGATTACTTTATCATTTCGTCTATTGCTATTGTGAATGATGAAGGGAGAGTGTGTAGCAACTATAATTTGTGAAGTTTGTGTTCCGTTATCATCCGTGAATAGACTTTTAATGAATGGAAGTATCTCCAACTGCCATTTGGGATGCAGACTGATTTCAGGTTCGTCTATCAATACGTAAGCTCCTTCGATGCTTTTTTTGTCTTTGAGAAGGAAACTGCCTCTGAATACTATTTGCTTTTCTCCGGAACTTAATTTATCAATAGGCATTATGTGTCCATATTCCTCAAACAATATTACCTTCTTCCCATCGATATTGTCGATACCTTTAAATCTTTTATGTTCAAAAATAGAACTAAATGCATTCGTAAATCTATTCATGCGGATGGCTTGAACTTCTTTAGGAGGAATCTGCCCTTCATGTGTTTTTACCCAGTCTGCCAGGTCTGAATCATCCAGAGCCTTAATGTCGATGAGCAGTTGCGTTATATCTGTTGCTAATTGAGTTGATGATTTTACCGAATCTTCTTTTTGGTCTATGTTAAATGCGGTGACCGAGTTTATAGCTTTAGGGGTGAAATTAATCGCAACGTCTGAATAGATTCTTTTGAAAAGATGTTCACCGGAAGGTTTCATTAAAAAAACTCCATGAAGAGCATGGTCCGGGTTTATAATCTCTGAAGTTCTGTTTTTGTAATCTACTATTGCTTCAATAATATTGGGAATTCCATCTGGATATACTTTTGCAATAACTTCCCGCTCATTTATAGAATCTTGCTCAGCCTTACTTAATTCAAGTTCAAGTCTGAGTATATAATTCTTTTTTTGGGGGAAATTATTGAATGATAATTCATACAATTCATTCAAGAGGACTGTTTTCCCACAACCGTTTTCTCCGGCAATTATAATTGTATCAAGAGTATTGCCATCTTTATCTGTAAAATTGAAGGAGCAATTCCCGAGGATTGGGTGCTCTTTAAATTCAATTCTTCTAAATTTCATATAGTTTGTAATTTTAGTATTTCACTCGTTTTTTCCCGGTTAGGAGTTGTTGCATCAGGCCGCGTTTCTGACGGCGGAGGCGTTCGAGCTTCTCTTTGGCCAGCTCAATCTCGCGGTCGGCCGCGGTCAACACCTCCGCAATAGCGGTTTGCTCTTCAATGGAAGGCAATGCAATTGTAAGATACTGAAATTTGGATATCCAATGTCTTTCGTGGCCTCCAATCGGATATTTAAAACATTGTAATGCGCAAAAGATAAAATATAAATTGTTTTGACCTTTTACCCTTAATAATTTCGTTGCTGAAGATTTTACTTTGAATTCAAAGTCGATATATCGGGAATCCGTGGTAAAATCATCAAACAAGATTACGGGAATATTTTTGCATATTCCATTTCCTTCATTTGTATATCCGAGAATAAATGTTTTGCCGACTGTAAGGACGGGTGTTTTGTAATTATTTTGGTAATTGGTATCTCGGACGATATAGGGTGTGGGTTGTTCATATGACAGAACTTCTCCAAGTTCAACTTCTTCCCATTTTTCGGAGAAACCGGGGAGACGGAGTTTAGCGGAGAGGAGTCGCTGCATCAAGGCGCGTTTGCGCAGGTCGAGTTTTTCAATCAGCCGCACCTGCTTTTCAATCGCCTCATCCCACATGCCCAACACCTCCGCAATCTTCCGCTGCTCCGCCAGCGGCGGAACTACGCCAACGACACAATTCCGGGAGACAATCCGTCTGTAGCTTATGCTACGGTTTATCCGCTGTGCATGTTTCTACGGGTAATCATAGCCCAAGTGCTGCTCATGTTCTTCATTAATGGATAATGAAGAATGAGGGATATTATCAACTGTCAATTATCAACTATCAATTAAATAACTATGGGAAATATAACTCCGGAAAGTATTGTCAATGACTTGCGTTATTTGCAATTATTATCACGCAGTTTTCCTACCATTGCTGATGCCAGTACGGAAATCATCAATCTGGAGGCCATTCTGAATCTGCCGAAAGGTACAGAGCATTTTCTGACGGATATTCATGGCGAGTATGAGGCTTTTCAGCATGTGCTGAAGAATGCATCGGGGGCAGTGAAACGTAAGGTGAACGAAATATTCGGGCATACACTGCGCGAAAGTGAGAAGAAGGAAATCTGTACGTTAATTTATTATCCGGAAGAGAAGCTGCAACTTATCAAGGAGCAGGAAACGGACCTGGATGACTGGTATTTGATAACACTGAACCAGTTGGTAAAAGTATGCCAGAACGTTTCGTCCAAATATACCCGTTCGAAAGTACGCAAGGCACTTCCGGCAGAGTTCTCGTATATCATTCGACTCGCTGCATATCGTGGGCGATATATACGACCGCGGACCGGGTGCGCATATTATCATGGATACTCTCTGTGATTATCATAATTTCGACATCCAATGGGGTAACCACGATATTCTGTGGATGGGTGCCGCATCGGGTAATGATGCTTGTATAGCCAACGTAATCCGTATGTCGATGCGCTATGCCAATTTAGCAACGCTGGAGGATGGTTATGGCATCAATCTGTTGCCGCTTGCGACGTTTGCCATGGATACCTATGCGGATGACCCTTGCACCATCTTTGCACCGAAAATGAACTTTGCCGATGCGGAATACAATGAGAAGACCTTGCGGTTGATTACACAGATGCACAAGGCGATTACGGTTATCCAGTTGAAACTGGAAGCGGAAATCATCAGCCGTCGTCCTGAGTTCGGTATGGAAAACCGGAGACTGCTGCATCTGGTGGATTTCGAGCGTGGTGTGTTTGTATACGAAGGCAAGGAATATCCGTTGCGCGATGTAAATTTCCCCACCATAGACCCGGCGGACCCGTATCGTCTGTCGGACGAAGAGCGCGAACTGATGCACCGGATTCATTCTTCTTTCATGAACAGCGAGAAGATGAAGAAGCACATGCGCTGCTTGTTTACGTATGGCGGCATGTATCTGGTGTGCAACAGTAACCTGCTTTATCATGCTTCCGTGCCTCTGAATGCGGACGGCAGTTTCAAACATGTCCGCATCGGTCAAAAGGAATACTGGGGACGCAAGTTGCTGAAAAAGACCGACCAGCTGATACGTACCGCTTACTTTGACGAGGACGGTTCGGACGAGAAACAGTTTGCACTGGATTATGTCTGGTACATGTGGTGCGGACCGGATGCCCCTTCCTTCGATAAAGACAAGATGGCTACCTTTGAACGCTATTTTGTGGCCGACAAAACATTGCATAAGGAGACGAAAGGACATTACTATGCCTTGCGCAACGAGGCTGAGGTGTGTGACCGCATTCTTGAAGAGTTCGGCGTGAAGCCGGGGCCACATTCGCATATCATCAACGGGCATGTACCGGTAAAGACCATTAAAGGTGAGAAGCCTATCAAAGCGGATGGTAAGCTGCTGGTGATTGACGGTGGTTTTTCAAAAGCCTATCAGCCGGAAACGGGAATTGCGGGATATACGCTGGTATATCATTCCCACGGCTTGCAGTTGGTGCAGCATGAGCCGTTCCAGAGCCGTCAGAAAGCCATTGAAGAAGGGCAAGACATCAAGTCTACAACCCTGGTTGTCGAATTCAATTCGCAGCGTATGATGGTGAAGGATACGGACAAAGGAAGTGAACTCGTTACGCAGATTCAGGATTTGATGAAACTGCTGGTGGCGTATAGGACGGGGTTGATTAAGGAGAAACAATAATTTATAATTTCAGTATCGTCACCCCGCCCTCTACAATGATGCCTTTGTCATAGGTTTTCCCTTGGGTGTAGTAGCGGCTGCCGCCATAACCGCCGGTGAGGAATATGCCGAAGCGGTCGGTCAGGTGGTATTCCAGATTGACACGTGCCTGGAGGGCATAGAGACGTGCCGGAATGCCGTAGTCCTTGTTCTTGAAGGTTTCTATATGTTGGTATCCCAGATCTCCGCTGATAAACAGCTGTTTGTAGAGCGGTAGTTCAAGACCGGCACGGTAGAAGAGGGCAGCGGAAAACTTATCGCCAAAATCCAGATAATGGGTACCGCCACCGAGGATGGTATAGAAGAGCCGGTTCTTGAAACGGGCACCTACATTCAGCTTGGTGGCATTACCACCGAAAAACATCAGTTGAACTTTTGTTTGGGGATTGGCATTGACTAATCCCAATTGGAAACCATCTAATTTTTCTTTGTAGTAGTTGAATAGACCTATTTGAAGCCCTTTGGCACGTATGGCCATATTGGCAGCGCCTATTTGTAATCCTCGGGCTGTACCACCCACCACATTGCCCAGGCCGGAAACCTGAACACCGGTCATATCTCCGGCGGTGATGTTGGCAAGGGTGGACATCTGCATGCCATTCAAGTCTTCACCGATTACACTTAGCAGGCCGGCCCCTGAAAATCCTTTGAAATTTCCGCCGGAAATATTGGCGAGTCCGGCAAAGTGTATGCCGGAAGCACCTTCTCCGCTGATATTCAACAGGCCGCCTATGGAGGCGCCACGATTATAGTCCCCACTGATGTTTGCCAGACCGGAAATGATGACGCCTTGCGCATGGGTTCCGGTGATACCTACCAGTCCCGAAACGGATACTCCGATAAGGTTGTTGCCATTGATGTTGGTAATTCCTGCTATCTGCATGCCTCGCATGCTTCCCCCCACCATATTTGACAGACCTGCCATCTGTACACCGTTCACATCCCTGCCGGTTACACTGCCAAGAATATTCATGCCGAGGCCATTCAGACGGTTCATGGAGGAGAACACACCCAGATTGAAGCAGGTGCTTCCTATGGTATCAGTCCGCTGTGTGGAGATGTTTTTCCATAAGGAGATATTGATACCTACCGGGCCATGGTCTGTTCGTGGAGAGCGTTGTTTCCGGAAAGATTTTTCGGAGGATTTCTGAATCGTATCCGGCTGTACGCTGCCCGGATTATGTTCTTGGGCAAGAGCTGTCCCTGCAAAAAGCAGGGACACAAGGAGGAGGGAAAGGTTTCGTTTCATACTTTTTTCTATATTTCGTCCGGCCAGGGAGCTGGTTGGCGGGTGGCACGCAACAGAGGGCGCTGCGCATCCACAGACCGGAGGTAATTACTTAATTTCCGTGACAACTCTTTGACAACTTCAGGCTTCTCTCGGGCCATATCATGTTTTTCACTGATGTCGGCGGGGATGTTGAAAAGTTCCCGTCTACCGTCACCGAAATAATACACCAGCTTCCACTCGCCCGAACGGATGGAGCAAGTGGCTCCGATGCCCGGGCCGGAAGGACCCCAGCTATTGGGATAATGCCAGTAGATATCACGGTCTTTCATTTTACCTTTTCCGGTGAGCAATGGCATGAAACTGATGCCGTCGCGTTGCTGTACGGTTGTATAGTTATCTACGCCTGCCATCTCAAGGATGGTGGGGAAGAAGTCCTCTATCATCAGGTAATGGTCGCATTGGGTTTGGGGCGTTACGATGCCCGGCCAGCGGACAATCATCGGTTCACGTATGCCTCCTTCGTAGGCGGAACCTTTACCACTGTTGAGCGGATAGTTCTGGACATGCAGTTGTCCGGCGCGGGTATGGGCCGCCAAACCGCCATTGTCGGACATGAAGATGAGGATAGTGTTTTCCGTCAGGTTGTTCTTGTCCAGATAATCCATAATGTCTCCCAAACTTTTGTCCATACCCTCAATGAGAGTAGCATAGGCGGCTTCTACCGGAGGAAGGCCTTTGTCCAGGTACTTCTGGTAGAAACGCATGTCAGGTTGTATAGGGGTATGGATGGCATAGTGTGCCATGTACAGAAAGAATGGCTTGTCAGTCTGCTGTGCATCGTCCAGGGCCTTCATGGCCTCTATGGTAAGGGCTTCACTTAGAAAAGTGTCGGTTCCATGATATTTCTCCAGACCGGGTACGGCAGCCAGCGGGCTTTTACCGTCTGTTTTGTTGCCGAAATTCTCCTTGCCATAGTAGCTGGCAGGTGAACCGGCAGCATGTCCGGCTATGTTCACTTCAAACCCCATTTTCAACGGGTCGGCTCCGGGAGTGCCTTCAGCACCGAAGTGGGCTTTTCCGCAATGAATGGTGTGATAGCCATGGTCTTTGAGCACTTCGGCCAGGGAGGTGACTTGTGTGGTCCGTTCCACGCCAGGCTCTTGACAAATGCCGTTAACGTTCCATTCCGGATAAATCATGACCGAGTCGGGTTGTTCATGGGTAGTGTTCTTACGGAGGGTCCAACTGGTGACTCGATGCCTGGCAGCATTCATTCCCGTAAAAAGGCTGACACGCGTAGGTGAACTGATGCTGCATGCATAGGCCTGCGTAAACATTTTGCCTTGTGTAGCCATCCGTTCCATGTTGGGAGTATGGTACGTATCGTTGTACTTGGTACGCTGTGTCCAAAAGGGGAGGGACGTGTCTTGCCATCCCATGTCATCCACTAGGAACAGAATGATGTTTGGCTGCTCTTTTGGAGCAGGTACGGCATCCCCAGGCGGCATGCCATACGCTTCTCCCGCCATTCCGCATATCGGAAGCATGGCGGATAATAATAATTCGTTTCTCATTTAGATAATAATTTAGAAAGGGTTAGATAGGTTGTAGTTTAATTGTTTTTTACATTATCCTTTGGCCTCCTGATACAAGAAGCGTTTGATAGATTTCTTCGGCGTTTTTTCAAATTCTTCAGGATAGATTTTCATTTTGAATATCTGGCTGTATGCGGGCAGTTCTGCATTCAGTGCCACACGGTTTTCCTCCATGACGCGTTCGATGTCGTCATTGTTCAGCCCATGGGCAAAGGCATCATCGAAGTCGGGGTAAACCAGACCTACCAGTTTCTCATTCTGCTGCACGATGATGCTTTCGGCTACATACGGCATATTGTTCAGTTTGTCTTCTATCTCTTCCGGGTAGATATTCTGACCGCTCGGGCCGAGGAGCATGTTCTTGCTGCGTCCCTTGATGCTTACGTTGCCTTCGGCATCCATCAGGGCAAGGTCTCCGGTGTGCAGCCAGCCGTCTTTGTCGAGTACCTGTACGGTGGCCTCGTCGTTCTTGTAGTAACCCAGCATGACATTGGGACCACGGCAGACAATCTCTCCCGGAATGTTTTCGGGATCGGATGATAGGATTTTCACCTCCATACGCGGTGCGGCCTTTCCGCATGAACCGGGTTTGAAGCGGGTCCAATCCTCGTAACAGATGATGGGGCCGCATTCCGTCATTCCATAGCCTACCGTATAGGGGAAATCTATCATCTTTAAGAACTGCTCCACTTCCTGGTTGAAGGCAGCTCCTCCTACAATGACTTCTGCAAAGTTTCCGCCAAAGGCTTGAATCATTTGTTCGCGTACGGTTGCTTTTATCTTGTCGTTAATGATGGGTACTTTCAGCAACAGCTTCATGGCGGGGGTTTCCAGCTTGGGCAGTACGCTCTTCTTTATAATCTTTTCGATAATGAGCGGAACAGCCACAATCAGGTTAGGCTTCACTTCGGTGAAAGCTTGGAAAATGATTTTGGGGCTGGGCATGCGAGTGAGGAAGAATATGTGGCAACCTACGGCGAATTCATACAGAAACTCGAATGCAAGTCCGTACATATGTGCCATTGGCAGCATGGAGACAATCTTGTCACCGGCTTTCAGCGGCAATACTTCGAAAGCAAAAGTAGTGTTTGACCAAAGGCTGCGGTAGGGCAGCATCACTCCTTTGGAGTAACTGGTGGTGCCGGATGTATAGTTGATGACCGCCAGTTCGTCGGGCTGGTCCTTGTGATAACTGACATGTTCCTTGCGGAAGTTCTTGGGGTATTTCTTACCGAACATTTCGTTGAGATGTTCGCGGGCATAGTCCAACTTTTCGCTGCGGGAGACAAGAATGTAGAAGTCTGCCATCATCATGATGCCCTCTAGCAGCGGCATAGCACTTTCGTTGAGGTTTTCCCAAACCTGGTCGCCTACGAAAAGCAGTTTGGCTTCGGAATGGTTCACGATGTTGTGTACATTGTCTGCCTTGAACTCGTGAAGGATGGGGACGATTACCGCACCGTAGGTCAATGTTGCGAGGAACGTTACGCCCCAGTGGGAACTGTTGCGGCCACAGACGGCAATCTTATCGCCTTTCTTGATGCCGCTTGCCTCGAAAATGATATGCAGCTTTTCTATTTTGCGGGCTACGTCCTTATATTGTAGGGTTGCTCCCTTGTAATCGGTCAAAGCGTCTAAATCCCAATTTTCCTTTATGCTATTCTCTATATAGGCGATAAAACTTTGTTCCATGATATTTAATTGCACATTTGGTTGAAAATTGTGCAAATATAAGGGTTTATATATAGAAAGCAAACTTTTATAAGGAAAATAGTTTTTATGGTGGCTATTTGTTAAAATTCGACAGTTATACCTAAAGTAGGCAGGATAGTGCCGCTTTCCTGCTTGAGGTATTTCATTTTATAGCGCTGTTCGGCAACGGGAGCGGACGGATTTTCGATGATGCCCGTACTCATTATCACATCCGGTTGCTTCAGTTTGTTGCCGGTGATATTCTGTATGTCCAGGTAGATTCCTATCATGCAGTGATGGAAGTAGAAGGACTTGTCCACACGCAAGTCTAACTGGGCAAATTTGGGAAGCCGCCCGGTATTGTAGTACGCATAGTCGTAGTAAGGCTGTCCTTTGGCATCCCATGCTTCTACGAGTGATGATTTGTCTTCATCATAGGGAGTGTAGGGGCTGCCGCCTATATAGCTTAGCTTGCCTCCTATGCTCCAGCGCCGGGGCAGGTTGTATGTACCGCTCATGTTGAGTATGAAACGGTTGTCCCAGGCAGATGGAATGAAGTCTCCATTTGAACGGTTGCGGTATTCGCTGCGGTATAAGGTGAAGGAGGATACGAGATTGAACTTGCCGGATGCCTGCCAGCGGAACATGGTTTCCAGTCCGTAGGCCCTGCCGCTGGCTGTAGGGACGAGTGCTTCGTTGCCGGTGACACCGTAATCGTTTCCTTTGCATGCCAACGGAATGTTGTCTTGGAGGGAAAGTGGCATACGGCTGTAACGCTTGAAGAAACCTTCTGCAGAAACCATGAACCGGTCTTGCAGGTGCCAGTCCACACCGAGGCTGCTTTCAAAGACCTGCATGTACTTCAGGTTTTTGTTGAGATATTGCCCTTCATTGTCTTTATATCCCAAAGCGGTGTAGGGAGGCAATTGGTGGTAGAGGCCGGTACTTCCGCTCAGGGTCCATTGTTCCGAGAGTTTGTAGGATGCAGAGAGGCGTGGGGAGAACTGTTTCCATAGCTGCCGCATCTTTCGGTTGTAAGTGTTGCCATCCATACGGATACCGGCAGAAAGGGCCAGACGCTTGTCGGCGGTGGTATAGTTGGAAGAGAAGAAAGCCCCCCAGCCGAAGATGTTGAGTGAGGTTTCGTAGATGGAAAGCGTACTCGAATGACTGCCGTATAGTCTTTGCCTGCTGTGGTTTGTATAGATGGAGTTGTTCAGTTCTGCTCCTTCTTTTAGGGTCCATGCTCCCAAGCGCGTTTGGTTTTCGAAACGCAGGGTGGTCTTTTGTTCTGTGGAGCGTAGGCGCAGGGTCAGGTTGTCTTCGGAAGAGTCATCGTTGTTGCGGTATTTCAGATTGCGGTTGTTCAGGTAGTTATGGCTCAGTATAAGGGATTGTACGTGCCTTCCATTGTAGTGTCTGTAAGAGGCTCCGAGAGTGAATGTTTCCTGATGGATAGTGGGGAGATAGCTGAGCAGATATTCGGCATCTTCTCCTTTTTCATCGGTATTCAGTTTCATCTTGTCAATGCCTGCAAGACCAAGCAGGGTCAGCTCGCTGTGCTCGTTGAAACGGGTTTTTGTTTTGAATTGTCCGTCAATGAAATTGGGCAGGAAGGGCAGTCCCAAAGCCTTGAACAAAAGTTGCAGGTAGGACTGGCGTGCGGAGAACAGATAAGTGGTGCGCTGCCCCAGATGGCCTGCTCCGCTGAGCGAGACTTCCGATGCGCCGATGGTGGCTTTGAACGCCTGCTTGTCCGGATTTCCGTCCTTGAGTTGGAAGTCGAGGACGGAACTCAAGGCTCCGGAGCGGTTGGCGGGGAAGGCGCCCGTATAAAATGTAATCTCGCGTATCAGGTCGGCATTGACAATACTTACCGGTCCTCCGGATGCACCCTGAGTGGCAAAGTGGTTGATGTTGGGGATTTCGATGCCATCCATATAAAAGCGGTTTTCGGAAGGAGAACCGCCCCGAACAATCAAGTCGTTGCGATAGCCGATGGGAGAGAAAGAGACGCCGGGATAGGAGCGTACGATGCGCGAAACATCCCGGTTGGCTCCGGGACTTTTCTCTATTTCCTGCAAGCCGATGATACGCATGCTGACCGGGCTTTCGATATTTCGCCGGAAGGGGGAAGGCACCACCACTACTGTGTTCAGCAGATTGGCATCCTCTTCCATCTCTATCTCGATGAACGGGGTTGAGGCTGAAACGATATATTCGGGGGTGGAAACAGTCTGGTATCCTATGCAGGATGCCTCAAGGCTATAGATGCCCGGAGGTACCTGCTCTATCTTGAATGTGCCGAGTGAATCGGTGGATGCCCCTTTCCCGGGGATGCCGGCAACGAAAACGTTGGCGTAGGCCACGGGTTGTCTGGACTGTCTGTCGATGACTTTGCCGCGAACGGAATAGGTCACGGGAGCTATCATGGCATTCATGGTTGGGCTGATACCTGATAAAAGTATCAGCAATATAAACAATACAGTTCCCACCTTGTACCGTATGGCATTCATGGTTAATCAGACGTCACTAATTACTTTCCCAAGTACCATCGGTACATGCGTTGCACACCTTCCTCGATATCAATCTTATGATGCCATCCCAATGCATGTAACTTACCGGGATCGGTCAGTTTGCGCATGGTGCCGTCGGGTTTGGAAGTGTCGAAGGTCAACCGGCCCTGATAGCCTACGGTGTTGACAATCAGCTCTGCCAACTGGCGGATAGTGATTTCCTTGCCCGTACCGATATTGATGTGACAGTTGCGGATTTCCTTGTCGCCCGGCTTGAAGGTATCTTTGAAGTCGACGTGTTCCATGACGAAGACGCTGGCATCTGCCATCTCCTCGCTCCAGAGGAATTCGCGCAAGGGGGTGCCGGTACCCCATAATCTCACTTCTTCTTCGCTGATGCCGTATTTCCGGAGGATATTCAGAATGTCCTCTTTGCTGCTGTCGCCGTTGATGCCTTCCACCGGACGCAGGTTCATGTCGTGGCGTACGGCATCCCAGTCGCCTTGTTTCAGGCAGTGGGCGAGGTGTATCTTGCGTATCATGGCAGGGAGCACGTGGCTGCGTTCCAGGTCGAAGTTGTCGTTGGGACCGTAAAGGTTGGTGGGCATCACGGCAATGTAGTTCGTACCGTATTGAAGATTGAAGCTTTCGCACATTTTCAGTCCGGCTATTTTGGCGATGGCATAGGGTTCGTTCGTGTATTCCAGCGGAGAAGTGAGGAGTGCGTCTTCTTTCATCGGCTGTTCGGCATCACGGGGATAGATGCAGGTGCTGCCCAGAAAGAGAAGTTTTTTCACTCCGTGGCGGAAGCTTTCGCCGATGACGTTCTGCTGTATCTGCAAGTTCTTGTAGATGAAGTCGGCACGGTAGATACTGTTGGCCATGATGCCACCCACAAAGGCGGCGGCAAGGAATACATATTCGGGCTGTTCCTCGTCGAAGAAGCGGCGTACGGCAACTCCGTCGAGCAGATCGAGTTCTGTGTGGGTCTTGCCGATGAGATTGGTGTATCCTTTCTCCTCAAGATTTTTCCAGATGGCAGAACCTACCAGTCCCCGGTGGCCTGCTACATATATTTTGGCATTTTTGTCTAACATTGTTGTCTGAAAGTTTAATAGTTCATTCAAAGCTCTTTGCTTCTTAAATACAGTTTCTTCACAAATTTCATGTCGTGCTCTGCCATGATGCGTACCAACTCTTCAAAACTGGTCTGCCTCGGATTCCATCCCAGCAGTGTTTTTGCTTTGGTGGGGTCGCCCAGCAATTGTTCCACTTCGGCAGGCCGGAAATATTTGGGGTCGACTTCCACGAGGACTTTTCCGGTCTGTGTGTCGATACCCTTCTCATCCACTCCCTGGCCTTCCCAGCACAGAGTGATGCCTACCTCTCGGAATGCCAGTGTCGCAAATTCGCGTACGGTATGCATTTCTCCGGTGGCAATGACGAAGTCTTCGGGGGTGTCGTGCTGCAGGATGAGCCACATGCACTCGATGTAGTCTTTGGCATATCCCCAGTCGCGCCGGGCATCCAGATTGCCCAGATACAGCTTGTCCTGGAAGCCTTGGGCGATGCGGGCAGCCGCCAGTGTGATTTTTCTTGTCACGAAGGTTTCACCTCGGCGTTCGCTCTCGTGGTTGAAGAGTATGCCGTTTACAGCAAACATGCCATAGCTTTCGCGGTAGTTCTTTGTAATCCAAAAGCCATACTGTTTGGCTACGCCATAGGGGCTGCGGGGATAGAACGGGGTCGTTTCGCTTTGCGGCACTTCCTGCACTTTTCCGAAGAGCTCGGAAGTGGAGGCCTGGTAGATGCGTGTCTTCTTTTCCATACCGAGAATGCGTACGGCTTCGAGCATGCGTAGGGTGCCTACGGCATCGGTTTCGGCGGTATATTCGGGCACGTCGAAGGATACTTTGACATGGCTTTGGGCGGCAAGGTTATATATTTCGTCCGGCTGCACACTCTGGATGATACGGATGAGAGAGCTGGAGTCTGTCATGTCTCCATAGTGCAGGTTAATGGTACGTTTCTGTTTCATGTCGCGTACCCACTCATCGAAGTAGAGGTGTTCGATGCGGCCGGTGTTGAAAGAGGAAGAGCGACGCAGGATACCGTGCACTTCATATCCTTTCTGCAGGAGGAATTCGGCAAGGAACGAGCCGTCCTGCCCGGTAATGCCGGAGATAAGGGCTTTCTTCATAATGTATGCTTCTTGTTATTATGTCTTTTCGGACTGCAATATTCGTTATTTTCCACGAGATGGCAAAATATAAACTATTTCTTTCCCATCACTTTGTCGATAATCAGTGCGATTGCCCCGTCGCCCGTCACATTGCAGGCAGTACCGAAGCTATCCATCGCTATGTATAGTGCAATCATCAGCGCTTGTGCCGACTCGTCGAAGCCCAGCATGGATTGCAGGATGCCCAGTGATGCCATGATGGCGCCTCCCGGTACCCCGGGAGCGGCTACCATAGTGATGCCCAGCATGAAGATGAATCCTGCAAATAGAGGGAAATCATGGGGCATGCCTTGCATTATCATCAGTGCCAGGGCGCATGCCACAATCTTCAATGTGCTGCCCGACAGATGGATGGTGGCGCAAAGTGGGATGACGAATCCGGCAATATCGGCAGAGACGCCGTTCTTCCGACTTTGCTCCAATGTTACGGGGATAGTGGCGGCACTGGATTGAGTGCCTAGAGCCGTGAAGTAGGCAGGCATCATCCGTCCCAGTAGTTTGAGAGGGTTCTTGCGGACAAACAGTGCCGCAATGCTGTATTGGAATACCAGGAGAAAGATGTGAAGCAGGAAGATTACACCGATAATCTTAATAAAGACCATCAGGATGCCGAATACTTGTCCACTGTGCGTCATGTTGAGGAAAATGCCGAAAATATAGATGGGAAGCAGCGGCAATATCACTGCACTGATCATGCGGATGACAATCTCTTGAAAATCGCGTGCCGCATTTTTCAGTACCTCACTTTTCAGATGAGCCAGGCCCAGCCCCAGTGTGAAGGCAAGTACGAGTGCGGTCATAACATTCATCAAGGGCGGGATACCCACGGAAAAATAGGGAAGAATGCCTTGAGACTCACTGACTTCTTCTAACGGCACCCCGGTTTCTATGAGGGAAGGAAATACCGCCATACCGGTGAAATAGGAGAGAAAGCCGGAGAATAAGGTAGCTCCGTAAGCAATGAGCGCCGTGACGACCAGCATCCGTCCGGCTCCTTTGCCGATGTCGGCAATGGCAATCGTGACCAGTCCCACAATGATGAGGGGGATGGAGAAGTTCAGGAATTCACTGAAAATGGCATTGAATGTTACGAACAGCCGTACCAGCGAAGCCGGTAGGAAATTTCCGAAAAGTATACCTAAGATAATGGCAATGATGATGCGTGGCAATAGTCCGATGTGGAAGTTCTTCATGAGCATTGGTTTTCTGTCTGGTTGAAAAATAGGCTTTCGCTGACAAAAGTACTATTTTATTTTCGTAATTCATACGAACAAATGCTGTTAGCATTTTGTTTCCATATAAAGACAAAATTTACATGAATATGAAGAATTTAAATAAAACAGACATTGGACTTATCGGTCTGGCAGTTATGGGCGAGAATTTGGCCCTCAATATGGCAGATAAGGGATGGAATGTTTCGGTATATAATCGTACGGTTCCGGGAGTGGAAGAAGGGGTGGTGGAACGTTTTGTGAACGGCCGCGCCAAAGGGAAAAAAATTGAAGGCTATACAGATATAGCCGAATTTGTAACTTCCATTGCCATACCCCGCAAAATAATGATGATGGTTCGTGCCGGCAGTGCGGTGGATGAACTGATGGAACAGCTGTTTCCCCATTTGTCCGAAGGGGATATCCTGATTGACGGTGGTAATTCCAATTATGAGGACACCAACCGGCGTGTGGCATTGGCCGAAAAGAAAGGCTTCCGTTTTGTGGGAGCTGGAGTTTCCGGTGGAGAGGAAGGAGCGCTGAACGGCGCGTCTATCATGCCCGGAGGATCTGAAAGTGCCTGGCCTGAGGTGAAGCCTATCCTGCAGAGTATTGCGGCAAAAGCATCTGACGGTACCCCGTGCTGCCAGTGGATTGGTCCTGCCGGTTCCGGTCATTTCGTCAAGATGATACATAACGGTATCGAATATGGAGATATGCAGCTTATTGCCGAAGCTTATTGGGTGATGAAGAATCTGCTTGGTCTGGACAATGGACAGATGGCGGAAATCTTTGCTGATTGGAATGAGGGCAAGTTGCGTAGCTATCTCATTGAAATTACCGCCAACATACTGCGTCATAAGGACAAATCAGGAGGTTACCTGATAGATAAGATATTGGATACCGCCGGACAGAAAGGTACGGGCAAGTGGTCCGTTATCAATGCGATGGAGCTGGGCATGCCGTTGGGGCTGATTGCTACGGCTGTGTTCGAACGTAGTTTGTCGGCACAGAAGGGCTTGCGTGAAACGGCTTCCAAGCAATTTGTATGCCGACGCTCGCAGGCGGTGTACAACAAGTCGGAGATGGTGAAGGATATCTATTCCGCACTCTATGCTTCCAAATTAGTGTCATATGCTCAGGGATTCGCCGTGTTGCAGCGTGCATCCGACGCTTTTGCCTGGAACCTCGATTTGGCATCCATCGCACGCATGTGGCGGGGCGGCTGCATCATCCGTAGTATTTTCCTGAACGACATAGCTACGGCTTTCGAGGCAAAAGACAAGCCCAAACATCTGCTGTTGGCTCCTTATTTCAAAAATGAAATGCAGCTGTTGCTTTCCGGCTGGAAACATCTGGTGGCACAATCCATGAAAGAGGAACTTCCGGTGCCTGCATTCTCGTCCGCCTTGAATTATTTCTATTCGCTGGTGTCTGCCAAGTTGCCTGCCAATATGATTCAGGCGCAACGTGACTATTTTGGTGCGCATACCTTTGAAAGGACAGACGAGTTGCGTGGACAGTTTTTCCATGAAAATTGGACGGGACACGGAGGAGATACGAAATCGGGTACGTACAATGTGTGAGAAAGGGGGAGAAGATGATGAATAAATTAGTGATTGTTATATTCGGCGCTTCGGGTGACTTGACGAAGCGCAAACTGATGCCGGCGCTCTATACTTTGTATAGTGGCGGGCGGTTGCCGGAAGGATTCTCCATTCTGGGGATAGGACGCACCGAGTATACGGATGCCCGTTACCAAGAATATATAATGAGTGAATTGAGTAAGTTCGTAGCTTCCAGAGAGCAGGTGGAAGATAAAATGAGGGATTTTTGCAGCCATCTGCATTACCAGACATTGGATCCCGCCGAGGTTGAAGGCTATCATCTGCTGGACGGACGTTTACAAGAGTTTACCGGTGAGCAGAAACCGGACAACCTGCTGTTCTATCTGGCTACTCCACCTTCCTTGTACGGTGTCATTCCCTTGCACTTGAAGGCGGCCGGTCTGAACCGTCCTGATACGCGTATCATCGTTGAAAAGCCGTTCGGTTACGATTTGGAGTCAGCCAGAAAGCTGAATAGCATTTATGCTTCCGTTTTCAAGGAGCATCAGATTTACCGCATCGACCATTTTTTGGGTAAGGAAACGGCGCAGAACATTCTCGCCTTCCGTTTTGCCAACGGAATCTTCGAACCGCTATGGAACCGTAATTATATAGACTATGTGGAGATTACAGCCGTAGAGAATCTGGGTATCGAAGGACGTGGCGGATTCTATGAAGGTGCCGGAGCCCTGCGCGATATGGTACAAAACCACCTCATACAGCTTGTGGCGCTCACAGCATTGGAACCGCCTGCCGTTTTCAATGCCGATAATTTCCGCAACGAGGTGGTGAAGGTCTATGAGTCATTGGCTCCCTTGACAGAGGAGGATTTGGAGGAACACATTGTCCGCGGACAATATACGGCTTCGGGCTCGAAAGCCGGGTATAGGGAAGAGAAGAACGTGGCACCTGATTCGCGTACCGAAACGTATATTGCCATGAAAATCGGTATTAACAACTGGCGGTGGAAGGGTGTTCCTTTCTATATCCGTACCGGCAAACAAATGCCGACAAAGGTGACTGAGATTGTTGTACATTTCCGTGAGACGCCCCATCAGATGTTCCGTTGCGAGGGTGGACATTGTCCCCGCGCGAATAAGCTGATTCTCCGCCTGCAACCCAATGAAGGTATTGTGCTGAAATTCGGCATGAAGACTCCCGGACCGGGATTTGACGTGAAGCAGGTGATGATGGACTTCAGTTATGACCAGTTGGGCGGGTTGCCTACCGGCGATGCCTATGCCCGTCTGATAGAGGACTGCATACAAGGTGACCCTACACTCTTTACCCGCAGCGACGCGGTAGAGGCTTCATGGCGCTTTTTCGATCCATACCAGTGCTTAAGTAGCGCTCCATATGTTCTTCCACAGAAATTGCCTCCCAGGATTGCTGCTGCTCCTGCACCAGTTCTTCCCGGCTTCTGCCCTCAATAACTAACACGCACTCTCCGCGGACGCCCTGCTCCTCATAGTAACTGATCGCTTCGGAAAATGTAGTCTGAAATGCTGTCTCAAATTTCTTCGTCAGCTCGCGGCAGACCGTCAGTCTGCGGTCACCCAACGCATTCTGCAGTTCTTTTAACGTGCCAAGCAGATGATGCGGCGCCTCATACACAATCAGCGTTCTTGTATCATTTTTCAATTCTTCCAATACGGCTGCACGCTCTTTTTTCTCCTTTGGCAAAAATGCCTCGAAGGAAAAGCGGCGTGTCGGCAAACCGGACAGCGTCAATGCGGTAATGCAGGCTGCTGCCCCCGGAAGGGAAGTCACTTCAATGCCCTGCTCGTAGCAGATGCGCACCAGATCTTCACCCGGATCGGAAATGCCCGGTGTACCCGCATCGGTGATCAGCGCAATATTCGTTCCCTGCTGCATTTTTTCCACCAACTGATAGGCTTTATCCACTTTGTTGTACTCGTGGTAGCTGGTCAGCGGTGTTTTTATATCAAAATGATTCAGCAAATGAATGGAATTTCGGGTGTCTTCCGCCGCGATCAGATCAACTTCTTTTAATGTACGCAGTACACGGAGCGTAATGTCTTCCAAATTTCCAATCGGTGTCGCACATAAGTATAATTTTCCTGCCATAACCTTATTTCACCTCACAATCTAATACAACGTTTTTTATTCACACAATCAATGGCTTTAATATCCATATACATCGTAAATCTCATCCGTATATTTTCCCGGCTCTTTGTACACGATCAGTGGCTTTTCCACGGTCATGCGGCTTTTTCCACCCCGCAGTCCCTCAATCAGCACCATATTTGGCTCCCGGTCCACATAAGGATATACCAGACGCATCCGTTTCGGCTCGATCCGATACTGCACCATCAGAGAAATGATCTCTGCCAGACGGAATGGGCGGTGTACCATATAAAAACGTCCACCCGGCACCAAAAGGCGCGCGCTCTCCCGGATAATATCTTCCAAATTGCACAATACCTCATGGCGTGCAATGGTTTTTGCCTCATGCAGATTCGTCAGTCCGTGCTGCGCGGTCATATACGGTGGATTTGTTGTCACGACATGAAAAGAAGATGCTCCAAAAATCTTTGAAGCATCCTTAATATCACCTTCTACGATGTCGATCCGATCCTGCAGATCATTCAGCGCCACACTACGCCGCGCCATGTCCGCACTCTCCGGCTGAATCTCCAGACCGGTAAAATGTTTTCCATCGGTCTTGGCTTCCATCAGAATCGGGATAATTCCGTTTCCGCAACCCAGATCCAGACAGTTTTCGTGTTTTTTTGCCCGGGCAAAGCCGGACAGCAGCACCGCATCCATACCGAAACAGAATTTTTCCGGATTCTGGATAATGCGGTAACCGTTTCGCTGTAATTCGTCGATTCGTTCTCCCGGCAATAAATTACTCATTTAACTTGGAATGTCCTCCCTTGTCCTCTAACTCAGCAAGTTTGCGCATTTCCTCTTTGCTCAGACGCTCGCCATGATCTCTGCGGCGTTTGGAACGGAATTTCAGCTGTTTTACCGGATATTCGCGGATTTCTTTCTCATCGCCTACAT